>Ga0209512_1000834_pt1 | contig 44035 bp, 37 predicted proteins | sample frozenSSSSmetaG_FD_184142 | JGI IMG/M metagenome (GOLD analysis project Ga0209512, IMG submission 184142) | Glacier valley bacterial and archeal communities from Borup Fiord, Nunavut, Canada, to study Microbial Dark Matter (Phase II) -... | ecosystem: Environmental > Aquatic > Freshwater > Ice >...
ACCAGCAAAGGTTAATTCATCATGATAACCGCCCGCCTGATCAGAAAAATAAACGCCTGTTTTCTGGTTGAAATACATGCGGCGTAATACGCTGCGCTATTACGCCCTACTTGACTAAGATTTGTGGGTAACGATTAGCGCGAAGGCGGGAATGACGATGGAAAAATTTGTGGGTAACCTCTCCCGCAAGCAAGAGAGGGAGTTTACACACCCTGCTTCAACGAAGCAGCAATAAACCCATCCAAATCCCCATCCAACACCGCTTTGGTATTCCCCGTCTCAAAACCAGTACGTAAATCTTTAATACGTGACTGATCTAAAACATAAGAGCGAATTTGGTGTCCCCAGCCCACGTCGGTTTTGGTGTCTTCTAATTTTTGCTGCTCGCTCATGCGATTACGCAGTTCTAATTCAAACAACTTCGCCTTCAACATATCCCACGCTTCTGCGCGGTTACGATGCTGACTGCGGTCGTTTTGACACTGCACCACAATCCCTGACGGACCATGCGTTAAACGAACAGCGGAATCGGTTTTGTTAATGTGCTGACCACCCGCACCAGACGCGCGGTAAGTATCCACGCGCACGTCAGCCGGATTGATTTCGATATCAATCGAGTCGTCAACTTCAGGATAAACAAACAAGCTGCAAAACGAGGTATGGCGTCCGTTAGCAGAATCAAAAGGAGATTTGCGCACTAATCGATGCACGCCAGTTTCGGTGCGCAAAAAACCGTAAGCGTAATCACCTTCCACTTTTAACGTGGCGGTTTTAATACCGGCAATTTCACCGTCAGATTGTTCCAGAATGTCGATTTTGAATCCTTTGCGTTCGCAATAACGCAAATACTGACGCAAAATCATCGATGCCCAATCTTGCGCTTCGGTGCCGCCCGCGCCAGATTGAATATCAATAAAACAGTTATTGGGATCCATCGGGTTATTAAACATGCGACGAAATTCCATGCCTTCTACCAGCAAACGCAATGCATTCGCGTCCGTCTCGATGGCAATCAAGGTGTCTTCGTCTTGTTCTTCACGCGCCATTGCAAACAGGTCAGTTGCGTCGCGCAAATCGGCGTGAATTTTGGTGAGAGTATGGACAATCGCCTCAAGCGATTTTTTTTCGCGCCCTAAATCCTGGGCTTTTTTCGGATCGTTCCAGATAGCCGGATCTTCCATTTCGGCATTAACTTGCTCGAGTTTCTCTGACTTGATATCGAAGTCAAAGATACCTCCGAAGTTCTGCTTCACGGTCGGTCAGGTCCGACAATAAGCCGGAGATACTATTAATGCGTTCTGCTTCCATGATTTTTTTCTGATGTGAGTTTAAGTGAGCCGGGGATTATACCTGAGACGTCGGGTGGCAGATGACAGGCATCAGATACTATGCCGCTTCCTTTCTTCGTCATTTCCGCTTCCTTGCTCCGTCATCCCCGCTCGTTTTTGGCGGGGACCCAGCGGCTTTCGCAGTACATGGTTAGTGATATTGTGCTTTGTACTCACTACCTGGCACCTCGGCGAACGACACCGGATACCTGCCAAAAGCGAGCGGGGATGAGGGTAAATGAGCGTCAGAAAACCTTCAATGGCGAAAGGGCATATAAGCAAAAAGTAGAACTTTGAAAATCAGTTAGTAGATAACTGATGATAAAATCGGCGGAAGTTATTGCGTTAAAGGAGAAAATCACCATGACAACGGAAACCATCGATCACATCACTTTATCTAACCTGACCGAAGCCGGTGTTGTGCAAAGCGCGCATATCGTTGGCCAGGCGGGAGGGTGGAATGTATGGGTTAAGTATGGCCTTACCGAGCGCGTTTTAGCCGCGCAACGTAGCCATAAGATGAGGATATTTCGTAAGTTGGAAACGTTGGTGAGTTATCTCAGAAGCTTGGGTATTGTGCAGTTTGACGTAGACGCAAAAAATTATGATCCTGAAAATGTTGCAACAACACGTACTCGTCCAGATAGTGCTGCAAAGATGAAAAGTGCTCACGAAGCTGCGGCTTATGACACGTGGCTCAAAGCCGAGATACAGGAAGCGATTGATGATACCGGTCCCAATTTTTCTCATGAACAAGTAATGGCAGAGGTTCAGGCAATAATCGACGCAAAACGGAAGCAACATGCGAACAAAACCAAGCGTTGAATGGCGACCTCGGGCAAGGATCAATTTGAGCGCGCTGATTATAAATATTGCTGAAGATAACCCTGACGCTGCTCAGGAATTAAAAGATGAGATTGAAACTAAGACAGCGAAACTCCCAAATCACCCAAAGCTTTATAAAATCTCACCTCGCATCAAAGGCCTGCGTGAATTGGTTGTCAGGGCTAATTACATTGTGTTCTACCGTGAGACTCCAAATTTGATCGAAGTAGTGAATGTGGTTCACGCCCGCAGACAGTGGCCATCAATAAAAAATAATTTAAACGATTTATAAGTCCGGCGCGATTTGGCCGGTTTTGGATATTCCCTTTTACTGGAGATTTTAATGACCCATCATTCCGCCGGCGCTGCTTTTCGTAACGCCATCAAAGAAGAATCACCGTTACAAGTCATCGGCGCAATTAACGCTAACCACGCTTTGCTGGCCAAACGTGCCGGATTTAAAGCAATTTATTTATCGGGCGGCGGTGTTGCTGCCGGATCGTTAGGTTTGCCTGATCTGGGCATTTCCAACCTGGACGATGTATTAACCGACGTGCGCCGGATAACAGACGTGTGCGATTTACCCTTGTTGGTGGATATTGATACCGGCTTTGGCGCGTCGGCATTTAATGTGGCGCGTACGGTGAAATCCATGATCAAGTTTGGTGCGGCGGCAGTCCATATTGAAGATCAGGTTGGTACGAAGCGTTGTGGTCACCGCCCCGGAAAAGAAATCGTCAGTACGCAAGAAATGGTTGACCGGATTAAAGCCGCGGTCGACGCGCGTACTGATCCGCAATTTGTCATCATGGCGCGCACTGACGCGTTAGCGGTGGAAGGTTTTGATGCCGCGTTAGACAGGGCGAATGCCTATGTGGAAGCGGGCGCGGATATGGTATTTCCTGAAGCGATTACGGAACTGGCTATGTACCAACGTTTTGCCAGCAAATTGAATGTACCGATATTGGCCAACATTACCGAATTTGGCGCCACACCATTATTTACAGTTGAAGAATTGAAGTCCGTTAATGTCGGCCTGGTGCTTTATCCGCTCTCCGCTTTTCGCGCTATGAATAAAGCAGCAGAAAACGTGTATAACGCCATACGCAAAGACGGCACACAAAAAAATGTCATCGATACGATGCAAACACGTCTGGAACTTTATGAGCGAATTGATTATCATGCGTTCGAAAAAAAATTAGATGATTTATTTCAACAGCAAAAGGATAAAAAATGACGGAAGCCGCTACAGCATTTAAACCAAAGAAATCAGTCGCTTTATCAGGAATTACGGCTGGCAATACTGCGTTGTGCACCGTAGGTAAAACCGGCAACGATTTGCATTATCGTGGTTACGATATTTTAGACGTCGCCACTACGTGTGAATTTGAAGAGATTGCGTATTTGCTTGTACACGGCAAGCTGCCCAATCAGGCAGAGCTGCATATGTACAAAGAAAAATTAAAATCATTACGTGGTTTACCTGCCGGTTTAAAAGCGGCGCTGGAATGTTTGCCGGCTTCTTCAAATCCGATGGATGTTATGCGTACCGGCGTTTCTGTTTTGGGTTGTTTACTGCCAGAAAAAGACGATCACAATCTGGCTGGCGCACGTGATATCGCCGATAAATTAATGGCGTCATTTGGTTCGATGCTGCTGTACTGGTACCACTTCAGTCATCATGGTCGACGTATTGAAGTTGAAACACCGGACAATTCTATTGGCGGCCACTTCCTCCATTTATTACACGGAACAGCGCCATCGACAGAGTGGGTACGTGCTATGCACACCTCATTAATTTTATACGCGGAACATGAATTTAATGCGTCTACCTTTGCCGGACGCGTTATCGCCGGAACCGGTTCCGATATGTACTCCGCCGTTACCGGCGCGATTGGTGCATTGCGTGGTCCGAAACATGGTGGGGCTAATGAAGCGGCGTTTTATATTCAACAGCGTTATGACAACCCGGACGAAGCGGAAGCGGATATTAAAAAACGCGTTGAAAATAAAGAGGTGATCATTGGTTTTGGTCATCCGGTTTATACGATTTCAGATCCGCGCAATAAAGTGATCAAAGAAGTCGCGCACGATCTTTCTAAACAGGCGGGTTCTACCAGCATGTTTGATATTGCAGCTCGTTTGGAAACGGTGATGTGGGAAACCAAAAAAATGTTTCCGAATCTGGATTGGTTTTCTGCTGTGTCGTATCACATGATGAAAGTGCCAACCGCACTGTTTACGCCTTTATTCGTTATCGCCCGCACATCAGGATGGGCGGCGCATATGATTGAGCAACGGGTTGATAACAAAATTATTCGCCCAAGCGCTAATTATGTCGGGCCGGAAGATTTGACGTTTGTGCCGCTGGCGCAGCGGAAGTAGTGGGGGTTTACTTCCTCTCCCGTTTCGCGGGAGAGGGAGCCAAGCAGTTGGGATTCATGGTTACGAATAAAAATTTAAATCCCCGAAATCCTTTCTTTTTTGGTAGTTCATTCGCAGTTCATTCTTAATTCTCAGGAAATTTATGTCATCGCACAACACCCCAGTAAGCAATATCCGCCCCAAATTCGACAAAGTAATCGTCGACATCGTTGATTACGTCAGCAAATATAAAGTTACTTCCAACGTCGCATACGACACAGCGCGTAACTGTTTAATTGACACTCTCGGTTGCGGTTTAGAAGCATTGGAATATCCGGCTTGTACAAAATTAATGGGCCCGATCGTGCCTGGCACAGTTGTGCCAAACGGTGCAAAAGTACCAGGTACGCAATTTCAGTTAGATCCGGTCCAGGCCGCATTCAACATCGGTTGCATGATTCGCTGGTTAGATTTTAATGACACCTGGTTAGCAGCAGAATGGGGACATCCATCCGATAATTTAGGCGGCATCCTGGCAACGGCAGACTGGCTGTCACGCAACGCCATCGCGGCGGGCAAAAAACCATTGACGATGAAAACTGTTTTAACCGGCCTGATCAAAGCGCATGAAATTCAAGGTTGTATCGCATTAGAAAACTCGTTCAACAAAGTCGGTTTAGACCACGTCGTGTTAGTGAAAGTGGCTTCCACAGCGGTCGTCGCTGAAATGCTGGGATTAACGCGTGATGAAATGTTGAACGCCGTTTCGTTAGCGTGGGTAGATGGTCAGTCATTGCGCACCTATCGTCATGCACCCAACACTGGTTCACGTAAATCGTGGGCAGCGGGAGATGCTACTTCACGTGCAGTGCGTCTGGCGTTGATGGCGAAGACGGGTGAAATGGGTTATCCATCTGTGCTCACAGCAAAAACGTGGGGATTTTATGATGTGCTTTTTAAAGGTCAACCGTTTAAATTCCAACGTAAATATGAATCCTACGTGATGGAAAACGTGTTATTCAAAATCTCCTTTCCCGCCGAATTTCACTCACAAACAGCGGTTGAAGCAGCCATGACTTTGCATAAAGAACTGGTCAAAGCAGGGAAGACGGTTGAAGACATCAAACAAATCACCATCCGCACCCACGAAGCTTGCATCCGCATCATTGATAAAAAAGGCCCGCTCAATAACGAAGCCGATCGGGATCACTGCATTCAATACATGGTCGCTGTGCCACTAATTTTTGGTCGATTAACTGCGTCGGATTATGAAGACAGTATCGCTAAAGATAAACGTATCGACGTGTTGCGCGACAAGATCAAGTGTATTGAAGACAAGGCGTTCACTAAGGATTACCACGATCCGAAAAAACGCTCGATCGCTAATGCGATGACGATTGAATTTAAAGACGGTAAAAAATTGAAAGAAGTCGTCGTTGAATATCCGGTCGGACATGCACGTCGTCGTAAAGAAGGAATCCCGTTATTGGAAGCCAAGTTCAAAACCAACCTGGCGCGTCGTTTCCCGATAAAACAGCAAAACACAATTTTAGATGTGGCGTTGAATCAGAAAAAACTGGAAGCCATGATGGTGCATGAGTTTGTGGATTTGTTTGTGATTTAAGAAAAACTGAAAAATTAGCGGTCGAAATTGGGCCGGGTTAGCGGGAGAAATCTCGTTAGCCCGGCTCGTTTTTTTGTGTAAGTATTTTTGTGCAGACTTATATTGAAAGCCGCTTTTTTCAGCTGCTGATTGTGGAAAACCCCATTGTGGAAAACCCCATTGTGGTTAACCACATTGTGGAAACCGCTAATATCGCTACTTCTATAAGGGAACTACTATTTAAAAACTCATTAGGTTTTTATGTTTTATTAGGAAAAGTAGATCTATGCTTGACTCAATTCGTTCGTTTTTAATTCCTCACTCATTTTCCTCAGACACCTTTGCCCGAGGTTTAGACTCACATTCAGATGAGGCCATGACGGCGGCCGCAGCAGATTTTGATATGCATCCTGTTACGGACGTAACTCTTGGTATATCGAACTTATTCTCCGCTGGAATTTTGGTGGGAATATATGCATTAATTCGCCTTTGTAAATCTTCTTTGAAGGCCCACGCTTTTGCTCAGCTTGCACCAGCGGTGGCAAGTCAAGTTCCTGTCGCCATTTCGGACGGGAAATACACAATTTCTTTTCATAAAGCTCCGTTTGGCAATGTAGAAATAAAGGATCTTGATGAAAAAGAGTTAAACGAGGCGGGCCTGAATAACGTTGTAAGTGGAAGTGGCAGCGGCGATAGTGAGTCAGGTTCAAATACACCGGTAAAAGCGATATTGATAACCATCGATGGGGTACCAACAATCAAACGGGGAATAAACGTACTCGAAATGCAAGAAAGATTGCGTTCAGATGCTTTTAAAGATAAATCCGTATATGAGCAATTCCTTGTTCACGTTACTGATTTGGATAAAGCTATTGAGCTTTATAAAACAGGTCTCGGTAAGAAATTAACCGACGCCACGCCGAAATTAAACGATGATCTTGCACGTCTGAGAATTGCGGTCGTGCTCGAACCTATTAAAAATACCGGTACGGAAAATGAAATTTCTTTCACTAAAGAGCCCTATGGTCAAGTGAGTATAAGAGATTTGAGTGCAAGCGAATGTCTACAACGTCATTTGTCAGGAACAGCGATTTTGATATCTATTGATGGCGTAGAGACAATTAAAGTAGAGACAAATGTCGCTGAGCTGCAAAAAGAAGTGCACGAGCATATTTTTAACAAAAATTCTGGTTACAAGAAGTGTCTTGGCGTTCGCGACAATGATATTGATTTAAATCAAACAGAACTTCTTTATAGAATTGATAAAATTAATTCAGGTCAAAAGTGGGAAGTATCATCCGACCTAAAGAAGTTTTCTTTGACCGGCTGTTTGAAAAAAATTAATGCTAAAGACGCGAATGAAAATGATTTAAAAATTTTTAATTACATTTTTAATTTGAAGCTGACGTTAGATGAGTTAAACGCAATTCCACAATTATCTGATCAGGAAATAGAGAGTTTGGCTTCAATGGCAGGTAGTACGCATCTTACCTGGAAGCCTGACGCTCGCGTACATTGTTTTTATATGCTCACTGAAGTTTCTGATAATTTGCTTGAGGTATACAAACTCATTTTTACGGGGCCTGTAGAGAAAAAGGCATGTGATTTGAATAAATACAATCCGTTGGATTGTCTGAGAAAAATTGGTACTAAAGAATTTAAGCAAACTCATTTGCAAAAATTTGCTAACTTTTTTGGCTTAAATTCTAACGATCTGAATCTTCAGGCATTTACTTCTTTAACGAAATTAAGTGCAGATCAGATAAATTTTTTGATGAGCCTGGCCACTCATCCAGCGCACCTTGACGGATGGGATCGTAACAATACCGACGATTTGCTTCGGATAGTCCGGGTAGGTCTTTCCGATAACCTGCTTGGCGTATATAAACTGATCTTTGCGCAACCTATAGCGGATAGGTTGGTGTTGGTGAAGTCGGAATCTTTAGCCGGTTGTTTAGGAAAGATTGGTACGGACAACTTTGGTACAAACGAGCTGAAAAAATTTGAGGAATTTTTTAATTTATCTAATTTGAATCTGGCTGACTTTAAAAAACTACCGAAGTTAGCCGCACATGAAGTAGCGTTTATTGTAAGCATGGTCGCTCATCCTGCTCATATTGATGGTTGGAATCCTGATAATACGGACCATTTATTGGGCATGGTTCAGATAGGTCTTTCTAATAGTTTGCTTGGAGTATTTAAGGTTATTTTTACCGATGAAACCTTGAAGAAAAGTGTTTCGCTTGCAAATGAAATCCATGCAGTAGATATGAATTTTCCAGATAGAAGTCCAGATGCTACGGCGGAAGTTACTCTTTACGACGGTACGAAGGTACTCCTGAATAATTACGGTAAGTCATCCAAAGATGGCTACATGCAAATAACAATGGATGGTGAAACAGAAAAATTACATGGGACGTTTATTAATCATTTACAGGATGTTATTGTAAAAAATAAAACGAACGATGGTCAAAATTATTCGCATACTCTTCCTGTAATGTTAGACAAAAAAATATTGGATGGAGCCAATAGTGTGTTGACCAGAATGTTGAAAGACTCAAACTCAGCAGACCATACCCGCACCAAAACAAATCAGGTGCAAATAGATGCTGATTGGGGGAGAAATTCTTATAATCGACTGGTGCAGTTTGAAATCAAGGGATCGAATGAACTGGGAGAGACATCCAAAATTAGTAAGCCAATAAAGATTTGCGATTTACTTACTCCAGAAGGCGAACTTAAAGAAGGTGTTCAATTGGAAGAAGGTATTCAACTTGATGATAGAAGGCGTAATCTCATCTATTTATCCGTACATCAAATGATAACTGGGAATTTTGGGGGAGCGGTAGTGAGTTCGGTCAAGTCCTTGACTGTAGCGAATTCGCAGATTACGCCAAGCAAGAATCAAGGAGAGCAGCAATATGTTATGACCTTTCCCGCTGACTTTGATGACACACATAGAGTTTTAACGAAATCTTCCTCTCCTGTCGGCTTTGATTTTTATGACTGGGGAGCAGAGACTGTATTTGGGAATGATTTCTATGACCAATTAGGAACGCGCGATTTCTTAGAAACTACGAATTTAGGGATTGAAAGTGCTGCATTTACTGCAATGCATAAGCGGGTCCCAGATGAAGATAGTTTTTAATCCTGCCATAAGTTGGTCATTACAGGGGCGTGCGGCTGTGAAGAAATCGAGGTATAGCACGCCCGGTCGTGTTGGATGCGTTCTTTATGCACGGCCCTCGATGCTGGCAATAATCCGAATCATAATCGCCAACACGATATTTCAAAAAGTCGCCATAACAACAGCCGCTCAGTGCTTCGCCAATGTTCGCGGATCGCCCAGCTGAGCAAGCGTTCCCGCAAAAAGGTTGTGATGCGTTTCGCAACGACTTTGTCCATTTTTGCGGCTCACCGTTCTCAACTTGCCGAGCCAAGGCCGCGCTCCACTTCGTCTAATGTGTATGTTTTGCTTCGGCCTGCACGGATATCCTCAAGCCGTTTTTCGGCAAGGTAGACATTTTCAAGGTGGCCAGGCTGTTGTTCAATAGCTTGCATAACGTAGAGCTTTTTACTACGCCCGGTTTGGGGCGCTAAATGTTCCGGGCGTTTTTTGATATCTTGGGGTAATCGAACGGAGTAAGTCATTTCTGGTTCGTGTTTATTCCGTATTAATACGGGATAGACGTATGTTGGTGCTGGCAATAAAGTAACGTCAGATTGGGGAAAATAAATCCTGTACGCCAGTTTTACTGATTTTTTTGTAGGTCTCCTGTATCAACCTGAATGGGGAAAAGAAAGTTTGGAAACCGTCCAATTTTTACGTGTTTTCTTTTCTTTTAAACCTCAAAAGTGAGTTCAACAGCAGGAGATTTTTGATGGAACCTATCGCACCGCGCCCTACCCCACGGCGCTTCCCCTTATTTCCAACAATCCAGATTTATCAACGCAATCTGATTTTCAACCTGCCCTCGAACAACACGTGAAAAATAGTTAGAGGTCTTTGGGAAAACTTAGTCAATTGTTATTGGGACATAACCCGGGCACGATGGAGAAGTTTCTTGAATCAATTAACATAACTTTAGCGCGATTGAGACGCTTTTTGAATCAATAAAACATGAGCTGGATACGGTGAATATGTTCAGGAGAGCAAGCTGGATTTCGCCAGTGAACCAATTTTTATACATCCGTCCTCAGATTCAGGCCAACAATTTGAAACAGTTGAAAGATGCTTGCAAGGAGTTGTCAGACAAGACTCAGTATGTAACGCTTGGAAAATGCCGGGAGCTATTTAACGAGTGCAATGCAGCGTTCTTGAATAAAGAGTGGAGAAAGTTTAAAGATACTGTGATCGAATTATTAAAAATCACTCACGCGAATTTATTTAAGAACAATGCAGAAGCCAACACGCGGGATCTGGTGCGCTTTGGTTCGTCAGGAAGTGAGGATGCTGCGACATCCGGCTCTGAAATCGCGACGGCAACCCAGCGATACGTCTCGAAAGACGAAAAACATTTGCCCAGGATCATACGTACTGATGCTGATCTATTTAGAAACCGACCGTAGCTACTACGCATGAATAGTAATGAAAAAGCTAGTACAGCGCCTCTTTGTTCGACGGAGAGCCATGAAGACATTACTGCATCCGGCTCTGAAATCACGAAGGCAGACACGCAAGGCGAATATCGGTACCGCAAAGGGAGGCCCCAGGTCGAATATCGAATGTGGGGATCCCGGAGCCTGACGAAAATTAACTACCCAAATCGAAAACCGGAAACCGTCAACCCATCCATAAAAGTTCTTTCGTGATAAACGCAATGCGCGGCTTCATTTTCTGCTGCACCAACTGCCACCATTAATGGCAGCAAGTGTTCTTCCCGCGGATGAGCAGCACGCGCTGACGGAGCCTGTTCCCAGGTTTTAAGTTGTTCAGTGCGCTGAATAACATCGGATTGAATTAACGTGTGTTGCAACCAATCATCAAATTCACGTGATGCAGCGAAGCCTGCCGGGCCAAACCGGTGCAGATTGTGATAACTAAATCCGCTTCCTATGATCAAAATTCCTTGCGCGCGCAATGGAGCTAACGTTCGTCCCATTGCCAGATGCGTTGCCGGATCTAACCCGGTCTTTAACGATAACTGCACAATAGGCACCTCAGCCTTGGGGTAAATCGGATAAAGCGCAGAATACATGCCGTGATCAAAACCGCGATTGAAATTCAGGTTGGCGGGAAAGCCGGCCTGCTGAATCAATGACTGAACCTGATGTGCCAGTTCAGGGGAACCTGGTGCCGGATAGCTGATGTGATACGCGTACTCAGGAAAACCTGAAAAATCATAAATCATGCCAGGCGTTGCGTTGGCCATAACAGTAAACTCAGGTTCTTCCCAATGCGCTGAAATCACCAACACGGCTTTCGGCGTTACGCCAATTTGACGCGGCATGTCATGCAGGGCAATTTCCAATTTGGTATAAGTCTGGCCGGACTCCTCTTTCATGAACGGCCAAGGGCCACCGCCGTGGGAGAGAAAGTAGGTTGGGAGAGTGTTCATTTTGTATGCTCCATGTTGGATTACTATGTGTTCTATTCGTTTCAGAATAGAAAAAAGCAGCTTGTAAATCAAAAAATATACCTAATCTATTGAACGTATCAGGTATTTATCTCAACACACAGGAGGTTTAAATGCGCTTTGACAAACTAACCACAAAATTACAAGCCGCGCTGGCGAATGCGCAAAGTTTAGCGGTGCGGCATGACAATCAATATATTGAGCCGGTCCATATTTTGCTCGCTTTATTGAGCCATGAAGATGTATCTGCCAGCTCGTTATTGCAACGCGCTGGTGTGAATGTGGCCGCGCTGACTGCGTCATTAAATACCGCAGTGGGAAAATTTGCCAAAGTATCGGGCAATGCGGGGGAAGTGCAACTTAGCCGGGAATCTTCAGCCTTGTTTAATTTAGCTGAAAAAGAATCCCAGCAGCGTGGTGATCAATTCTTAGCGTCCGAGATGGTGCTGCTCGCTTTTTGTGATGACAAATCAGAAGCAGGGAAGTTGGCACGTCAACACGGCCTGAAAAAAGAGGCGATGCAAGCGGCAATTGAAGCAGTGCGGGGCGGCGCCGGAGTGAATGATCCCGGGGCGGAAGGGCAACGCGAAGCGTTAAAAAAATACACGGTAGATGTTACTGAACTGGCGCGTAAAGGCAAATTGGATCCGGTGATTGGTCGCGATGATGAAATCCGTCGCACGATTCAAATTTTGCAACGTCGCACTAAAAATAATCCCGTTTTAATCGGTGAACCTGGCGTCGGAAAAACCGCGATTGTGGAAGGTTTAGCGCAACGCATTGTCAATGGCGAAGTACCGGAAAGTTTGAAATCAAAACGCGTTTTGTCGTTGGATATGGCGTCGTTACTGGCCGGTGCAAAATACCGCGGCGAGTTTGAAGAACGGTTGAAATCGGTATTGAAAGAGATCGCTTTAGATGAAGGTCAGACGATAGTTTTTATCGACGAATTACACACAATGGTTGGCGCAGGTAAAGCCGAGGGCGCCATCGACGCTGGCAATATGTTAAAGCCGGCGTTAGCGCGCGGTGAGTTGCATTGTATTGGAGCGACTACTTTAGATGAGTATCGTAAATACGTAGAAAAAGATGCGGCATTAGAGCGCCGGTTTCAAAAGGTGATAGTGGATGAGCCCAGTGTGGAATCAACGATTGCGATTTTGCGCGGTCTGCAAGAAAAATACGAAGTGCATCATGGCGTTGATATTACTGACCCCGCCATTATTGCTGCTGCTGAATTGTCACATCGTTATATTACGGATCGCTTCTTACCGGATAAAGCGATTGATTTAATTGATGAAGCTGCAGCCAAAATTAAAATCGAAATTGATTCCCGCCCCGAAGTGATGGATAAGTTAGATCGTCGCATGATTCAACTCAAAATTGAACGTGAAGCGGTGAAAAAGGAAAAGGACGAAGGATCAAAAATGCGCTTGAAATTGCTGGATGAAGAAATCGTCAAGCTGGAAAAAGAATATGCCGATTTAGAAGAAGTCTGGAAAGCAGAAAAAGCGTCGGTGCAAGGTAGCACGCAGATCAAGGAGGAAATTGAAAAAGTACGTTTGCAAATGGAAGAAGCACGACGCAAAGGTGATTGGCAAGCAATGTCTGAGCTTCAATATGGACGTTTGCCGGAATTAGAAGCGCAACAAAAACACATTGATATAAATAATGCTAAGGGAGAAGTTGCACCCAAATTGCGTTTGTTACGCACACAAGTCGGGGCAGAAGAAATCGCTGAAGTCGTTTCACGTGCAACTGGCATTCCTGTGTCGCGCATGATGACCGGTGAGCGCGAAAAATTATTGCACATGGAAGAACGGTTGCATCAACGCCTGGTTGGGCAAGAAGAAGCGGTTGTTGCGGTTTCTGATGCAATTCGTCGTTCGCGTGCTGGTTTGAGTGATGCGACGCGTCCTTACGGTTCGTTTTTATTTTTAGGTCCGACTGGTGTCGGAAAAACCGAATTATGCAAAGCTCTGGCAAGTTTTTTATTTGACAGTGAAGACGCATTAATTCGTATCGACATGAGTGAATTTATGGAAAAACATTCCGTAGCACGCTTAATCGGCGCACCGCCCGGTTATGTCGGGTACGAAGAAGGTGGTTATTTAACAGAAGCGGTGCGACGCAAACCGTATTCGGTCATTTTGTTAGACGAAGTAGAAAAAGCACATCACGACGTGTTTAACGTGTTGTTGCAAGTGTTGGATGATGGACGCATGACGGATGGGCAAGGGCGCACCGTTGATTTTAAAAATACGGTTATCGTGATGACATCTAATCTCGGTTCAAATCGTATTCAAGCCATGGAAGATAAAGATCCGGCTTTGGTAAAGATGACTGTTATGGCGGAAGTGCGCGAACATTTTCGCCCTGAATTTATCAACCGGATTGACGAAATCGTGGTGTTTCATCCGCTGGATGCGAAAAACATTGGCTCTATCGCCAAGCTTCAATTAAGTATTTTGCAGGGACGTTTAGCTAAGTTGGAAATCGGATTAGAAATCAGCAAAGAAGCGTTAATGAAAATCGCCGAAGCCGGGTATGACCCTGTTTACGGTGCGCGGCCTTTGAAGCGCGCTATTCAACAAATGATCGAAAATCCGTTATCGAAGTTGGTTTTAGAGGGGAAGTATTTGCCAAAACACGTTGTGCATATCGGGGTGAAGGAGGGGCGTTTGGTTTTTGAGTAAAGAGTCTTATGATTTGCTTTACTGATTGCGGCCATCAATCACATTTAACAAACACCGTGATTGGTGCTGATTTTACATTGCCGGTTTTGAAGAACATATCAACCGGCAATGTATACCGTCTACTTACTTAATGTATAGTGATTTTCTGATTTGGTATGGTTGAATCGTAATAGAGTGCCATGCCAAGCGGTGCGGCTAAACCTGATCCTGTCCTGGCTGAGCCTGTAGGAGAAACAGCAGCTCCGGTAGTTTTTTCGACCAATGCACGGACGATTATTTCTGTGACCGCAAGAAGCGAATTAGCGCGAGAGCCTCCTATCATTGTGCGGCCATAGAGGCTGGCGTCGGAAACTTTTGGTGGTTGTTTATCGTTGGAAATGGGTTGCGATGTATCGGTATTGATTTTTTGTTCAGGAAGAGCTTTTGGTATGGTTGACATTGGTTTTCCCTTTAAAAAGTGAATCAATTTGTCTGACTTGTTAACAGCGAGTTGCTGAAGAGCTACTTTAAACTCCTTGAAAGGCCAGGTCAACTTATCCGAAGAAGGATGCGTTTTTTCTGTCAGTTATCCAACTCAAATCCACCTCAGCGTCGATGAACTTTCATAATCTGCTGCTGTTCACGTTGCCAGTCCCGATTTTTTTCTGTTTGGCGTTTGTCATACTGTTTCTTCCCTTTAGCCAAACCAATTTGCAGTTTTACTCTCCCGCCTTTGAAGTGCATATTGACCGGAACCATGGTGTATCCGGCGCGTTCTACTTTTCCGATTAACTTGTTTATTTCGGACTTATTCAATAATAGCTTGCGCGTACGCAGAGCCTCAGGGCTGATGTGGGTTGATGCAGTGGGCAATGCGCCGATGTGTGCACCAAACAGGAAAATTTCTCCGTTCTTCACAACGACATAAGCTTCTTTAAGTTGCACACGACCTGCGCGTATTGCTTTGACTTCCCAGCCTTGCAAGACGACACCAGCTTCAAATTGTTCTTCGATAAAATAATCGTGAAAGGCTTTTTTATTGTCAGCAATACTCATAGCATCAGGTAAAATTTCGGATTAGTCAGATCAGTCGGATCAGCTTAGCAACTTCATCCAAATATAAATGGTTTATAAAAAATGGCAGTAGTAAAAAAATCAGTCTTAGTCGGTTATAGCGCCGCACAAATGTTCGCTTTAGTGGATGCCGTAGAAAATTATCCGCAGTTTCTGCCCTGGTGCGGCGAAGTGGTGGTTCTTCAACGAAATGAATCCAGTTTGGTGGCAACGTTAAATATCAATTTTCATGGAGTGCATCAGAGCTTTACGACTGAAAATATCAATTCAGCGCCGACCTTAATGACAATGAAGTTGATCTCTGGCCCGTTCAAACAGTTGGATGGTACGTGGATTTTTAAGCCATTACGCGAAGATGCTTGCAAAATTGAGTTCGATTTGCACTACGAATTTTCCAGCAAGATTTTAGAGCATTTGATCGGGCCTGTGTTTAACAAAATTGCGAATAGCTTAGTCGATGCGTTTTGTCATCGGGCTGAAAGTGTTTACGGTTTAGCGGACAGAAGACAGATATCCGATGACAGATGAAAATGAAATTCAGGTGGACGTTTGCTTTCTTACGTTAAAAAAGCATTTTTTACGCACACTACACGTACCTCGGGGCACCACTATTCAGCAAGCAATTCAATTAAGTGGTGTAACGAATGAATTTCCTGACACTGATTTCAACCAGCTGAAAGTCGGAATCTATTCCAAAATTAAAACGCCGGATACCGTTTTAAGGGAGCGTGACCGGGTAGAAATTTATCGATCTCTGGAAGTAGATCCGATGACGGCCCGACGTAGAAGAGCTGAGAAGATGGGCAAGAGTTAATACAGTTAATTGCAGCTGCTCATGTTTTGATGAAGTTCATTTAGCTCCTGAGTACGTTTTTCGTCAGTCATAAAGCTGCGAGTTCCCTTGGCATCCATTTGCATCATGCGTTGGTTAGTTTCCAGGCTTTGTTTGTATTCTTTCATGCGCCGGCAATTTTCACTTTTAACCGCTACATTCCTGGCTTCTGTTTCGTTCTTTTTTTCTTTTTCAACTAATTCATCCCGTCGTTTTTTGAAGGCAAGATCTTTCTCAGCCAAACTTTCGGTTTGCCTGGATTTGTTGTCTGAATTTGTAGTTGATGAAGTTGAGCTTTGATTGTCCATCCCTTTTCCTGCAAACTTCAAAATTTTGTTGTTAGGTACAGAAGGTGGTGGCGTATGGTCAGAAAATTGTTTACGACCATTTTCATCTAACCAAACGTATTGGGCCAATACAGATGTGCTGATGGCCAAAGAAATAATTAAAACACTGAGAGAGTGGCAAGTTGAAAGCTTCATCGTGGTGGCTAAGTCAGATAAATAAAGCAAGGATTGGGACATGCTTTTCCGCCGCTGTCAATAATTTCAGATAGCCGATTTATCGGGCATCGCTTGTTGTACAGCCGGGTTCCGGCGGATTTAACGTCCAACGCCGCATCGTTGAGTTGTTTACTGTAATCCTGCCTACTGATACCGTATAATTCGTTTTTGCGCCTATAGGAAAATATGATGCGTCTTCTTCAAAAAGCTCTCACCTTTGATGATGTGCTGTTGGTTCCCGCCTTTTCAGCCATTCTTCCCAACGAAACCTCGCTCTCAACACGTTTAACACGCAACATCACTTTAAACATTCCTTTGTTGTCTGCTGCAATGGACACCGTTACCGAAGCGCGTTTAGCGATTGCTATGGCGCAAGAGGGCGGCATCGGCATTATCCATAAAAATTTGACCGCAAAAGAACAGGCTGGCGAAGTTGCCAAGGTGAAGCGTTTTGAGTCTGGCGTGTTGCGCGATCCGATTACCATTCCCCCCAACATGAAAATCCGCGATGTGCTTGCGCTTTCACAGCAACACGGTATTAGCGGATTTCCAGTTGTTGAAGGCAAAGTGGTGGTTGGCATCATTACGAATCGTGATTTGCGTTTTGAAACGGAATTAGACGTTCAGGTGCGCGACAAGATGACACCGCGAGAAAAGTTGGTCTACGTTGATGAAAATGCGGACGTCGTTGAAGCGAAACGTTTAATGAACAAGCATCGCTTAGAGCGTGTGTTGGTCGTGAATAGCGGTTTCGAGTTACGCGGATTAATTACCGCTAAAGATATTCAAAAATCTACCGAGCATCCTTTTGCGTCGAAAGATAATCAAGGGAAATTACGTGTTGGTGCGGCGGTTGGTGTGGGTCGTGACAATGATGAGCGGATCGATTTATTGGTCAAAGCGGGTGTTGATGTTCTCGTGGTTGATACGGCGCATGGCCACTCTAAAGGCGTATTAGACCGGATTCGCTGGATTAAAACGCATTACCCGGCAGTGGATGTTATCGGTGGCAATATCGCGACCGCAGCGGCTGCTTTAGCCATGGTGGAACACGGTGCTGATGGCGTTAAAGTGGGTATTGGTCCGGGTTCTATTTGCACCACGCGCATTGTTGCCGGTGTTGGCGTGCCGCAAATTAGCGCCATTTCCAATGTCTCTAATGCTTTAAAAGGTACCGGAGTTCCTTGTATTGCCGATGGTGGCGTGCGTTATTCCGGCGATGTTTCCAAAGCACTGGCTGCGGGAGCGTCGACTGTGATGATGGGAAGTTTGTTTGCCGGTACCGAAGAAGCGCCCGGCGAAGTCATTTTGTATCAGGGTCGCAGTTATAAATCGTATCGTGGCATGGGCAGTTTAGGGGCAATGGCCGCCGGATCGGCTGATCGTTATTTTCAAGAGGCAGATGCCAGTACGGAAAAAATGGTACCGGAAGGCATTGAAGGCAGAGTCGCTTACAAAGGCAGTGTTCTGGCTATTTTGTATCAGCTGGTCGGCGGCGTAAAACAATCCATGGGTTATTGCGGTTGTGCGACGATCGAGGAATTACATAGCAAAGCTGAGTTTGTCGAAATTACTTCAGCTGGAATGCGTGAATCGCATGTGCATGATGTTCAGATCACGAAAGAAGCGCCTAACTATCGTTCGGAGTAATTCGTAGGGTGGGCACGTTTTTTGTGCCCACCATGGTTGATCAATCCCACGCCTGAACAATTCAATGACTTCCCAAACACTTCAATTTATTTATCTTCATTAATTTCTCAACGATGGTGGGCACAAAAGTGTGCCCACCCTACAACTTCCATTTTTATGCACTCAAAAATTCTGATTCTTGATTTCGGTTCACAAGTGACCCAATTAATAGCCCGTCGTGTACGTGATTCTGGCGTGTTTTCTGAAGTTTTTCCGTATGACGTGAGCGACGAATTTATTCGTAACTACGGTGCAGCTGGAATCATCTTATCGGGTGGCCCGAATAGCGTTATCGATGATGAAACGCCGCGTGTCCCACAAGCTGTATTTGAGTTGGGCGTACCGGTTTTAGGAATTTGCTACGGCATGCAAACCATGGCGGCGCAATTGGGCGGACAAGTTGAAAACGGTAAAGTGCGTGAATTTGGTTACGCCGAAGTCCGTGCACGTGGTCATACTCAGTTGTTAAAAGGTATCGTCGATTTCACTACCGAAGAAGGTCATGGAGTATTAAAAGTGTGGATGAGCCATGGCGACAAAGTGATCAGCATGCCTGCTGGTTTTAAATTAATGGCCTCGAACGACAACTGTCCAATCGCAGGCATGGCCGACGAAGCACGCCAGTTTTATGCGGTGCAATTTCATCCGGAAGTCACACATACCGTGCAAGGCACTGCATTAATAAGACGCTTTGTGCATGACATTTGTGGATGTAAATCGGATTGGAATATGCCGGACTACATCAGCGAAGCAGTCGCTTCAATTCGTGCTCAGGTTGGAACAGATGATGTCATTCTGGGATTATCCGGCGGCGTTGATAGCAGCGTTGCAGCGGCATTAATTCATCGCGCCATTGGTGACCAACTCACCTGTGTTTTTGTTGATCATGGTTTGCTTCGTTTAGATGAAGGCAGCATGGTCATGAAGATGTTTGCTGAAAATTTAGGCGTAAAAGTAATCCACGTCGATGCAACGCAACAATTTATGACGCAATTGTCGGGCGTCAGTGATCCAGAACAAAAGCGCAAAATTATTGGTCGTGAATTTGTGCATGTGTTTCAGGAAGAATCGGCCAAAATTAAAAATGCGAAATGGTTAGCACAAGGCACGATCTATCCGGACGTGATTGAAAGCGCGGGCAAAGGCAAAAAAGGTCACACCATAAAAAGTCATCACAACGTCGGTGGATTGCCAGAAACATTGCATTTGAAATTATTAGAACCGCTGCGTGAATTATTTAAAGATGAAGTCCGCAAATTGGGTGTGGCGTTAGGTTTGCCGGAATCCATGGTTTATCGTCATCCGTTTCCCGGCCCTGGATTAGGCGTACGGATTTTAGGTGAAGTTAAAAAAGAATATGCCGACTTATTGCGCCAGGCTGATGCAATCTTCATCGAAGAATTACGCAATACGTTAGTGGACGAGTCAATGGAAGAGGCGGATCAAAATTGGTATCAGGCTACAAGCCAGGCCTTTGCAGTATTTTTACCTGTTAAGTCCGTCGGGGTAATGGGCGATGGCCGTACTTATGACTATGTGGTGGCGTTACGGGCGGTACAAACACAAGATTTTATGACCGCACATTGGGCACATTTGCCGCATGAATTATTAGGCAAAGTATCTAACCGGATTATTAATGAAGTGCGTGGAATAAACCGCGTTGTTTATGATATTTCTGGTAAACCGCCTGCGACTATAGAATGGGAATAATCGGGCGTTAGGCAATCGGTAGCATATCAAAGCATAAAAATAGTCAAAAGCCCGTGTAAATACGGGCTTTTTTCTTCTGCAAGACAGTATGAGCATTTCACTACCCACCGGAACACAAATCGCTATCTGACTAGCGCGATTGCATTCGTCGCCGGGATATGAAATAATGCTACTAATTAAGTAGCAATTATTACGGACGGAGGAAATGATGGCTTATGCTCAAATAGCACATACGGCAACACAAGAAATCAACCGCGAAAAAATTGCTCCTATGCTCATGAAAATGTTTGAGCTTTGGACGCTATCTACAGAAGAACAACTGGATGCTCTTGGTTTGTCAAAAGAGAATAGAACCGCGTTGAAACGTTATCGGGAAGGACATGCGATTTCTTCGGGAAGAGACATGTTGGATCGGGTTGGTAATTTGCTTGCCATACACAAAAATTTACGTCTGTTATTTCCCCGTAATCCTGAACTCAGATACACGTGGATGAAAACGAGGAATAAGGCGTTTCAGGGAAGAACTCCTGTGGAAGCAATTCAAGAGATGGGTTTTCCAGGGCTTTTATATGTACGTAGTTATCTTGACAGAGCGCGTGGAGAGTAATGAGCGAGCTGTTTTCACAAGTTGGTCTGATTGATATCCACAGTGACCTGACCAGAAATATCGTCTCGCTGCGCATTTCAGAAAACCTGTTTGATGACCTGACTGAGGATACCGAAGCATGGCAATCCGCGCAGCAACTGGAATCAGACACTAAGCCCAAAATATTCACTAACGAAACGCCGGTTATTCATCGCCCCTTCGAAGAATCAGAATGGAATATGGCGATTGGCTTTCCCTTTTTAAACTCAGCGCAAAGTAGATATTCTGATGGAGCTTACGGCGTCTGGTACGGCGCCGGCGATCTTGAGACGACGGTTTATGAAACCGTACATCACTGGAAAACCAAGTTACTTTCTGACGCAGAAGGATTTTTAAAGCCAGGCGTTAGCATAGAACGTAAGGTTTATCTGGTACGTTGTGATTCGGCCTTGATTGATCTCAGACCTCTGGTGCAAAAATACCCCGAGACGTGTTATCCGGATGACTACACGGCCACGCATGCAATCGGTAGAAAAATGCATCATGAAGGACATCCAGGACTTGTAAATAAATCGGCACGTTGTGAGGGCGAGGTCTATGCTGTTTTTACCCCGGACGTGCTTTCCAACGCACGACATACTTGCTTTTTGACTTACATCACAACGGATAAAGGTGTTGATATACAAAAGATTCCTGGCAAGAAGTGGATGACTATCTCTGACTAGTCACCTAAACCTGTAAAATAGCGGCTGGCTTTTAATTCCACACATGTTTTGACAGAAGCGCGGTGAACAAGCTGCATTCTGTCAAATTTTTTTTGATTATTTTGAAATAAGCAGGTTTTCAGTTGACCTACAGTGTTAAAGAAATTTTTTATACATTACAAGGCGAAGGCAATCATGCGGGGCGTCCTGCTGTTTTTTGCCGGTTCTCCGGATGTAATTTGTGGTCGGGCAGGGAAGTTGATCGTGCTAATGCGATTTGTCAATTTTGCGATACCGATTTCGTCGGAACTGACGGCGAACTTGGCGGCAAATTTAAACAAGCCGAACAATTAGCTACGACGATTAATCAGTTGTGGCCAGCGGCATATCCCGAAACCAAATTCGTTGTTTTTACAGGTGGCGAGCCGCTGATGCAATTGGATGCGGATTTGATTAACGCCATGCATGCAGTTGGATTTGAAATTGCAATAGAAACTAACGGAACCATTGCGGTACCTGAAGGAATTGATTGGGTCTGCGTCAGTCCAAAAATGGGTTCGGAATTGATTGTTTTTAAAGGCGATGAATTAAAAGTAGTGATTCCTCAGCTGGGTCAAGATATGCAAAATTATGAACCACTCGACTTTAAACATTTTTTTGTACAAGCCATGGACGGACCATTGCAAGCAGAGAATTTACGTAAGGCTGTCGAGTTTTGTAAAAAAAATCCACGTTGGAAGTTAAGTTTGCAGACGCATAAACTTTTACAAATTCCATAAAAATAACAGGCACTTATGCTCACCATTACAAGAAAAATAGAATTCGACGCCGGACATCGGATTCCTGACCATAATAGTCAATGTCGTAATTTACATGGCCATCGCTATACTTTACTTATCACCTTAGTTGGTGAAGTAGTTAAGCAGGACGGTGTTTCTGACAATGGCATGATCATGGATTTTTCTGATGTGAAAGAATTAGCGCATGAACATTTAGTCAGCCATTGGGATCACGCATTTTTTGTGTATGAGAAAGATGTGGTGGTGAAGGATTTTTTAAACACATTGCCAGGCCACAAAACTGTAGTTGTTGATCGTGTTCCTACCGTAGAAAATTTAGCCCAAATTGCGTTTGATGCACTCAAAGCGGTTTATCACAATCGCTACGGCCGAACGCTGGAACTGCAAAAAATTACGCTCTATGAAACGCCTAATTGCTGGGCTGAAATTACCGATGCAAGCTGAGGACGAACAATTTATGCGCCTGGCGTTAGTACAGGCTGAATTGGCGTCCAAGGAAGGAGAGGTACCAGTTGGTGCGGTATTAGTGAAAGAGGGCGTTGTTGTTGCCAGCGGATTTAATCAGCCTATTTGCTTACACGATCCCAGCGCGCATGCAGAAATGCAAGCGCTCCGCTCTGCCGGAACGCATCTGCAAAATTATCGATTCCCCGAATGTTCGTTATACGTAACGCTGGAACCTTGTGCGATGTGTGCCGGAGCAATATTGCATGCACGCTTGTCCCGGGTTATCTTTGGCGCGGCCGATCCAAAAACAGGTGTGGCCGGTTCTGTTTTTAATTTATTTGATCAGAAAAAACTCAATCATCACACCACAGTAACCGGTGGCGTATTAGCTGAAGAATGTAGCAATATGCTGAGCACATTTTTTGCGCAACGCCGCTTACAGAAAAAAACTACTGATACCGGATTTAATTAATTCATCATGTCGACTATCGCCATCATCGCTCCCAGCGGATATGCTCCAGATCAAGCCAACGTGATACGCGCCATTAAGCGTTTGCAAGAACGTGGCTGGACAATAAAAAATCTGGTTGATCCCAACGCGAGATATCAGCGATTTTCAGCAGACGATGCAACGCGTCTAGCGCAAATTTATCAGGCCGCCGAAGACCCGGAAGTTGACGTGGTCTTAGCATTGCGCGGTGGCTATGGAGTTTCCCGACTCTTAGATGAAATCGATTTCACGCGATTAGCTGCAACAAAAAAATTAGTTGTCGGTTTTAGTGACTTCACTGCTTTTCAATCAGGAATGTTAGCGAAAACGGGCGCAATCACTTTTGCTGGCCCGATGCTTAATGAAGATATGGGATCAGAAGAACTACACGAGTATTCATTCCAACATTTTCACCAATGTCTGACACAAGCTAATTACGGTTTTAAAGTCGCTGTGAAAGGAAACCCGACGTTGCAAGTGCAGGGCACTTTTTGGGGCGGAAATTTATCCGTACTTACGCATTTAGTTGGCACTCAATTTATGCCAAAAATTAAAGATGGAATTTTGTTCGCAGAAGATGTGAATGAAAATCCGTATCGGGTAGAACGCATGATTTTGCAGCTACATCACGCTGGAATTCTGGCGCAACAAAAAGCGTTGGTGTTAGGGCACTTCACTAATTACCGTGCCACCGACTATGACAATGGTTATGATTTTGAAGTGATGTTATCTTTTCTGCGCAGTAAATTATCTATTCCCATCATTACCGGACTTCCTTTTGGACACTGTCCCAATAAAGTGACCTTACCTATTGGCGCACAGGTTTTGCTAAACAGTGATACACATCATTTGTCGTTGCAGTTTAATGATTATCCGCATTTATAGAATTAATTTTGCAATCCTGCCTCCACTTCTGCCATCCACGAATCATTTTTACATTTCATTTATCCCGACTTCCGCTTTAATAATACTGAGTAGTGGTTTACCCCAATAGGGAAAGTTTTAGCTGTTCTTTATTATTACCGCTTGATATTACTATTTTTCAAAAAGAGGTTGGAAATCTACTGCGCAAGTCGCATTTGTCGTGCAAATCGGTACAACAATCAGAGCATTATTATTTTGGAGAATTGCAATGGAAGGCTCTTTAACCTCTCGTATTTCATCCGATCTAAATGCAGCAACATCTCAATCTTCTGAACGCCCTGTCACTCCTCGTCCTCTAACACCCGTCCTCTTACTCCTCGCCCTTTACTTGATGTAACACCTCAATCTTCACAGTTGAGAAAATCCAGAGATAGTTTTTCTGATTCAGCGTCCACTCAAGTGACTAATGTTGACATCCCGGTAGAAACAACTTCTACGGAGAATTCCATAACTGGCCTGGATAAATACAAGCGTTCATTGCAAATTGCTAATCAATGCCTGGATAAGAATGAAATTCAAATTAATGAAATGGATAAAAGACTGGATGTGGCTCTGGAATTAAAAAGTAATGGCAAGTGGGAAGAAGCCAGATCTATCTATAGTGAAATCGTAATCCAATGTATTGGGACGCTGGTGATTACAAACCTCACAAACCCTCTACTGCGCGAGGCAGTTTGGGGACTGCTAACGAACTGTCCGGCAAGTGACTCTCATGACATTCTGCTGGTTGCCTCTTCAAGGCCCGGTAGAGTGGCAGCACAACATCAACTTGGAGTAAGTTATTTTGAGGCGCCTGATAAAAACGAATTAATAGGTTGCAATCTGTTAATAAACGCAGCCGATAAAAATTATGCGCCTGCACTAAATTCCCTTATAGATTTCGCTAATAAAGGATCGGAACACGCGAAGAGTGCGCTTTTAGAACTAATTTACAAGAGGCCACAACTTGCCTCTCAGATCATAGAAAAACAACTTGACATCGATATTAAGGATGAGTTTTTAAAAAAACAAATGATGCAGGCAGTCGCTGAGGGCGAACAGGGAAATAAATATGCAATAGAACTTATTGAAGAATATGCCCTTCAGCACGAACTGTTCGCTTTGTATTTCTTTACGGAGCAAAAGGGCAAGGGAAAAGAGTGCGCTATCAATGAGAAAACGAAAGAAGAGGTTTCACTCGCCATAGAGTTCCTTAAAGAAGATACCAATGCTGAGCCAGCGAATAATGCCAATAACAATAATGCTAATGGCGAATGCGTCATTAGCTAGACGAAGACATTAAAATTTAGAGTGTTCGCTTTAGAAGGCGATATTTTTAACAGGGACAGGTGCTGGAAGGAAAGTTCTCTAAGCGCTGGTTCCTCCCATCGTTTCAGAGTTATCACATGCGATTTTTTAACGTTCAAATATCTTTCTGTGCAAATTACACAATATCGAAACTGCTATAATGCGCGGCTATTTTTGTTACTTGTAAAAGGTTCCCCGTGCTCTCTTCCGCAAATATCACCATGCAATTTGGTGAAAAGCCCTTGTTTGAAAATATCTCCGTTAAATTTGGTGAAGGCAACCGTTATGGCTTAATTGGCGCTAACGGTTGTGGTAAATCCACTTTTATAAAAATTCTGGGCGGTGATCTGGAGCCAAGCTCTGGCACTGTCATGCTTGATCCGGGCGAACGTTTGGGTAAGCTGAATCAAAATCAATTTGCGTTTGAAGGCATGCGCGTGTTGGATGTGGTGATGATGGGACATGTAGAAATGTGGGCCGCCATGAAAGAACGCGATGCGATCTACGCTAATTTAGAGGCGACTGATGAAGATTACATGCACGCCGCTGAATTAGAAGCTAAGTTTTCTGAGTACGATGGTTACACCGCTGAAGCACGCGCCAGTGAATTATTAATGGGCGCCGGGATTGAACTGGCCAAACATCAGGGACTAATGAGTGCAATTGCACCAGGCTGGAAATTACGTGTGTTATTAGCGCAGGCTTTGTTTTCAAATCCAGATATTTTGTTGCTCGATGAGCCAACCAATAACCTGGATATCAACACCATCCGCTGGTTAGAAAACGTCTTGAATCAACGTGACTCCACGATGATTATTATTTCGCATGATCGCCATTTCTTAAACCAGGTATGCACGCACATGGCTGATATGGATTACGGCACATTGAAGATTTATCCTGGTAATTACGATGATTACATGCTTGCTTCTTCGCAAGCACGCGCGCAGCAATTATCGAACAATGCTAAAGCCAAAGATAAAGTCGCTGAGTTGCAAGATTTTGTGCGGCGTTTTTCAGCAAATAAATCAAAAGCACGTCAGGCTACTTCGCGTGCGAAACAAATCGAAAAAATTAAGATTGAAGATATCAAACCGTCGAGCCGGCAAAATCCCTATATTCGTTATGAAGGCGAAAAAAAATTGCATCGCCTGGCAGTGGAAGTGCAGGGGATTGCTAAATCTTTTGACCATACTTTATTTAAAAATGTGAGCTTCAGCGTGGAAGCGGGTGAACGGATTGCCATCATTGGCGCGAACGGTGTAGGTAAAACGACGTTGTTACGTTGTCTTGTTGGCGACCTTGCAGGAAATTCTTCCGGTTTAAAACCAGACAACGGTTTGGTGAAATGGGCTGAAAACGCCAATCCGGGTTATATGCCGCAAGATCCGACGGAAGAATTCGCCAATGGAAAAATCCTGACCGAATGGATGGGTGACTGGACGCAAGAAGGGGACGACGACCAGGCCGTTCGTTCTATTTTAGGTCGCTTATTATTTAGTGGCGATGAAGTTAAAAAATCAGTGAAGGTGTTATCCGGTGGTGAAAAAGGGCGGATGATGTACGGCAAATTGATGTTGGGCCGTCATAACGTGTTATTGCTGGATGAGCCGACCAATCATATGGATATGGAGTCGATTGAATCGCTCAACATCGCTTTAGAAAAATATGCCGGTACGCTGATTTTTGTATCGCATGATCGGGAATTTGTTTCCAGTTTGGCGACGCGTGTCTGGGAAATTAAAGAAGACGAGATTATTGATTTCAAAGGATCATATGAAGAGTATTTGAATAGTCAGGGGATTGAAGCTTGATTTATGTTTGGCTTCCTTTCCCGTTACAGAAGAGCGTCCAAAATGACGAATTTCAAAAACAGGATCACGTTAGATAAGTTAGGTCAACGGATATATATTATTGGTTGCAGCAATAGTGGAAAATCTACTCTTGCTAATGCTCTGTCAGCTCAGTTAAAAATACCTGCCTGTCATCTTGATCAATATGCCCATGTAGAAAACTCAAAATGGGAGAGAAACCCGGACGAGTTATTGATCGTAAGTCATAACAAAATTATTGAACAGAATGCGTGGATTATTGACGGAAACTATGGCGTATGTATGGGGCCCCGGATTGATCTTGCTACTTCGGTGATATGGCTTGATCCCACTGTTTTAAGTTCTGTTTGGCGCTATTTATTTCGATCTGTCAGAAACGATCCTAACAGCCCAGGTAGATTAGCAGGGGCTAAAAATGAGTTTAGTTTTCGGTTAATTAAATGGATTCTTTTTAATTATCCGAAAAACCGGATTAGATATGAAAAGCTAATTAAGAACAGGCCTGATTTATTACTCTTACATATCCGGTCCATGGCCGAACTCAAAAAATATTATGCTTTTTGGTCGATTTAAATTTAGCTTCCCGCTAGCTGAATAGAAATGACAGTCTTTACAATTAGAGATTTGATTGATAGTTTAAAATTTGCCAACTATGTTCTGATGTAGTTGTGAACATCTAAGCCGTGTACGAATTTGATCGTCTTTTATTGAAACGATGTCTATGATTCACAAGCTCTGACATCTAGCGCGCTAAAAATAAAAAAACCGTCGGCTTTTTATTAAAGTCCGGCATTTTTTTATTAGCTAATTCAAGACGCCAATGTGAAATCGGCCAGGTTTGAATTGATTCCGTTTGCAACGTCAAATCAGTAGCCACACATAATTCCGTAGTTGGGCTGCAGTTTGAACACAGCGCCTCCAACAACGCCGCATTGCGATACGGCGTTTCAATAAATAACTGCGTTTGTTTTTCTTTACGTGAACGTTGTTCTAATTCTTGTATTCGTTTGCTACGCAATGAAGCATCCGTCGGCAGATAACCATTAAACGCAAAACTTTGTCCATTTAATCCACTCGCCATCACCGCCAATAACAGTGAAGAAGGTCCGACCATCGGCCGTACAAGAGCACCGAGTTGATGTGCCAGTCGAACCAAATTTGCGCCAGGATCAGCAACTGCCGGAACACCTGCTTCAGAAATTAATCCAACATCATGGCCTTCCAATAACGGCGCTAATAAAGTCGTTAACTGCGATTCTTTCGTATTGATATTTAATTCGCTGATTTGAATTTCCTGCAGCGTTTTAGCAAGAGGAAAATTCGTATTGACCAGTTTCAAAAAGGCGCGTGTTGTCTTAGCATTTTCAGCAACGAAATACGTTAAATTCGATGTCAATTTTTGCACTTCAACAGGGATGACATCAAACAAGGGGGAGGTGGGATGCGCAATTCCGAGGGTAGTGGGAAGGAGGTAAAGTGTGCCTGTTTGCATAGTTTGCCACTGTCAGGTAATGATTAACAAAGGCAGGGATTATAAGGCGGATTTCTTGGGGGGTTACCGTATCACACCTCGCCTGTTTCAAAATTAATTTGATCATTGACGACGTTTGAACATAACTTTTAATGGCGGTACGTTTTAATCTATGGAACACAGCCAGAGAGAAGAAGCGGAGCAAAGCGCTTTTTCAGACGCTTCGCCACCATCCTCTGCACAGATCGCGGACATCAGCAAACCAACCCATTTTGCCGAACCACCCGTCCTATGAAAGCGTTTACCGATTTTATACGCACTCGATGCGAGCACCTTCAGCAACGCCAAACTTGCCGCGCTGCGGGCATATTCTTGCTACGCGTCGCCTGAAGGTGCTGCGTGGGCTGTGTATTTTCTATCCTGTGGTAAAGGATTCAAAGCTAAAAATAATTACGTCAATTCGCCCTAAAAAAGTGGATAATTGCGCAACTTTTCCCCATGTTTTTTCAATTCAATACGATGGAACATCCTCAACATAACGGCCAGGCATGGCAACGTAACAGTTCACTATCTCACCAACCTAACCGCTGGGACTGGATGGCGCTGCCTGTTATTTTGGGAATACTCTTTTTCATCGCATTTGGCGCATCACAAATGGCAACGCCATATCAAGTCGGCATGCCGTTACAGATCACCTTAGATCCCCTGTATTTACCGTATTACTTATTGCGCACCACATTACGCATGATGATGGCGTTGATGTTGTCGCTGGTCTTTGCTTTTGTTTTTGCCGCAATGGCGTCACGTTATCGCTTAGCTGAAAAAATCATGGTGCCCGCGCTGGACATACTTCAGTCCATTCCGGTATTAGGATTTTTAACGATTACGGTGACCGGTTTTATTACCTTGTTTCCAGGCAGTTTGTTAGGCGTGGAATGTGCCGCCATCTTTGCGATTTTTACTTCGCAAGCGTGGAATATGGCATTCAGCATGTACCAATCTATGCGCACAGTACCGTCTGATTTGCGTGAAGCCGCGCGGATTTTTCATCTCTCATCCTGGCAACGATTCTGGCGTTTGGAATTGCCATTTGCGATGCCGTCCTTATTGTGGAACATGATGATGTCGATGTCGGGCGGCTGGTTTTTTGTGGTCGCTTGCGAAACGATTACGGTGGCCAATAACAATATTCAATTACCGGGTATTGGTTCTTACATTGCTTATGCAATTAATGAAGGAAATTTCTCCGCAATGGGTTGGGCCATCGGTGCGATGTTGCTCGGTATTTTGATGTACGACCAACTTTTATTCAGACCGTTAATTGCCTGGGCCAATAAATTCAAATACGAACAAACAGGCGATCAGGGCGGCCAGGAATCGTGGTTCTTAACGTTGTTACGACGTACCAATGCACTCAAAGGATTGACGGCGCGATTCATGGATTATTTCGGACGCGGCTTGTTACTCTTTAAACGCAACTACGACGGCACGTCCATCATGGCGCGCCGGCAACGTATCAATCCCACTATCGAACGGGTAAGTGACGCCATCATCGCGGCGTTGGTGCTATTTGCTTGTTGGAAAATTGGCTCGTACATTCAAAGCGCAGTCGGGTGGAGCGAAGTCATCCGTGTATTTTGGTTTGGCTTTCTGACCTTCATGCGCGTGGCGATCATGATTACCTTAGCCTCGTTAATTTGGGTGCCGATTGGCGTATGGATCGGATTAAATCCAAAGTATGCAGAACGTCTGCAACCGGTAGCGCAATTTATGGCGGCGGTTCCGGTCAATTTTATGTTTCCGCTGGTCGTGATTGTGCTGCTGAAATTTGATCTGAATCCAGACATCTGGCTTACGCCGTTGATGGTATTTGGAACGCAGTGGTACATCTTGTTTAACGTCATTGCCGGAGCGAGCATGATCCCCACGGAATTAATCTACGCGGCTGATAATTTTGGGTTAACGAAATGGATGCGTTGGAAGCGATTCTTGTTGCCGGCTATTTTCCCCAGTTTTATTACCGGTGCAATTACGGCATCGGGCGGTTCGTGGAATGCGAGTATTGTTTCTGAGTACGTTACCTGGGATAACAATACGTTGATTGCCACAGGTATCGGAAGTTACATTGCACAAGTCACTGCCATTGGTGATTTTCCTCGCGTTGCTCTGGGAATTTCGGTGATGTGTTTTTTTGTGATTGCGTGTAATCGATTTATCTGGCGACGGTTTTATCGGATTGCTGAAGAGAAGATGAGTTTTTAGGGGCGTGTATTACTCTCCGATAAATGAATCACGCGTGGTCTGCTCCCTCTCCCACTTGTGGGAGAGGGCTGGGGAGAGGGCTCGTGAAATTTGAAGAAACGTTGATGAGTATCCAGCTTGTAATCGACAACAACGGTATTTAAATAAGGTATGTAGCATTGCAACGACCCTCACGCGGGCCGCCCTCTCCCCAACTTTCTCCCACAAGTGGGAGAAGGAGTAAACACGGACGGTTTAGTGACAAGGAAGTAAATATACACAAACAAAGGTTAACCAATGAATCAACCATTAATTAATTTAAGTGGCGTAAGCAAAAATTTTCGTACTGCCGACGGTTCAGATCGGGTAGTACTGGAAGGCGTGGACTTTACCTTACATGAAGGAGAAATCGTTGCGCTGTTAGGTAAATCCGGTTCTGGAAAATCCACCTTATTGCGGATTATGGCCGGCTTGCTTCCTGCCGATAAAGGCCTGGTTAAATATCGTGACCAGCAATTATTCGGACCCGCACGTGGCATTGCGATGGTGTTTCAATCGTTTGCGTTATTCCCCTGGTTGACCGTGCAGCAAAACGTGGAATTAGGATTGGAAGCGCAAGGTATCGCCAAAGCAATTCGTGCCGAACAAGCCGAAGCAGCGATTGAAATGATCGGCTTAGCCGGTTTCGAAGGCGCTCTGCCACGCGAATTGTCGGGTGGTATGAAACAGCGGGTTGGTATCGCACGTGCCTTAGTCATGAAGCCGGACGTGTTGTTAATGGATGAAGCATTTTCTGCGTTGGATGTGTTGACCGGAGAAACATTGCGCAAAGATATGCTGGAGTTATGGGAAAGCAAAAAAACGCCGATGAAAGGCATATTGATTGTTTCTCATAACATCGAAGAAGCCGTGATGATGGCGGACCGTATTTTGATTTTTTCAAGTGATCCGGGAAGAGTGCGTGCTGAAATTAAAGTCTCTTTACCGCGTGAACGTTCAGAAGAGTCTCCTGAAGTACGGGCCTTAATTGATGAGGTTTATACCCAAATGACATCCACACCGGCGGTTTCTGTTGCCGGAATAAGTGCGCCGGGCCAGGCTTATCGATTGCCGGAGGCAGAAATCAGTCAGATGGAAGGCTTATTGGAAATGCTGGCGGATGAACCATTTAATGGCCGCGCTGACTTACCTCAACTCGCTGAAGAAGCTGGTTTGTCCGACGATGATTTATTCCCGGTTTATGAAGCATTACGGTTGCTTGGATTAGTGCATATTGAACATGGTGACATTCATCTAACCAGCCTTGGTCAGCGTTACTGCCAGGCTGACCAGGCTTTCCGTAAACATTTATTTGGACAACAATTATTGAAAAATGTCCCATTGGCAGCGCGTATTCATCACAGCCTAAAGTTAGAAAAATCAGGCGAAATCCGCAAAGAACCTTTCCTTAATTTATTGGAAGAATTTTTAACTGCGGAAGAAGCTACGCAAATGTTGGAAGTCGCTGTGGAGTGGGGACGTTATGGTGAAATGTATGAATATAACTATCACACGGGAATGTTGAAGTTGCCTGATGTGGAATAATTTCGGTGCGCACAAAGCTTGCTCACCGTAGCTTCACTGTCCATTCTTCCAACTTAGCTTTAACTTTAACCGAAGTAGCAACCCATCAGATCCGCGCCAGAGTTTGCGGGCATCAATCCAGGAAACAAGGCGGACTCATATTTGTATTTATCTTCTTCAACAATGGCGTACTGACGTTTTGATTCCTGAATGCGCGTTGACAAACCAGCGCTTTCCAGTTTGGGTAAATAACCTTCTTTAAAATGAGTCGAATTGGCTCTTTTATCCAACCAGTTCGGTGAATAGGCGTGCATTAATTTTTCAAAGCTGGTGAGTGCTGCTTCGTAGTGGAACTGTTTATGAAGCGGAATTTTTACGGCTTTTTGGAAATCTTCCTTCGCCTTCTTAAAAGCATTCTTTTGTGCCTGGCTAAGGTTTTGGTTGTTCATTATTTCCTCTTCAATTGCATTAATTTCTTCAGACAAAGAATCGTGTTCAACCTTTCCTGCTTGTAATTCAGACGCATAGTTTTGAAATGCTTTTTTAAAGTATGCCTCCTGCTGTTGCTTTATCAGTTTCCAGGTGCTGTTGGTGGCAATGTCATAACTGCTCTTTTGATCTGAGGTGATCGCATATTCATGCATTCCAAACATAAATGCATAAATAAACGTGTCAGCTGAAAAATATTCAACTTCACTATCTGTCGATAAATCTGAATACCCCAAGCCCAGGGTGACATTGAATGGCAAACCAGTTGAGATGGAGCCCTTTATACCAATTTGAAATTGCTTATCTATCGATACACGATTAAATAATTTCTTGTAAGGTAAGTTTCCGCCAAAAGCTGTTGGTTTGAAATACCGTAATAAATAGGCTTTCTCACGACCGACAGAGCCGGTTACTGCAACACTATTCAGTACAGATGTCATATCAGCCAGAATTTGTTCTGCTAATTCTGGCGGATACTTCTGAGTCACTGATTCGGTAATGGAACTAATCAACGCATTGATGTCAGTGATTTCGCCGCTAGTACTAAAATTAAGATCCCAATAATTGCCATCGCGCAGTTGGTTTGTGTGAATTCGTTCACGTTGGATGGCTTCAAATTTGAAAGTGCAACTACCAGAAACTATGGCAAATTTTACTTCTGCTGTAGCGATATTCTCGATAATTTCAAAGTCAATATCCTGCTGAAAACAGGCATTTCTTTTCATATAATCGAGGTCTATTTCAAATTCTGGTGACAATAATTCTTGTTCAAATTCAAGCATTTCTGCTTTGAGTGCTTTATCTTTTACTTTGGAAAGCAAATCCGCATTAGCAATGATCATGCGATGAAGAACTTGCTCCTTTACGTTCGTACTATCACGCTTAACTCCATAGCGTTCCGCAAAATGCGCCAGGCTTTCTTCATCTTGCGGAGTTGTATAGCCCCGTAGAGCAATCCGGACATGCAGGTCTGTATAAAACTTAAAATCTTGTTTTAAGAATTTATACATGACTTTTCCATCACTTAAGTCAGTCGTATTGCTTGTTTTTACCAGATCAAAATCGTTAAGAAGTTCCCAACGTTTAGAGCGCTCAGATGGTTCGGTGACTCTTTTACCCGGGTCAAGTAATTTTTCTCCGGTTATTTTTTTCTTGATGATTTTTTTACGTAGCTCAAGTAATTTCTCTCCGAGTATTTTTTTCTCGAAAAATGCTAAGAATTCTTCATCACTCACCTTTGTATTAAAGAACATTTTTTGTAATTGACTTCCGATGTCAGTAAGAGTTCCTGACTCTTTTACCAAACCATATTCTTTCAATAGCTTTTTATGTTCAGTTGATGTTTGGTCATTTTTACGTAATTTAAGTAGATTATTTCTAAGTTCGTTCAGGTCAGCAAAGTCGGTGGTTTTACTTGTTTTTACTAAGCCATAATCTACAAATATTTTCCAACGATCTGCTGACGTTAATTGATGAAGCTTTTCTTCCTCAAAATACCCTAAGAATTGCTCGTCACTGACCTTGTTATCAAAGGACATTTTTTGTAAATCAATTCCGGTTTGAGTGAGTGCTATTTGGTCTGTTTCTTTTTTCCAATTTCCAAGAAGTGTGTTTTTAAAAAAATGAAACTGGTTACTGATTCCTTTTTTAATGGTGTTTTTTTTAATTGATTCTTCAAATAGTTGTTTTGTAAACTCCTCTTTTTTAACTGGTGAATTAGTCATTAGTAATGAAAGTAATTCACTAACCCTTTGATTTTTTTTGTCTGAGTTTGCTTTGAATGACAGATTTTCACTCTCTTGCTTTTCTTCTGGAATAACCAGAATTTTTTCAAGTAGTGCTATTACTCTTTCCTTTTTTTTCATGGAGTCATGAATTATCGGCTCCATCATTTTGTCCATTAGTACTTTTAAGTTCATCCGATGTTCAGGTATTAGTTTTTTAATCCTGTTCACTTCTTCTGGTAACTTAAGGTATTTCACTAGCAGAGCAATCAGCTTTTGCTCTTTATCAGATGGTTCTCTTGTGCTGGCAGATATCTTTTCCTTCAGCCTGGATACCTCTGTACTATCCATTAAATCATCCGCTATCAGGCTGATGATTTTTTGCTTTTCTTCATCCGAATCCATTGGGCTTGCAAGTATCTCTTTCTGAATGCTGAGTTTTTCCCGATCTGACCTTGTGTCTTTGGCGTTAAGCGCGAGTTTGGGCTTTAGTATCAGGTCGATAATTTCCTGTTTTTCTTTTGCCGAATTTTCTTCTATCTCTTTGATCAGTGAACTAATCGAATGCATGTCTGTTTGTGACAAGGTGTCTCGATTTATCAGTTCTATAATTGAGCTTATATCTTCTTGCGACAATTCTTTTTGATTGATCAAATCTTTAATCGTACGGATATCTCCTTCTGAGTATGTGTCTGCAATTAGTTGACCAAATGAGGTTGACCTGAAATCTTCAAGTACGCGATGTTTGCGTGTAATTGATCCGGAAGCGCTCGCTGTGAGCACATCCTGAACACCGTTTATACCAATGCCTATTTCTGCGCCAGCAGCCGATTCCGCCGAATAGGCACTCAGGTTTGCCTTTCCAACCTTGACGGTTGTCACGTCAATTTTTTTGGAGGTGAATGTTTTTTTAGTTTTATCTATTCTCGTCTCTTTTATCTTTTTGTAGTCTTCTATATAACGTAGTGCGGCTTCCTCAATTGAAGATGGTTCTGATAAATTCTTGAGTTCTTCATTTAGTTTTTCGATCGAACATATTTTTTGTATATCAACATATTCTTCAATCCAGGATAATGCTTGTAACCGAACTATTGCATCACTCATTTTCTCCCGTTGGATAGTTGGCTTGAGATTAAGACTAGTCGACGACATGGATAAAGAGTGCAGCATATCGTTGTGATTGCTTACTAAATCATGCTCTTTCTTCACCCGGCCAATGTCGTTAGATTCTTTTCGTGTCACAGCCCATAATTCATTGCTTTGCGCTATACCTTTATTGGCCATAGCATGAGCCAATGTGGCGCTTCTTGATAAGTAGGGTGCGACTTTGGGATCATCACGATGCTTGCTGTCACGGATAAGATCTGGCAGAAGATAAGTAACAAATTCGCGGGAAGATCTTACTTCGCAGTATTCGCCTTTTGTTAAGTTACCTTTAATGGAAGCGGATGCTTTAGCTGCGCATAACAAATCAACATTAACTTCGGCAGAAGTGCCAAGAGCCACTGTCTTTACGATGGCTATATATCCTTCATCATCAAGCATCCAAAGAACATTAATAGCACCGTTAAAGCTTGCTTGAGCTTCTAAAGCCGCTCCCTTTACATTAATGGGCGAACCTAGCGATATACCGATTGAGCCGTCTAAGGTAATAGATCGGGAATAACCTACTTTAAATTGTGGGCGATAGTGCTCTTCTAAGGCATCAATCTTTTTTTCGTTCGCAAGATGATTCCAGCCTAAAAAGGCTTGATTTTCTAAGGGTTTAAGCAGATTGATCGCTGTTTCCAGGCGTCTGCATTTGTTCGAGGCTACCTCTGCTTTTATTCTTTGATCTTCGCCTTCATAGTCATGTGTAGGATGTATAGAAGCCTGGTGCAATAAATTAGCTTTTTTAAGTGCTTTTGTTTTTATAGCTAACTCGCTTGCCAGATCGACCAAAGCCGCTTCCAGACGAGATGAAACATAGGCATTTTCTACTACATCAAGTTCCAGATTAGCATCATTTTTTTTGCTTAAATAGTCGATTACGGCTTGTATTTTTTTAGATGATTCAGCACTTGGCTCTATATTTGTTTTTATTTTTTCTAATGCCGAACTAAACTCTTCTCTGCTGTTCACTCTCTTTTTACCGTCGTCTTTTTTTGAAAACGACGTAATGTTTTTTAGTTCTATGAGGTTACTTTGAGCTACAGAGTGTAATTGTTTATCAAAATTATAGTGAAGAGATTGAACGTATTGGTCGCTGACAGAACCGTGAAATAAATCGGTGGAACCGTCGACCATCTTATTTTTTACGGTTACTAAGCCGCTCGTAAAAAAAGAAAAAAAATCGCTTAGGTAATTTCCCAATTTATCAATAAAACCAGTGGACGTACGGGTAGCTTTCAGCTCTATTTCTTGCTGTTTGAGATATCCTGTTCTGATATTTTCCATTGCTTACCCACCGCCCTTTTCGGGAACCTTGAATCTAAAAGATTATTGAGAGAGGATGAAATAATTTTGAATAAACTCAGTAAGTTTTGCTACTGATATGAAGCGAACACGCGGAAAATTCTGAAGTACTACACGGGCATTTTTCAACCACAGCAACACAAAACCTACTAACTTAAATCACCTGCTTAGTTACGGCGCGCTTACCTATTTCAGCGTATTTGTCATTTGTCAAAACATACACATAAACAGAGGGGTGTGCTAGTGAGGGATATCACGTAAGGGATATTACGTAGTGAGAAGGATCGTCTTGAGGGAGCCGTAATAAACGCAGGGCTGTCCCATCCAATTTTTCACCGTTCCTACGAACGTATTAAAACTTATGGGTATTGGCGCGCAGACGGGAATCCAGCGGCACGTAGTGCCTTTTTTAAGCGATAAGTAGCTAACTGGTTGAGAAGGTTGACCGCTGAAAGCGCTTACGCGCATTGAATTCCCACCTGTGCTGTAATGACGACACGCGGGAGAATACAGGTTCAATTTTGATGAGGCAGCCTTGGGTAATTGATGCAGTCTTTATTGCAAAAGACTTAGCATTTATGAAAATTGTTGTGATCAAACATTTATTATGAAAAATATATCTTTTTTGATATCGCATACGATTGATTTTGAAGTAGCATTCATGGCCGATTTTTTCTTTTGATGCGCCAGTTAGCTATTTTTTCGACGTTTTGATCGTATGAAAGTAAAGTAGAAACCATGTTAATAGACACCCATTGCCATTTAGACGCGCCTGAATTTAGCGGTAAAAGCGAGCAAATTGCGCTAAGCGCGAGGCAACTTGGTGTGCAAAGCATAGTCGTACCGGCCGTGGGTCGTGCGAATTTTGCCAGCGTGGCGCAGTTAGGCAAATTCGGTGGGTATGCGCTCGGCATTCATCCGATATATGTACCGCAAGCTAATGAAGATGATTTATCTTTTTTGCGCGCAACAGTTGAGCAAGCTATGTCTGATCCGCGTTTTGTAGCGATGGGTGAAATTGGTCTGGATTATTTTGTGCCTGAACTCTGCACGACTGAAATGCGTGAAAAACAAATTCATTTTTTTCGGGAACAACTTCGCATCGCCAGAGATGTGGACCTGCCGGTTTTACTGCACGTGCGTCGTTCTGTTGATCACATTCTAAAAAATTTGCGGCAAATAAATGTCATCAGTGGCATTGCACATGCATTTAACGGCAGCGTGCAACAAGCCAACATGTTGATTAACTTAAGATTCAAACTGGGTTTCGGCGGTGCAATGACTTACCCCCGCGCATTGCAAATTCGTCGTTTGGCAAGCTCTTTGCCGCTGTCCAGTCTCGTGCTGGAAACAGATGCGCCGGATATGGCGCCGCACTGGATTCGCGCAGAACAAAATTCCCCGGAACAGCTTCCACGGATTGCCGCTGTGTTAGCTGAATTACGCGGCATCTCACTCGAAGAAGTAGCCAGCACAACTACTGCCAATGCTTTTTCTGCCTTGCCTCGCTTAGCTCCCACATCCATTTAATAATGCGCAGCGGCATTCTCGGCTTCACATTTGGCATTTTGCTTCTGCAACAGCAGCAAAATTTGTTGGATACACCACTGTTAATTGTAATGACGTGTGTAGCCGGTCTTCTTTTTTTATTCACCCGGCTCATTCCTCAATCTGCTCTGCGATACATGGCGATGTTTATTTCCGGCGGTTTGCTGGGCTGGGTTGGGGCAAGCGGATTTGCTATCGTCGGTTTATCACAGCGGTTGGCGCCGGAATCAGAGGAAAAAGAGTTTACTGTGATTGGTGTTGTCAGCAGCTTGCCAGGTCGGGTTGAATATGGACAGCGTTTTCAGTTTTCAATTGAGCGTGTGCTCACTGACGATATAAATCATCAAAAATTGCCTGACAAAGTACTGTTGAATTTGTACGCTCCACGTACAAATGATACGGAAACAATTCAGATTGAATTGCCAATAACCATACAACCAGGCGAGCGTTGGCAATTTAAAGTGCGTTTGCGCCGGCCGCATGGTCTGGCGAATCCGCACGGTTTTGATTATGAAGTCTGGTTGCTGGAGCAAGGAATAGGCGCAACCGGCAGTGTTAGAAATGATGAAAATAATCATCGTTTAGCCAGCTTTGTATTTAGCCTGAACAATTGCATCGAATGGGCGCGCGGAAAATTACGTGAACGAATTTTAGCGGCGTTACCAGATCAACCTTATGCGCCGGTGATCGTAGCTTTGGTCATCGGTGAACAAAATGCGATTACACAAAATGACTGGAAAGTGTTTGCCCGAACTGGCGTGAGTCATCTGATTGCCATTTCTGGTTTGCATATCACCTTGTTGTCAGGCATGTTTGCAAGCGTGATGTTTTTTCTCTGGCGAAAATCGTTTTTCACGAAATACCAACTGCCGCTGATTTTGCCGGCACAAAAAGTGGCGGCGTTGTCGGGCGTGTTAATCGCATTGCTGTATGTGGCGTTGGCCGGATTTGGCATACCAGCGCAACGCACATTAATTATGATCAGTGTGGCCGCGCTGGCGTGTTGGTTTGATCGTACCGCCAGTGTAACTAATGTGCTGTCTCTGGCATTAGGTCTGGTGTTGTTGGTTGATCCCTGGGCGGTGTTGTCACCTGGATTTTGGTTGTCATTTAGTGCCGTTGGATTTTTGTTTTATGTCAGTTTGGGCCGACGTGAATTGAAACGCGCAGAACATCACCATCTGACTGTGCTGACTTCACCGGCGATGTCGCTAAAAGACACGTTGCTGCAACGGTTGCATCAGGCGTCATTAACTCAATATGCCATCACACTAGGTTTGGTTCCCTTGACTATGCTGCTGTTTAATCAAGTGTCGTTAGTTAGCCCGGTCGCTAATGCCATCGCCATTCCCGTGGTCAGTTTGTTAGTCACTCCGCTGGCATTAGCCGGCAGTGTATTACCCGTGCCGCTGGGCAGTTGGATTTTGATGCTGACCAATTTTATTTTGCAGCACTTAATCTTCTTCTTAACGTGGCTCAGCCAATTTTCCTGGGCGATATGGCAAGCTCCGCGTCCTGAAATCTGGATGTTTGTGTGCGCCATAATTGGTACATGGTGGTGTCTGGCACCCAAAGGCTGGCCGTTGCGTTGGGCAGGTTTATTAGCCTGGTTACCGCTCAGTTTAAATAGCAGCATTTATCCGCCGCCGCACGAGTTTAAGGTGACGGCATTGGATGTAGGGCAGGGCATGGCGGTCTTGATTGAGACCGAACGACATCGCATGTTGTATGACACTGGCGCGGTTTTTTCTTCGCAATCGGATGCTGGAAGCAGCGTGATTTATCCGTATTTAAAAATGCGCGGCATTACGCAGTTAGATGGTTTGATGGTGAGTCATAGCGATACTGATCACGCCGGTGGTGCATTGACGTTGATGCAGCAATTAAACATTGGATGGGTGTCGAGTTCATTGGAAGCGAAAAATAAGGTGGTGCAAACCGCGGCACAACTATCACAGCACACCACTTGTCTGGCCGGACAAACGTGGGAATGGGACGGCGTTCAGTTTGAAGTACTTCATCCCGGCCCGGTCATCTATGCGGATGACAAATCGAAACCAAACGCTAAATCATGCACATTAAAAATTACTAATGGCGTCCATTCGATTTTGTTAGCTGGCGACATTGAAGCCAGGCAAGAAAGGGCGCTGATTAAGCATAGTCCCGAAAAATTAGCGTCTACTGTTTTGCTCGCTCCACATCACGGCAGCGGAACATCATCGACCAAAGAGTTTTTACAAGCAGTAAATCCTCAGTTCGCCATCTTCCAGCTCGGTTATCACAATCGTTACCGTCATCCTAAATCAACCGTCTGGCAACGGTATGCTGATCTTGGCATTACCCGATTAAGAACGGATCAGGCCGGTGCGATTATGTTGAATTTTGGGGACGACATCCGCGTGGAAGAGTATCGACATTCACATGCCAGATATTGGTATCCGGCACGTGATGTGGAGTGAGTTCTTTTTTGCAATATTACTCATAGCCTATTTGATGGAACAGCTCTGCAAAAACCAGTACGCAGCCTTGTTCTTGAGGGGATTATCGTTTAAAATTCCGGATTGTTTTTTAATCCGATTTATGTTGAGGAATATAGTGTGGAAATAGGTAAATATAAATATCAGGGGCCACTCCAAAATTTGTCAGAAGAGAAAGCCACGCTGGAACGAAATAATGGAATAGATAATGAATCAGAAAGTGAGCCAGATAATGACAGCCCGGCCATGCATCAGATTCTTGGAAAACGGTTGTGTGCGCTGGCAACCAATTCAGTGGTCAACCCAATAGGGACATTTTTATTGTCGGGTATTGCCGGCGGAAGTGGGACGACATTGGTGATACAACATGCGTTTGATGGCCTGGACGGCTGCGATACGAGCAATTTGGGCGGTCCTGGTGTTCAGATAGGTTTGGTATGTACGTTTGCGGTATTGAGTTTAGTTAATACTGGAATTGGTTATCTGGGCGCAAAACAGCACGCTGATAATTTTATTGAAGTTAAGGAGAATGCTGAATTATCGTTTAGTTCCATCGAATCGGCTGGTGACACCACCATTAATGGATCATCTGCTGATGACGTTCAAGAAAGCTGCAGCACTTCACCCGGAGCGACAATAGCCATCAATGCCGGAATGATTTTTTTGGGTTTGTTCGTGGGAGCGCTTGTTGAACTCTTTGTTACGCCAACAGAACTTGGTGGCTCTGGTTGTGACGTTGAAAGTATTGAAACTGGTTCGAAAGGAATGGGAATTGCGCTAGCCGTGTTTCTTGCGTTCTCCGCTATCGCTGGTTACTGTGTATATAGAAACCGGGCAAATGCAGATCAGGTAATTTCTGAAACAACGTTGCTCAATGAATCCCGTTTTTTTAAACCTGTTAAGCAGGAAAATTTCTGATGAAACTATTTTTAGCGAGCGGATTGTTGTTGGCGTTTGTCTCAAATTTTGCTGGTGCAACTCAACCGCCGGATAAGGAATCATTAATTTTTACCTCTAGCCCCCATCCTTGTATGAACGGATGTATTAAAGATGACAAGTCCACCCGCTTTCAAAATATTGCCGAACAATACAATTGGATAAACAACTATAAACCCGATGGACAACCTGTTGTGGGTGTTGTAGTCAACGGTAATTTGACGGAATCGGGTGCAACAAACGATTGGATGAAAATTGATAAATTGTTTTCTACTTTGAAGGTTCCCTATTTGTTAGGGCTTGGTGGCAATGATTACATTTTGAACAAAGAGTCATGTCCGGCATGTGCAGTACGCGGCGTCTGGTTTTTTAACCGGCACATAGTAGAAAAGATGATGTTGGATAAAAATAAAAACAGCGTCTATGCCAATATAGGCAACGTATATTTCGATTTTTTGCAAACAATTACAGGTAAAACAAATCTTTTAAAAGAGACGCATGGAGTCGGCAGGCTTGGGTATACCGTTGAATTGGGTGCAAATAAAAACATTTACTTAATTCAACTCAATGGCCATGTCGGCGCCAACGTAAAGGCGAATAAGTTCAATTTAGAAGGTAAAGATCGCGATTTCGATATTTCTTATGACTATTTCCACATCAATCCCGTTGTGGATTGGTTAGAAGACAGATTGGAATATGCCGCTCAATATCAACTTACCCATTCGGGGGCGGCGCCTAAAACGATAGTGGTGACCATGAACGGCGACTCAGTTGACCCTGCTATTGTCGCCGTGTTAGATAAGTATCAAATCGCCATGCGCTTTTTAGGTAATGACGGCTCTTCTGCTAACTGCAAAAAAAGTAACGATATAGCAGATAACAGCAAGTTTTACTGCCTGGGATTTTCTACCACCCGGGAGTTGCTGGAGTTAGAGCTTGATTATAAGAGAAGCGTTTTCAATGTCTACCATCGTACTGTGAAGCCCGAGAGCAAAAATCCAATCCAGCCAGCAGTAGGCTTTTATCCTACCGTGCCGCAGTACCCCACAGGTAAGTATCCGGAGCAGGAAGCGGTAGTTTTATTTGGCCACTACGGTGCGTATGATGGCGACGCCTCTGTGCGTTCTGCTGCCGATCAGATTTATCCGGGCGCAGACTCAGGAAAGATGCACATGAATAGTGCATTTATATATGAATTACCTAAAGGTATAAGTAAATTTGACGTTTCCTTTTTGTTCTATCCAAATAGTCAGCAAGTATTAGATGCATCAAGAAAGAATCTGACCGCTCCTGTTGTGTGCGTTGAAACCAGTGGGTTTTCCTGGGCAAATAGCCGCAACTATTATGAAAAAGTCCGGCAGTCAACAGAGGATAAATCACTCAACCGTTGTTATGACGAATGGTGGGGATACTACAACTAAGCATTTCATCGTAGCGTATGCTCAACCGATCGGTCCGCTGCAATTACGTTACATTTTGGTGATGAAGTCAGCATAGAAGAATTTCGATTGACGCATGTTATGCCCACCCGCGCGAGATTAAGAAAAAATACGATCCTGATTACGTCTTTCAATTTCCGCAAAGTATTCGTTAGCATAATGAGACTTTTTTGTAGGGCGGGCACGCTGCCCACCCTGATTGGTTAACAGCATCATCCAATAAGTTCCTCATTTATTAAAGGAAACGCAGATTTAATCAAAATTCACTCCCCCAATAAACTGGGCTTCATTTTTTTTAAAATCAGATCAAAAAATGCGGCAATTTTTCTTTTTTTGACCGATTTTCGCGACGTAGTTACCTTTTTCAAGGCACAAGCGGGTGCACCTGGCCCCACTTTGCCCGTTACGGGCGCAACTCTCCCCGCATCCTGTATAAATTACTCAATC
>Ga0209512_1000835_pt1 | contig 43904 bp, 27 predicted proteins | sample frozenSSSSmetaG_FD_184142 | JGI IMG/M metagenome (GOLD analysis project Ga0209512, IMG submission 184142) | Glacier valley bacterial and archeal communities from Borup Fiord, Nunavut, Canada, to study Microbial Dark Matter (Phase II) -... | ecosystem: Environmental > Aquatic > Freshwater > Ice >...
TGGACTGAATACCGGTTAAAATTCTCATTATTAAGTTGTAAAGTCGTAGAGTTGTAAAGTTATAAAGTTGCGTCCTGATCCGTTGACGCGCCAGCCAACTAGATAACTCCATGACTTTACAACTTTACAACTCTTTTTATTTCCCCTGTGCTTCGACCACCGCGATGGCGACCATGTTCACGATTTCGCGCTCTGACGAGCCAAGTTGCAGGACGTATACGGGTTTGCGGATGCCGAGCAGAATCGGGCCGATGGTGTCGAAGCCCGCAGCTTCGGCCATGAGGTTGTAGGCAATATTGGCCGCCGACAGGTTCGGGAAAATCAGCGTATTGGCCCCCTCGCCAACGAGTTTGCTGAACGGATGGTTTTGTTCGAGCAGTTCGGTGTTGAAGGCTAAGTGCGCCTGAATTTCGCCATCCACGACCATGTCGGGGTGTTTACGCTGTAAAATCTCGACCGCCTGGTTCATCTTCTCGGCATCGTCGCCTTTGGCACTGCCGAAGTTGGCGTACGTAACCAGGGCAATGCGGGGCTTTATGTTGAACCGCTCAATGGTTTTGGCGGTCATCTCGGTAATCTCCACGATCTCATCGGCGGTGGGGTTGAAATTGACCGTGGTGTCGGAGAAGAACAGCGGGCCGCGCTTGGTCAGCAGGATGTACATACCGGCCACCCGTTGTACGCCCGGCTCCTTGCCAATGATTTGCAGGGCGGGCCGGATCGTTTCGGGATATGAGCTGGTCAGGCCCGAAATCAGGGCATCGGCTTCGCCCGTTTCCACCATCATCGCGCCGAAATAATTGCGGTAATACATCAGTTTCCGCGCTTCGGTAGCGTTCACGCCCTTGCGCTTGCGCTTGTCGAAGTACAGTCCGGCAAATTTGGTAATCAGGGCATCCTGCTCTTTGGCGCGGGGGTCGATGATCGGAATCTGGCCGAGGTCAAGGTTATTATCGCGGATGATTCGCTGGATTTTAGCCGTTTCGCCGAGCAGAATGGGGTGGGCAATGCCTTCATCGCGCACCTGCTGGGCGGCTTTCAGGACTTTCAGGTTTTCGGCATCGGCAAAAACAACGCGCTTCGGGCTGCTCTTCGCCTTATTGAGAATCACCCGCGAAATCTGATTGTCGTGGCCCAGCCGCCGGGCCAGTTGCATTTCGTAGGCGTCCCAATCCTGAATCGGCATCCGCGCCACGCCCGACTCCATCGCGGCCCGTGCCACGGCCGGGGCTACCGTAGCCAGCAGACGCGGATCAACGGGTTTGGGCAGGATATACGTCCGGCCAAACAGGATGTTATCCTGCCCGTAGGCCAGATTCACAATGTCGGGAACGGGTTTTTTAGCCAGGTCGGCCAGGGCGTAGGTAGCCGCCAGTTTCATGGCTTCATTGATCTCCGTAGCCCGCACGTCGAGGGCACCCCGAAAAATGTAGGGGAAGCCGAGTACGTTGTTCACCTGATTGGGGTAGTCTGAGCGGCCCGTAGCCATGATGAGGTCGGGGCGCGCGGCCATGGCGTCTTCGTAGCTGATTTCGGGCGTCGGGTTGGCCATTGCGAAAACAATCGCATCAGCCGCCATCGACCGGATCATGTCGGCGTCTACAATGTTGCCCCGGGAAAGACCCACCATGACATCGGCGTTTATAAACGCTTCGGCAATGGATGCAATGGCGCGATTAGTGGCAAACGGGCGGGTAATGTCGTTGAGATCGGTGCGGTCGGCAGTGAGGCAGCCGTTTACGTCGAACATCACGATGTTTTCGTAGGCTGCGCCGAGGGCTACGTACTGCCGGGCGCACGAGATAGCGGCTGCGCCGGCTCCCAGAATAACGAACCGGGTTGTTTCTATTTTCTTGCCGACCAGTACCAGCGCGTTGAGAAGGGCGGCACCGCTTACAATGGCCGTACCGTGCTGATCGTCGTGCATGACCGGTATGTTGAGTTCGGCCCGCAGCCGGGTTTCGATCTCAAAGCATTCGGGAGATTTGATGTCTTCCAGATTGACCCCGCCAAAGGTCGGCTCCAGAATCTTTACCGTCCTGACAAACTCGTCGGCGTTGTGGGTGTCGAGTTCAATATCGAATACGTCGATGTCGGCGTATATTTTGAACAGCAGCCCTTTGCCTTCCATGACGGGTTTGCTGGCTATGGCGCCAATATCGCCCAGGCCCAAAACGGCAGTACCGTTGCTGATAACGCCCACCAGATTACCCTTGGCGGTGTATTTGTAGGCATCGTCGGGGTTGGCTTCAATGGCCAGACACGGCTCGGCCACGCCCGGCGAATACGCCAGCGAGAGGTCGCGCTGCGTACTGTATTCTTTGGTCGGCACCACTTCGAGTTTACCGGGACGCCCTTTGGCGTGGTATTCGAGGGCGTCTTCGCGCCGTATTTTCTGTTGCATACGATTCAGTTTGCAGGTGGTTTTGCTGTGCGAGTCAGGACCGCGAAGGTACGGAAACGGGCCATGCAACCGAAATCCAACAACCGAAAGGCAGAGTATCTTTCCTGATGCTCACTTACCCAGCCACTCTTTGAAGTCGGTCATGCGGTCGCCACTGACGAAAACCTGGGCGGCATTCCGTTCGGGGCGGGGGCGGGGCAGCAGGTCGAGTTTGATCTTGCCCGCCGAAAACTGGTGGATGGTCTGGATGGCGGGTAGTGATACCAGAAACTGGCGGCTGATGCGGAAAAACCGGCGTGGGTCCAGCAGTTGCGCCAGCTTTTCCAGACTGTAATCTACGGGCAGGGTCAGGTTATCCTGCGTGACCAGAAAAACGATACGTTCTTCGAGGTAAAAATACGCAATGTCGGCGGTGTCGATGCTGCGGATTTTGGTACCCACCGTAATCATAAACCGGTCTTTGTAGGTAGTTTGCCGGGCTGGGCCAAGTAGTTGCAACAGCGTATCGAGGTCGGGATTTCGGGCGGGGGTGCCGGAGCCAAACTGTTCTTTCAGGGCTTTGAATTTATCAATAGCGGCCACTAACTCGCTGTAGTTGATGGGTTTGAGCAGGTAGTCGATGCTGTTAACCTTAAACGCCTGCACCATGTACTCGTCGTAGGCGGTCGTGAAAATGACGGGCGTTTGCAGGTGGGTCTGCTCAAAAATACGGAAACCGATATCGTCTTCGAGATGAATATCCATGAATATCAGATCGAGGGCGGGGGCGTCTGGTTGTGAAAGCCAGACCACCGTATCGGCTACCGATGGCAGTTGCGCCAGCACCCGAATGGCCGGATCGTATTTCGCCAGCATGCCTTCCAGCCGCTTCGCTGTCAGGCTTTCATCTTCAATAATCAGGACGTTCATGTTTTCAATGAGTGAATTTTGACTGATAGAATGAGTGAATAAGCTGACGTAGCTTATTCACTCATTCTATCAGTCAAAATTGAAAATTAGATAAGGGGTATTTGTACTACGAAACTTTCCTCCCTTTCCTGCACGTGAACGGGGGAGTCTGTGAGCAGGGCATAGCGATTGATGATATTTTGTAGTCCCAGGCCGGTCGAGGTTTCGGATTGGGGGCGCAGTTGCCGGTTATTCTGAACGACGAGACAGTCACCGGCCACGAAAATATGCACCTGCAACGGCTCTTTGGCCGACATCCGGTTGTGCTTTACTGCATTCTCGACCAGTAATTGCAGGGTGAGCGGGGCAATGCTACGGCGTTGCTGCACGTCTTCCGGTACGTCAATCACGACGTCGAATTTATTCTCGAAGCGGATGTTGAGCAGAAACCGGTACGCCTGAATAAAGGCCAGTTCAGTTTTGAGCGGCACCCGTTCGTTATCTTTCTGCTCCAGAATGTACCGGTATGCCTTTGATAACTGGTCGATAAACCGCTCTGATAGTTCGGCGTCGGCATACACCAGCGACGACAGGATGCTCAGGCTGTTGAACAGAAAATGGGGATTGACCTGACTCTTGAGCGCGGCAAACTGCGCCTGAAGGGCTTCTTTTTCGAGCCGTTCGGCGCGTAGCTGCACGTCTTCGAGCCGGCGGTTGGTTCGGCGGTTGGCAGCCAGATAAAATGCCGACAGCAGGGCCATGACGGTCAGGCCATTGTTGACCCGCGTCCGTTGCTCGCGGCTATACTGACGCACTACGGGCAAATCCAGCTCGGCAGCGCGGGGTGGGGGGGTGACCCGAAACGCCGGGAATTGCTCCTCTATCAGCCCGTTTACCGACCGCGCAATAGTATAAAATCCGAAATTAAACCCCATTGCTATAATGCTGGCAATCAGGAGGGTAGCCAGTTGTTGCGGTACTCTGAACTCCAGCAGAAAGCCGTCGCCAAACCAGCGAAACAGGCGTCGCTGAATCCACTCGGTAATGCTGATCCACAGAAAAAAGAACAGCAGCGACAGGACAATTTCGAGGACAAAAAACGGAATCCGCGTAGCCCGGAACGCCCAGGCCGGACTGCTGATATTAACGTAGAGCCGGATGGGCCAATAGACCACAAAAACGCTCACAGCAAGCTGCCACTTCTGGCGGCCGGTCAGGCGGTACAGGCTCAGGTCTGGTGTCATGACGTAAAGCTACGTGCGTCCGGTAATTCGCAAAAAAATAAACCCATTGAATGCCGGTTTTGTAGGAGCGAATGCCCCGTTTAGACGTTTATATTTGCCTGTTTACTGAACTGAAAACCGTTGTTTATGAATCGCCTTTGCTTTGTTGTGCCCTGGTTGCTTATGGGTTGCGGTGGTGGTAAGTCGTCTGAACGTGATCGGGCTACTTCCGAAACGCAGGCTACTCCATACACCTTCCCGTATGCGCTCAACGCCCCTGCCGATGCTGTAACGCTGCCCAAACGGCTGCGCGAGGTGTCTGGGCTGACGTATTTCAAAGACAATAAACTGCTCTGCATTCAGGATGAGGAAGCCGCCGTATTCGTCTACGACATCGAAAAAAAGCAAATTACGCAGGAGGTGGGCTTTGGTGGCTACGGTGATTTTGAAGGCATCGAATACGTAAACGGCGACGTGTACGCCCTCGAAAGTGATGGGAATCTACAGCGGTTTACGCTCGACCTGTTGTCGCCGAAATCGGTTCAGGTGGCCCGTATTCCAACCGACCTGCCCGCCAAAACGGAGGTTGAAGGGCTGGGCTACGATCCCAAAACCGAGCGGCTGCTCATTGCTGTAAAAAAGGGGGGTGGCACCTCCAGCAGCCGCGCCGTGTACTCGTTTGGGCTCCGCAGCCGGGCCGTCTACCGCGAGATGCAGCTTCCCGAAGAAACCCTCCGCAGCGCGGGCGTGGACCCCGATGAGTTTAAACCGTCGGCCCTGGCGGTACACCCCCAAACGGGCGACTGGTACGTCCTGTCGTCGGCCAGCCACCAGCTGATCGTTACCAACGGCCAGAAACAGGTGTTACACGTCGAGAAACTGGACAAGAAACAATTGCCCCAACCCGAAGGCATCTGTTTCGCGCCCAACGGCGACCTGTTCATTGCCAGCGAAGGCAAAGGCAAATCGGGATATCTGCTGCGGTTTGGTTCCCGGTAATGAATCGTCAGGGCGTCTGACGGATTTCGGCCCCGATCGTGGCGTCTTTGCCTTTGGTATCTACGAACGTAGTGCGCGGCTGTTTCTCGCCGGGGTCCAGTTCGGGCAGGCCGTCGGTGGTGGTGTAGGTCGTGCCGTCGGTAGCGGCAGCTGTGAATACTGCGCTGAACCGCGGTCTTCCGGTAATGGTGTACCGGCGGGTCGACCTATTTGTGACGTCGTAATTGACACGGTACATATTGGCGGCTGCCGTTGAGGCCACAACCGTGACGCTGAAATTGGTAATCAGAAACGGTTCAGGTTCGGGTTCGTTTTTTTTACAATTCCAGAGCGAGAGAGTCAGCAGAACAACAATGAGCTGAATTAGACATGTTTTTTTCATAACGAAGCAGGTAATTGGTTTCTTAGAATACGGCTTTATCGCCAGTTGGGATTCACGTCGGGCTGATTTCCGTGCCGTGGGTGTGCTGCATTACGGTGCGCAGGGCGGGGCGGAACAGGCCAAATGCCCGGATACCCGCTTCGGTCAGACCCGGTCGGCCAAATAGTTTCTGCACGTTTCGCCCCACCCACAACCGCCGGCCAAACTGCGCCGACCAGCCGCGCTGATACTGTTGCTCCAGCTCAGGCCGGCTTAGTGTCCCGCGCAAAAATGAGCCGGACAATTCACTGACGAGCTTGGCCCCGTGAATCGCCATCGCCATACCGTTGCCGCAGAGGGGCGTAATCAACCCTGCCGAGTCGCCCGCCATCAGGATGTGGTTTTCAATGGCCGGTTTGGGCGCGAAGGATATTTCGTTGATAACCTCGGGCTTTTCATACAGGAAGGTGGCGTTTTCAAACACCTGCCGAAGGTGCGGATTCTGGTACAGCACGGCCCGTTCCATATCGGGAATGTTGCCGTGCTGCCGCAGGTTTTTGCGCGTTGTAAGGTAACAGACGCAGTATTTACCGGCCTCAATCGCCGACATGCCGCAGTAGCCGTCGGCAAAATTGTGCAGGGCAATTACGTCGGCGGGAAAGTCCATCACGACGTGGTACTTCACGCCGATGTAGGGCGACGGCTGGTGCATGAATGCCCGGTCGAGGGTTTTGTCTAACCGGGACCGTTTACCAAATGCGCCAATTACCAGCCGACTCGTCAGGGTTTCGCCGTTACTCAGTGCAACCGTGAACCCGTTATCGGCAAAACTAATAACGTCGGCCTGCTGACCCAGCACAAACGTAACGCCGGCTGCTTCGGCCAGTTTATAGAGTTCATAATCAAGGATATAGCGACTGATACCAAAGCCGCCCAGATCGAGCGTACTCTCCAGCAGCCGCCCCGACGGTGCCGAAACCTGAAACCGGCTGATAGCGGCCGCATCCAGCCCGGCCAGGTCAATACCCAGCGATTCGACGTAGGCCCGCACTTCATTGGAGATGTACTCGCCACAGACTCGGTGGAAGGGATACGTTTTTCGTTCCACGAGCGTAACACTGTGGCCCGCCCGTGCCAGCTCAATGGCCGATACCAGCCCGGCGAGCCCGCCCCCTATAATCGCTACGTCCTGCATGGATTTTCCAATTACTATATCTCTTCTTTTTATGACAAATGGCAGGGCAGTTTGGTTTTATAAATACAACGCTACTTTTGCTCCTATGCCAACTACTCTCTCCGATATACAAACCAACTGGCAACGAAATTACGCCAGCCTGACCGCTGCCTACGGGTCGGGGCAAACGTCGTTCGTTGTGGATCTGCTGCCCCAGACCGCCGTTCAGCTTTCGGTCTATCAAACGCTCGACGTTCTTCATAAACGGCTCGGTACCGATGTGATGCGCCGGGCACTCGACCCTGCCGAAACCATTGGCAGTCCCGTGGCGGGTCAGCCCGACGGCTCGTGGCTCAAAGAAAGTAATATGGTGGGGGTCAACGTCCGCACGTTGGGTTCGTTCTGGAGCGTAGTGGCCTACAGCCTAACCCTCCCCGCCCTGCACGACAGCATCCATCTGCTGCCCGTTTGGGAGCCGGGCGTGGTGGGTAGTTTATACGGGATGGTGAGCTGGCAGATCAACCCCGAATTCTTTGACCCGAATCTGGCGCAGTACGTACCGGCCCTGAATACGGTAGAGAAGCAACTCAAAGCCGTTGTCAACCTGCTTCACGCCACGGGCCGAACGGTGGGCATGGACGTGATTCCGCATACCGACCGCTTCTCGGAGATGGTACTGACCCACCCATCGCTGTTCGAGTGGGTCCGGCGCGAGGGACCAAAACTCATTGACCATAGCAGCATGGTTTATAAGTACGTGGAAGAAGCTATCTATCAGTTTTTGCGCAGCGAAGGAACCGCCGATGGGTCGGTGCTGACAATGAGTAAGGACGTTTTTTTCTCGACCATCGACAGCCATCTGACTGATGGACAGCGCACCGGGATGATCTTTGGCAACCCGACCAATTATGCCGGGCGGCTGAGTCGGCGGCTGGCCCTGATGCGGCACCTGCTGGCCCGGGGCTACGAAACCCTGCCGATGACCATGGCCCCGCCGTACCGGGGGCTGCACATCGACGCCAACGACTTCATGACCGACGGCTACGGCCAAATCTGGTATCAGTACGCGTTTGATACCCCCGAATCTATGTCGCGGGTGTTTGGCCCGCTGGCCCGGTACCGGTTTTTCGAATCGAAAAACGACAATCAGAATTGGGAACTGGACTTTGATAGCCCCAACTACCCCGCCTGGGATTACCTGAACCAGCGCGTTTATGACTGCCAGCGGACGTATAACTTCGATTTCATGCGGGGCGACATGGCGCACGTACAGATGCGGCCCGGTGGCGTTCCCGATATGGTGGGACATTACTACGACCCATTAAAGGCCGTAAAACGCTACGTGCAGGGCAACGGCGTGTCGCACTTCGGGTTCTTTGCCGAGACCTTCCTGGCCCCGCCCGACACGATGGGCTACGGCAATGAACCCGACCATCTGGACGCCATCGACGCCGACTCCACGCTGGGCGATTTACAGTCGCTGGTGGTGAGTTCGGACGAGTTCAGGCGGCAGCTGGGGTTATATGACGGGTACCGGAAAACGCACCGGTTCGCGCCGAATTTTACGGTCATGACCGCCGACAAAGACGACCCGCGCTTCGATGCCTTCTACCGCACGGGCAACGTCTTTCGCTACTTTACCGCCCTGTTCCTGACCGACTGGCCGAGTTACACAGGGCTGGGGTTTGAGGTAAGAAACCGGCATGAGCAGCGCGGGGCCAACGAAGAATATACCAAGCTGTACGTGTTTCAGATCGAAGACGACCGCCAGCCCGACAAAGTGACGCACGGCCCGTTTATTTGGGGCCAGAACGCCGAACAGTTTACGGCCATCGTCCGCATCCGTCAGTTTGCCGAACAAATCTGGGAACAAATCCGGGGTAAAGAAACGCGCTGGCTCGTTGGTCCCGACGCCGGAGAAAGCTACCTGGCCTGGACCCAGAGCGACGAGTCAACCCACATTTTTGCCGCCAGTATGACCGGCGAACTACCCGATACCGTACCGGAAACGCAAGGGGCGGAGGTGATTCTTACGGAAGAGAACTGCCGGGTATGGCGTATCGAACCGGCTTGAGAAACGCCCCGTTTGGGGTATATTGCAGAGAAACAAATCTACGCGCAACCATGACCGGAGCCATAACCCAAACCGTTGCCCTGCCAACGACTTTTCATGAGTTTCTGCGTTTTGAGCCAACCGACGGCTTTAAATACGAATGGAACGACGGCGAACTCATTAAATTCTCCAGTATAAAACATAAGCACCTACCAATTATCCAGGCGTTAAGTCGGCTATTTGATAAAACGACAGCTAAACAGCAGGGGGGATTACTTATTTGTGAACAGGACGTTATGCTGACGGGCATTCAAATGCGTCGACCCGACGTAGCGTACTTCTCGGATGAACAGATTCATACGGATGACGAACCTATACCAGCGTTCTGCATCGAGATTATTTCACCGACCGACGACGCCATAAAGGTGGAAGCTAAACGCATCGAGTATTTCCGGGCCGGGGTGCAGGTGCTGTGGCACGTGTTCCCTGAAAATCGCGAAGTCTATGTGTATACGGGCCGTAAAACCGCGCAAATCTGCTCCGACGACGACCTGTGTTCGGCACAACCCACGCTGGTCGATTTTGAGATTACGGTGAACGAGTTATTGGGTTAATCAACGCAAACCAACGTACTGATGGAAGCTATCGAAGAGCGTATGAATGAAGAGGTCATCCTCTCCGACTACGAACGCGAACGCGGAAAACCCATGCCCAGTAAAAACCACAGCAAGTTGCAGATTCGTATCGGCTCTGAACTATTGCGCCTTTACGAAGACCAGTATGATGTGCTAAGCGAGTTGTCGCTGGAGGCTCCGAACCCGTCATACGTACCGGACTTGTGTCTGTTTCCGGCAGAACCATCCAACTGGCGCGAAGACGAGGTGAAAGTGAGCGAGGTGCCGCTGACCGTAATCGAAATCATCTCGCCCTCGCAAACAGACACGGAGTTGACCGAGAAATCGAAAGCGTATTTTGCGGCTGGTGTTAAATCGTACTGGCTCGTGCAACCCGTATTGCGGACCATTTTTGTACTCCTGCCCACCGGCGACGAACTCGTTTTCCACAACAACCTCCTCACTGACCCCACCAACGGTGTTTCCATTGATTTGAGGAAAGTATTTCGATGAAAAATGCTTCTCTTCATGCCCGCTTTTTCTGGTATATTCCGCTGCTTCTGTTCGCCCTGATTGTCTGGTGTTTTACTACTTCACAATCTGCGGTTGACCAGGCCACACGCTATTCCCCCCAAGAGAGTAAATTTGTGCAGGTGGGTTACCCGGCAAAAGCATTACACTATCTGCGGGCCGGGCAGGGTCAAACCGTTGTGCTGATTCACGGCGACGGTGGTTCAACTTACGACTGGACAATGGCTAATTTTGCCCGGTTAGCCAAAAAATATGATGTTATTGCCATTGACCGGCCTGGGTTTGGATTTAGCGAAACGTTGCCAAACCAGTCTGTTCTTAGTCAGGTGCGGTATATTCACAAGGGATTGCAACTGGCTGGAATTCGTCGGTCTGTGCTGGTTGGACATTCGCGCGGGGGCGAGGTAGCTACGCTTTTCGCCGAAGAATACCCTGACGAATTAGCAGGCGTTGTTACGTTGGGTGGGGCCTGCTTCAACACTGAAGACCGTGAACCTGTCTGGCAATACAAACTGCTGCGAACTCCGATATTTGGTAAGTTATTGGCTCATACTGTTTATATTCCAATAGGAAAGCCAGTGACCAAAGCCGGTTTAGACCACGCTTTTTCGCCCGAGAGTACCTCACCCGATGCGTACACCGAAGTCTATACTGCCCTGATGATGCGTCCGCAGACGCTGCTTAACTGGGCGATAGATCACGACGCTACGGTGCTGGATTCTTTGATTATTCCGCGATACAAATTCATTCGGGTGCCGTTTGTGGTGGTCAATGGGCAACTCGATCAGAACGTTCCCGTAGCTATGGCCCGCCGGTATAGTCAGATGATTCCCGGTGCTCAGCTATTGGTTGTTCCGGGTGCCGGACACGAATTGATGTTTCATCATCCCGACGTGGTTGAACAGGCTATTAATATGGTATTGCAAAAGGCTACGCAGAAATAGTATGACGTTAACTTTGCCTTATGAATCGTAACCTCCACGACGGGCTGAATTTTGCCCGGAAACTGACGCCGAAGCGCGTGGCCAATGCGCTGCGGGTACTGTCGAGCTACTACGTCTCGAAACGGACGGGACGGGCCAGTCACCGGGGCTTGCCGATGTCCATTGCGTTTGAGCCGACCACGAGCTGTAACCTGCGCTGCCCCGAGTGCCCCAGCGGACTGAGGTCGTTTACTCGCCCCACCGGTATGCTCGGCGAGGAACTCTACAAGCGCACCATCGACGAACTCCACGATACGCTGTTGTACCTGATCTTTTATTTTCAGGGCGAACCGTACCTGCACCCGCAGTTTCTGGACCTCGTGCGCTACGCCACCGACCGCAATATCTATACCGCTACCAGTACCAATGCGCATTATCTTACCGATGCCAACGCCCGTAAAACTGTGGAGTCGGGGCTGGACCGGCTCATTATCAGCATCGACGGTACCACGCAGGAAACGTATCAGCAGTACCGGGTGGGTGGGAAGCTCGAAAAAGTGCTGGAAGGCACGAAGAACATCCTGCGCTGGAAAAAAGAACTGAAATCGCGCACGCCCCACGTAGTGTTCCAATTTCTGGTGGTGCAGCCCAATCAGCACCAGATTGATGAGGTGAAGCAACTCGCCCGCGACCTCGGCGTGGACGAGGTAGGGCTGAAAACGGCGCAGATCTACGACTACGAACACGGCTCCGACCTTATTCCGACGCTGGACCAGTACAGCCGCTACGCCGAACAACCCGACGGTACGTACCGCATTAAAAACGGCTTCGGCGACCACTGCTGGAAAATGTGGCACTCCTGCGTTATTACGTGGGACGGGCTGGTAGTACCGTGCTGCTTCGACAAAGACGCTCACCACCGGCTCGGCGATTTGCAAACCGATTCCTTCGCCGATCTCTGGCGTGGCCCCGCCTATCAGAACTTCCGGCAAACGCTGCTACGGTCGCGCTCCGAAATTGAGATGTGCCGCAACTGCACCGAAGGCACGCAGGTCTGGGCGTAAGGAACCGTTCTCAGAATGCCAGCCAGCCCGATACTTTGAGGGCGAAGGGCGTGACGGGGATGCCCGTGCGGCTCACGTTGTCCAGATAGGTGAGCCGGTGAATGGCATCGACCCGGAATACTTTGAAGATGTTATCGATGCCGTAGCCCACTTCTACGTAGGGCGTGCTGGTGAGCGAGTTGAAGCCGTCAACGGCCCGGCCCTGTGGGTCAGTAGGCGGGATGAGGTTCGTGTTGGCCGCCGATACGCTGCCCACCATGACTTTTGCGGTAACCAGCTCGCGCCACTTGAGCCGACGTAGCAATGGAACCCGGTTAAACAGCAGCCCGCCAAAATTATGCTCGTAGCGCACCGTAGCCCAGCGGTCGGCCACAAATTCGAAGTAATTCATCAGGTTATACGCGTTACCGACGTAAAACCAGGATTCGTTGCCCAGTGGCGTATAAAGCAGCGTGTAGGGTACCGTTGAGGGAATAATCCCCGCGTCGATGGTGTAGTAAGACCGGCCCAGTACGCCCATGCGGAACGAGTGCTTCAGCGACATCGACACGCGATGGTATGTAAAGTCACTATCGAACAGGTACCGTATGCCAACTGTATAACGCAGGGTAAGAATTGGTTTTCGGGTGGCACCCGTGCTGAGCCGGGTATTGTCGTTCTGGATAATCAGTTCATCGGGCGCGTAGCGCGTTTCTGACGTAATCTCCGACACGGCATAGTCAGACCGGATGTTCTGATCGGTATCCTGCGGTTGCGGGCGGAAGGCAAATGGAAACAGCGGATCGAACGAGCGTCGGCGGATGGCCAGCGTCTGGGTCAGCCCCTTACCTATTTCGCGCCGGAAATACAGCAGTTTGTCTTCCTGGAAATACGGTCGGCGGATGGTACCAAAGCGCGAGTAGGCCGCAAAAAAAGTATTGTTACCGAGGTTATCGGCTCCCAGACCTACCCGTTCCAGGTCGTAGGTTTGCCGGTAACCCACCACGGTCCAGGGCTTACGGCTCAGGATGTGTTCAACGCCCGCACTATATTTGAATTGCCGGTCGAGGGTTCCGTAGGCCAGATAACCCGTCAGCAGCCATTTTTTGCTGAAACCCGTTGTGGTGCGTCCGCCCAGCCGAAACCGGTGACCTTCAACGGTATTGCTGGCATAGCTGTCGAGTAGATGACCAATTTCGAGGTGTAATTTCGGTACGGGAATGTAGCCCAGCGTAGCAATGCTGATAAACTTGCCCGCCACCCGCATGAATGGTACGTTGCGCACTGAATCGACCACCTGCATGGCCCGTAGCTCACGGCCCGAGAGTTGCTGGGGTCGTACGCTTTTCCAGAAGGTCAGGTCGTCGGTTTTGTAGTCGTCGGCGAGTTCGATGGCCGGGTTGTAGAAGCCAGCGTCTTTGGGCTGATTTTCTACGATTCTGGTGGCCGTAGCCAGAAACCGAATCAGCGCGCCGGGTGCTTTCTCGGTAGGTTGCCACGTATCAATCGTGAGCTGGGTCTGGGTTGGAAACCGAATGCCCGACGCGGTCTGCTCCCAGTCCTGCTCAATACGTAGTTCATCAATAAAATTGATGTTAGCCCGTTTGTCCACCCGCGCGTCAATCTGCGTCAGCGCATAGTGGAGCGTATCGATCCAGACGGTGCCTTCAAAAGCAAGATCAGCGGCTCGTTTGGGCGCGAACTCAATCTCGAAACAAGTCACCTCACCCACGTTGACGGTGTCCTTGAGCCGGAACGTGTAAACCGTTTCCCACGACCCACCCACCGGCGAAGGGATATCCTTCTGGAAAACATAGAGTGAGTTACGGTAAAAATTGTACTGCTGAAACGACGCCCCCGTCAATTGTGCAATCAGCCCGCCGTCGCCCACGCCCACACCCGTTACGTGCGATTTGAGAACATTTTCCTTTTGGAGAACGGGATTGGTACGGGTAAAAAACTGCGAATATGTTTCGGATACGAATACCGGCACAGCAGCACGTCCGCTGGCATCGGTAATGGCGGGCAGTTTACTTAGTAGCCGGTTGATGGGCCCGGGACGCCGTCCGTTTTGGCGGTTCTGATCGAAATTATTCAGATACCCCTCAATCTTGGTATAGCTGTCATACTGAAACGCCGACAGTTGAGTCGGGTTATACTGATCACGCCGTTTCACCACCTCGCGAATAATCCGATACGCCGGGTCGCCCTTTTTTGCGTAAATTTTTACTTCCTGTAGTTTAGTGGCTTCCGCTGTCAACAGAACCTCTACCGTCTGACTGGCAATGGCCAGTAACCGATATACACGGGTCTGGTAGCCAAGACTGAAAACCTGAAGCGAGTCGGAAAACTGTTTCGTCTGGAGTTTGTATTGCCCCTCCGCGTTGGAGGTGGTACCGGTTGATGTGCCTTTGAGGGCAATGCTGGCAAACGGGATGCCTTCGCCGGTGGCGGCATCGGTCACGCGCCCGGTAATGCTATAGGTTTGCTGAGCAAGCGCGGGTTCGGCCAGTAAGAAACTGGTAAACACCGGGACAAGCAGAAAAACGTAGCGGATAGTAAGTGTCATCAAACGAGCCGGAGCTAATTGTATTTTAATGTCAACCTGATTTTAGTCAACAGAGTTTACTATTTGTGCCTGTTTTTGATGAACGGCGAAATAATCATGTAGATACACAAACGCATCTTTGTTGAGTACGATTTTAGGCCATCAAAAGCAGAGGGACCCTAACAAAAAAACGTCCCGCTGTTAAGCGGGACGTTCCATAAATTATTATCCGTCAGATAAGTTACGCCTGCTCGACACGGAGTTGATGGCGAAGCTCGTCAATCTGCTTTTCGGATTCAGCGATTTTGCGGTCGATGTCGGCGCGGAGCTGATCGGCGTTTTTCGAGCGGGCAAAGAATTCAATATTGTTCCGATACGTAGCAATGTCGTTTTCAATGGCGGTAATACGTCGGCGCAGGTCTCCCTCGCGTTTGCTGCCACCACTGTCGCCCCGGTTGTAATCGTCGCGATAGGTGTTACGGCCATAATCGCGGTCATCATCCTGATCGCGGCTGCCCCGGTTGCCACCACCCCGATTCCGGTCGCGGTTACCGCCCTCTTGTGGGCCGCCCTCCCGTGGGCCGCCCCGTTCGCGGTTACCGCCGGGTCTTGCCCCTGCGTCTGAGCGTCGGTCCGACCGGGGGCCTCCCGCCCGAGATCCTCCAGTCCGGGTCGCTTCGGCTTCGCTCTGGAGCATGATACGCTCCTTATCTTTGGCCGGAATCTGACCCGTAGCACTTACCAGCGCGTTTACGGCGTTGATATACCGCTTTTGAGTTGCTTCTTTATCTTTCTTGGGAACGAAACCAATGGACAGCCATTCCTGCCGGAAGGCTTCGAGTTGAGAGAGGTCAGCGTTTTCGGTGGTGGCCGCTTCAATGCGTTCGATGAGCGCAATTTTCTTCGTCAGATTATCCTCAAACTCACGTTCGGTATCCTGATTCCGGGCGCGTTTCTTGTCGAAAAAGGCATCGCAGGCCGCTTTGAAGCGCTCAAAAATCGAGTTCTTCTGCTTTTCCGGCACCTGCCCGATATTCTTCCACTGCCGTTGCAGTTCAATCACCGTCTGGGTAATCTCCGGCGATTCTTCGCCAGCGGCCAGAATCGCTTCTACCTGCTCGCAGAGTTCGGTTTTCTGGCGCAGGTTGTCTTCGCGCTTGCTTTCCAGCTGCCGGAAAAACTCGCCTTTGTTGGCGAAGAACGTTTTGAGTGAAGCCCAGAACTTCTTGCTCAGGTCTTTGCCTTCATCGCGGGGCATCGGCCCTTTTATGGCGTTCCAGCGGTCCTGAAGGCCCATGACCACTTTGGTACGGTCGTTCCAGTCGTTGATGCTGTTGGATGAGAACGACGTAAGCGGAATCAGTTCTTCGTAGATCGCCGACTTTTCTTCGTACAACTGCGCTGACTCTTTGCGCTGCTCGTTGGTCTGATCGCGCCGTTTGTCGTACAGGATATCCAGAGCAGCTTTCATTCTGGCCCACAGGATCTCCTGCTCGGCTTTTGGGGCTGGTCCAATATGTTTGTATTCCTCGAAGAGCGCGTTGGCATCGTCGATGGTCTGGCGCGTTACGGGCGTCTCGTCCGATGCTTTGGCCACAGCCTCCACCTTCTCGATGACCTCGGTTTTCAGGCCGATGTTTTTCTTGCGGTCAAGTTCTTTCAGTTCAAAATAGATGTTGCGGTTGCTGAAATACCGGTCAACAAGCGCGTGGAACGTGGCCCAGAGCGTAGCATTGTGCGGGGAGTTCATATTCCCGGCGGCTTTCCACTCGTCCTGAATTTTCTTAAACTCGTTCCAGCTTGCTTTCTGGTCGACGGCGTTGGTTTCGTCCGACTCAACCAGTTCGCGCAAACGGGTCAGTAATTCGGTTTTGGCCGTGAAATTGCCGTCTTTGGCTTTGTCCAGATTCTGAAAATAGGTATTCTTCTGACTCTTGATCTGCTTGTACAACTCATCGTAGCGCAGGACTTCGTCGTCGTGTTTGAACGTAAAGCCTTCTTCAGATGCCTCTTCGGCCTGGGCCGTGTAGAGCTGGAGGGCGGCTTCGCGCTCGGCCCGCTTCATTTGATCGAAGAGGGGCTTGGTATCTTTCAGGACGCGGTCGGCCCGCTTAAAATCGGCGGGCATTACCGCCGATGCCGAGATAATGGTTATCTGCCCTTCGAGCAGAGAAACGAAGTCAGTTTTTGAGAACTGGCTATAGTCAGCGGCAGGTTCAGCTACGGTTTCATCTTCAGTTGCAGCGTTATCTGACTCACTGCTGACCGGTTCGGTTTCTTCTGCTTCCGTAATGTCGGCAACGTCTTCCTCTACGGCAGCGGCAACGGTTTCTGTTTCGTCAATCGGAGTGTCGTCGGAGACTGCATGGCTCATGTCGGTTTGCGCCATGACGTCGGTTTCCGCTGGTGCCGATGCGTCAATAGCTTCCGCAACGGCAGCTGGCGCGTCCGGTTCGGGCATCTCGGCAGGGGGTGGGAGGGTGGTTTGGGCTTCTACAACGGGCATAACGGCTTCGTCCAGCTCCGCCGTTTCGTCCACATCTGCCGACGCGTCAGCCTGTTCGACAACTGCCGCTTCATCAGCTACCGGCGTCTCTATCGGCTCAGCCACGTCTGCCGGATTGGTCACGACTTGCGTTGTTTCGCCGATTACCAACTCATCTGATTGTTCGTCAGTTGTTGTGTCGTCGGGCGATGGGATCGCTGTGTTGTCAGAATCCGTTGGCTGAACTGGCGTTGCAGCAACTGACTCCGCAGTCTGGGGCGGAGTGTCCGTGGTCTCAACCGCCGTGTTGGCTGGCGTTGTGGTCACGTCGGGGGTATTCACTGCCAGCGCGTCGGTTGTCTGAGAGGTGACTTCCGGCTGCTGGTTTATTTTCTGGTCTTGGTTTGCCATGTTGGGAACGTACCGATTACTTTTGCAAAACTACGAAAATTGGCGAATCCATCGCTGTTCAGCCTTTTAAATGCCACTTTAGACCCCTCAACGGTATGTCTGCAACCCTCAGTGACTTACGAAAAGAGTACACCTTAGCTGGTCTTGACCTGACCGATGTCCTGCCCGACCCAATGGCGCAGTTTAGGCGGTGGTTTGACGCGGCCCTTGGTGCGGGCGTTCCCGAACCCAATGCCATGCACCTCAGCACGGTGAATGCCGATGGCCGGCCCGATGGCCGGATTGTGCTTATTAAAGATGTGTCGGACGCCGGATTTGTGTTTTATACCAATTACGAAAGCCGTAAAGGACAGGAACTGCTGGGACAGCCGTTTGCCGCACTAACGTTTTTCTGGCCCGAACTGGAGCGGCAGATTCGGATTGAAGGGCGGGTTGAAAAGGTGAGCGATGCCGAATCGGACGCTTATTATGTCAGCCGCCCGCGCGGGAGTCAGATTGGTGCGTGGGTATCGCAACAGAGCCGCATCATTACTAACCGTGCGGTGCTGGAAACCCGGCAGCGCGACCTCGAAGCACAATTTGCTGACCAGTCCGTGCCGCGCCCGCCGTACTGGGGCGGGTTCCGGCTCGTACCCGACGCACTGGAGTTCTGGCAGGGGCGCCCCAGCCGCCTGCACGACCGGATTCATTACCGCCGAGAAGAAAATAGCTGGGTGCTGGAACGGCTGTCGCCGTAGTGTTTTGGAACCGTTAGTCTGTCCAATCGGTAGAAAACGAACCGGACATTGTTTTACCAGTCCACGAACAACCCGGCTCCTGAGTCGTTATCTCGCCATGCAAAGCACCATGACTTCGCCCCGCAACAAGGCCGACGCTACTGAACCTACTACGGATTTTTATTGCCTCGACGATCTGCTCACCGATGAGCATAAGCTGGTGCGGTCGGCGGTGCGCAACTTCGTTAAACGCGAGATTTTGCCCATCGTGGAAGATTATGCCCAGCGGGCTGAGTTTCCGCGTCAACTGGTGCCTAAGTTCGGGCAGATCGGTGCGTTTGGGCCGAACATACCGACCGAATACGGCGGAGGGGGGCTGGATCAGATCAGCTACGGCCTGATGACGCAGGAACTGGAGCGGGGCGATTCGGGCTGCCGCTCGTGCGTATCGGTGCAGAGTTCGCTGGTGATGTACCCCATCTGGGCGTTCGGTACGGAAGAACAAAAGCAAAAATACCTGCCCCGGCTGGCCACGGGTGAGTTGCTCGGTTGCTACGGCCTGACCGAACCCAACCACGGATCGAACCCCGGTGGTATGGAAACCAACTTCATCGAGCGCAGCGATTACTACCTGCTCAATGGCTCAAAACTCTGGATTACCAACGCACCCATTGCTGATATTGCCATTGTCTGGGCTAAAAACGATCAGGGTAAAGTACGCGCCCTGATTGTGGAACGTGGCTTTGAAGGCTTTACTACGCCCGAAATCCGCAACAAATGGTCTTTGCGGGCCAGTACCACCGGCGAGTTGGTGTTTCAGGACGTGCGGGTGCCGAAAGAAAACCTGCTCCCCGAAGCCTACGGGCTGAAAAGTGCCCTCAAGTGCCTGGATCAGGCTCGTTATGGCATCAGCTGGGGGGCGTTGGGCGCGGCCATGGACTGCTACGAAGTGGCCCGCCGGTACGCGCTTGAGCGGGTGCAGTTCGGGAAGCCGATTGCGGGTTTTCAGCTGGTGCAGAAAAAACTGGCCGAAATGCTGACCGACATCACGCAGGCGCAACTGCTATGCTGGCGGCTGGGCGTTCTCAAAAACGAAGACCGCGCCACTACCGCCCAGATTTCGCTGGCCAAGCGCAACAATGTGGAGATGGCCCTGCGCATTGCCCGCGAAGCCCGGCAGATTCTGGGAGCGATGGGCATATCAGGCGAGTATCCTATTATGCGCCATCTAATGAATCTTGAATCAGTTAGTACTTACGAAGGTACGCATGACATTCACCTGCTCATCCTGGGCGCCGAAATCACTGGAATTTCAGCTTATAAATAAAAGGGAGCCGCAACAAATTGCGGCTCCCTTTTATTTATAAGCTTCTGCGAAGTAACGCCCGTCTGCGTACTTACTCCGCAAGAACCGCTACCGCTTTTTTGCTTTCAGGCTGTTTGTTTTCTGATTTTTCGGCGATGTGAACGTACTTCTTCAGGAAATCTTTCTTGTTATCGCGGTACGACGACACCATACCGAGCTTATACAGGCCATAGATGTACATCCAGGCAAAGTCGATTTGGAACGGCAGAAAACCAGCGCGGGCACTGCTGGGGTACAGGTGGTGGTTGTTGTGCCACTCGCCCGAGAAAAAGCCGGGTCGTGACTGATTGACAGACAGGTTACGCCGGTCAAAATCAACGCCCTCCACGTGTTTCACTTCGCCTTTGCCGTGACCGGTGTAGTTAAACGCCCGCACCAGCACGAACCAGAACATGGCTCCGGTAAACAGGCCACACACTAACGCCGGGCCGCCAATCAGGTAAAACACCGTGGCCCAGAATGACCAGTTCAGTATCCACAAACCAATTGTATAGTACGGCGAAGCTACTGACCCCCATTTTTGGTAGGCTGCGTAGCTGTTAATCCAGACGCCGGTATGCTTCATAAAGCTGGCGGCCTTGTTATAATCTTCTTCGCTCAGGTTTTTGGAAATGCTCTGGTGATTGACGTCCGACAGCATGCAGTACATCAGCCCGCCCTGCGCGTTGTACGGGTCGCCGGGCTGGTCGGATTTGGAGTGGTGAACGTGGTGCGAGACCACATAAATCTCTTCGGGGAACGTCTTCAGTACCAGGTTCTGGGTAATAAACCGCCACACCGGATGGCTGAACGTGAAGGCTTTGTGCGTGCTGTAGCGGTGGAACCAGACGGTGGCATGGGTACTCATCACCATGATACTGTACAGGAACGAAACCAGCAGCAGCGGAAACGAGAAGTATTTAATGAAGGCCAGCAGCACGAATGGTACCAGACAGGCTGCCATGAGCCAGCTAACCGCAGAAATCCAGTTTCTTCGATCAGCAAAAATGTTGATCCGCGAAAAGGCTTCTTTAAAAAGTTGTCTTGTGGTGGGAACGATCAGTTCGCCATTTTCATCGCTCCAGCCATACGCTGGTTTCTGAAGAACGTTGTCAATAAATGCCATAAAGAGTGAATGGAGTAAATCAGGCTATCTTTGACAAGATACGGAAAGAAGTTGAGAACTGCGGGGATGCGCCAAAGACTTATAAGGAATAAAGAAATTTACGAACAATCGTTTGCCAGCTTGTTAGATTACCTGCCGCCCGGAGTAACGGATTTCTGAACAATACCGTTTCGTTTTAGGTAAACTTTAGTGTACAAACTAACCAACGTATGAACCTCGTCGATACGTCCGTGAAGGATAACACCCACAAAAACCGCTTTGAGCTAAATTACGCCAGTAAACTGGCCATTGTTGAGTATCGACAACTTGACGACGAAACGCTGGCCCTGACCCATACCGAAGTAGATGCCAGCTTAGAAGGGCAGGGGGTGGGGTCGCATTTAGTTAAGGGCGTGCTGGAGTACGTTGACCGCAATAACCTGAGGATCGTGCCAGCCTGCCCGTTCATAACCACGTATCTCAAGCGTCATCCCGACTGGAACCGCCTGATCTCAACCAGCTACAGCGTAGCCGATTTATGAAGTACTTGATCGTGAATTTAGTGCTTCAACTGGTATTTCAGGGCCAGATTAACGATCCGTCCCTGCTGGGGTCCCCAAAGGGGTGCAATGGACGGGTTGCGAACATCGCCCGTAACGACGGGGCCGAAATTAATTTGCTGGACGTTGAAGAGGTTTTCGGCGTTTAAAATTAGGTGAAACCGCCCAAACATCCGTTCTACGGCGGTGGCCCAGAAATAATAACTGGCCACCCGCTGATTATTGTAGATGTATTGGTTTCCTACCCAGCTTGCTTCGATACCAAACCGCCATGTATCGGGAATTTCGTAGGCTACCGTCAGCGAGCCTTTGTCGCGCGGGTTGAACGGCACAAATTGTTGCCCATTGCCACTCACCTGCGTCTGGCGGGCCGCCGTGTGGTTATAGCCGATGTAAAATTCGATGGCGTCGTACTCCAGCCGCAGGTACGTATCGGTGCCAAGGGTACGGTAGTTGTAGCTGGCGTTCCGCAGCCGGGTCAGAGGATTTGTCGGGCTGGTCAGGTCGGCAACAGCCACAATTGGGTTATCTACGTAGGAGTAGAAGAATGCCTGGTCGAGCAGTACGCTCAGATGTTCGCCAATGTTACCGTGATAGGCAATGTCCATGTTCAGGCCCAGCGACTGTTCGGGCGTTATTGACGGGTCAAGGCCCTGCAAATAGCGGTAGCGCGTGCTGGCACCGGGCGTAGTTGTAGTCACATTCCCAAAGACGTTGGGCGTTTTGTAGCCCGTGCCAATGCTGGTGCGGATGCTGAAATGCTCGCTCGGTTTGGTCAGGATAGAGAGCCGGGGCAGAAAGAAGTTGCCGTACACGTTGTGATGATCGAGCCGCAGCCCGCCCTGAAATGTCAGGTATCTTCCCGCCCTGTAGTCATTCTGCACAAACGCACCGACGGTATTGTAGGTGAAGTTCTGGATGGTTGTGGCGTCGGTAATGCCCTTCGTGAACTGTTCGTGGGTCACGTTTACGCCCGCTACCATATTGTGTGGACCCCGCTCGTAATTATCCGTCAACTCAACATAGGTGGATAGTTGCTGCCCGTCGAAGCGGTAGCCGCCATCGGTCTGTTTCCGGTCGAAATAACCGACGGTTCCGCGCCCGGTCAGGCTGTGTTTATCGGTAAAAATATGCTCGTAGGTCGCATCGCCGGTGTGCCGAACGAGGTCGTTGTTGAGGGTGTACAGATTATCGGTATTGCTGGCCGGGTTGTTCACCGCCGATGCATAGCCGCCGTTCCGCTTTTCGCTCACGAATGAATATCCCACGTTAAACTTGTTTTGGCTGTTGGGCGTGAGAAACAGGCGCGGATGCAAATCAAACTGATGAATAAGCGGCACGTCCGAAAAACCATCGCTGTTTACATCCACGGCGGGTTGATTGGTATAGCCCGTAAACATGGTGAACCCCACTTTTTCGTTGAGTTGCCGACTGCCATACACGTTCAGGTTACTCTCGCGCAGGCTGGAGCGATTGGCCACTACGGTTAGTTCAGGTTCGGAGCCGGGCCGGCGCGAGACGAGATTAATCAGGCCCCCAATGGCCCCGCCCCCGTAGAGCGTTGAGGCCGGACCTTTCACGATCTCTACCTGTTTCAAGTCCAGTGGTGGAATCTGCAACACCCCAAGATTACCCGAAAATCCTTCGTACAGCGGCAACCCGTCGCGCAAAATCTGCGTGTATTTGGGCGCGATACCCTGCATCCTAATCCCCTCGTTGCCCGTTGGGAGGGAGGTGCGCTGGAGGTGAATAATCGAGATGTCGCCGAGGATGCTGCCTACGTTACCCGGCACTACGGCGGCCTCTTCGTCCATGTCTGCCTGCCCCAGCACTTCTACCTTTACGGGCAAATCCTCGATGCGCCGGTTAGTTCGCGTTGCCGATACGGTTACTACGTCAAGCTCGTCCGCTGCCGATGCCAGCCGCACCGTTATCAACGAATCGGCGGGTACGCTAATGGTACGTGTGTATGGTTTGTAGCCGAGGTAGCTGACCGTTAGTCGATAGGCTCCAGTGGCGAGACCCATTAGCTGAGCCAGGCCTTCGGTATCGGTAACGGCACCGCGAACGGGGGTGGTGTTTATCCGAAGGGTTACGCCCACGAGTGGTTCGCGGTTCAGGCTGTCGAGGACCCGGACCCGAACGGTCTGGGCGTTAGCCGCGCCGGATAGCCAAACGGCAAGCGCGAGAAAAAAGGAGAGCTTCATCAGGTTCTATTTACGGACAAAGCTACCGGCTAATTCTGGAGAAAAACTAAAGAACAGAGCACCATCTTACCAGTACCGTTTCTGTCGTCATTCCCGAAGAGTTTTTAGGGTAAAACGGAATACCTGACTGGATGACATCAGGTGTTCCGAGTCGATTAGATTGTCCGGGCGAAACATGCCTATTCCGCGTTACTTTCCATTGCCTGATTCAAAAACAAAAGCCCTGAAACGCAGATTACATTTCGGGGCTTTTGCTGAACGGTTAGTCATCAACCTGCGTCGGGAAGTACCTTCTGCCTGCTTCGGTATGTCAGACGGCAACTGGTTCGGGCTCTGATTTTGATACATCCGGCTGCGTTTCGCCCGGCTGTTTGTCTTTTCGGCGACTTAAATACGTATAAATAACGGGCACCACATACAGCGTCAATATGAGTGAGAACAGCAGCCCACCCACGATGACAATACCCAGCGGTACGCGGCTTTTGGAGGCTGATCCCAGCGCGAGGGCCAGCGGCAGCGCACCAAAGGCCGCTACGAGCGTGGTCATGAGAATGGGGCGCAACCGCAAAGCCGCCGATTCGGTAGCGGCCTCAAACCTGTTCTTACCCAGCAGCCGCTGCTCGTTGGCAAATTCCACGATCAAAATCCCGTTTTTCGTGACCAGACCCACCAGCATGATAATGCCAATCTGGCTAAAGATATTCAGCGTCTGATTAAACATCCAGAGCGAGAATACCGCCCCGGCCAGGGCCAGTGGCACGGTAATCATGATGATGAAGGGATCAATGAACGAGTCAAACTGGGCGGCCAGAATCAGATAGACCAGAATCAGGGCCAGCCCGAAGGCAAACAGCGTGTTGGACGAACTCTCGGCGTAGTCGCGGGAGGGGCCGGAGAGGGCGGTCTGGAAGGTTGGGTCGAGCGTGCGGTCGGCAATGGCCTGCATGGCCGCTACGCCGTCGCCGATGGTTTTTCCCGGAGCTAATCCTGCTGACACCGTAGCCGACTTGAACCGGTTGTAATGATACACCTGTGGGGGGCTGCTCACCTCCTGAAACTTAACGAGGTTATCCAGTTGAATCAACCGCCCTTCGTTGGTACGGACGTAGAGCGAAGCCAGATCTACGGGGGCGTCGCGGTCGGCGCGGTCCACCTGCCCGATCACCTGATACTGCTTGCCATTCATCAGAAAATAGGCCAGTCGCCGGTTACTCAGGGCCAGTTGCAGCGTTTGGGCCACGTCCTGCACCGATACGCCCAGGTTGGTGGCTTTTTCGCGGTCGATGCTGATGTTGAGTTCGGGCTTATTGAATTTCAGGTCCACGTCCGAAGTCTGGAAGGTCGGGTCTTTCTGCACTTCATCCAGAAAGGTGGGCAGTTTTTCGCGCAGTTTCTCAAAGTTCAGGTTCTGGATCACAAACTGTACCGGCAGCCCACCACCCCGTCCTACCTGAATGGTCTGATCCTGGGTAGCAAAAATGCGGGCTTCGGTGAATTTGCGCATGCTTTTGTTCAGGTAATCAACAATATCCTGCTGCGAACGGCCACGCTCTGAGGGATCAGTCAGGTTATCGAACACGAACGAATTGTTGACGGCTCCCGCGCCCGAAAAGCCGGGGGCTACCACACTAAACGCCAGCTTGGTTTCGGGAATCGAGTCGAGCATAAACTGCATGACCCGGTCGGTAAGCTGGGCCTGGGGTTCGTAACTGGTGCCTTCGGGCGAGGTGATGATTACACGGGTCCGGCTGCGGTCTTCCAGCGGAGCCAGCTCCGATTTTAGCAGCGAGCCAATGCCAGCGATCATGGCCAGACACACTCCAACCATCACCAGTGCCAACCAGCGTGTTCGCATGAATCCCGTCAGTGAATTGCGGTACGACTGGTCGAGCCAGGCAAAGAATGGTTCGGTTTTTTGGTAAAACCAGGATCGGTAATTGTGGTTTTTGCGGGTCATTTTCACGCTCAGCACCGGCGTCAGCGTCAGCGATACGAAGGCTGAGATCAGGACCGCCCCGGCCACCACTACGCCAAACTCGCGGAAGAGCCGCCCCACAAACCCTTCGAGAAAAATAATGGGTAGAAACACGACGGCCAGCGTAATACTGGTGGCTAAAACAGCGAAGAAAATTTCGTTGGCTCCTTCGCGGGCGGCTCGCTGCGGCTCCATGCCGCCCTCTACTTTCTTGTAGATATTCTCCGTTACCACAATGCCGTCATCAACCACCAGACCCGTTGCCAGGACGATAGCTAACAGTGTTAACACGTTGATACTGAAGTCTGCTACGTACATAATGAAAAACGCGCCAATCAGCGACACCGGAATGTCGATCAGGGGCCGGAAGGCGATGAGCCAGTCGCGGAAGAAGAGGTAGATGACCAGCACGACAAGTACAAATGAGATGAGCAGGGTTTCGCCTACTTCTTCAATGGCCCGCCGGATGAATACCGTCCGGTCGGTGCCGATTTTAACGATCAGGTCGGGGGGCAGGTCGCTCTTGATCCCATCGAAGCGTTTATAAAACTCATCGGCAATACTGACGTAGTTGGCACCGGGTTGCGGAATCAGGACGACAATGACGCCCACCACGCCATTCTGCTTCGAGATGGTTTCTTCGTTTTCAGCACCGAGGGTCGCGTAGCCGATGTCTTTGAACCTGACAATCTGGTTACTGGTCTGGCGCAGAATCAGATCATTGAAGTCTTTCTCGCTCGTAAGTCGCCCTACGGCCTTAACGGTCAGTTCGGTGGTGTTGCCATAGACTTTGCCACCGGGCAGCTCCACATTCTGTGCCGTCAGGGCGGCCTGAATATCCTGGGTGGTCAGGCGGTAGGCCGACAGTTTGATGGGGTCGATCCAGAGCCGCATGGCCTGCCGTTTGAGTCCGTAGATATTCACCTGACTCACGCCCGGAATGGTCTGTACGCGCTCCTGAAGCACATTCTCGGCATAGTCCGAGAGTTGGGTGGCGTTGCGGGTGGTACTTTGCACGTTCATGAAAATGATCGGGTCGGAGTTGGCATCGGCCTTGCTCACTACCGGGGGAGCGTCAATATCCTGCGGGAGTTGCCGCTGCGCCTGAGCTACCTTGTCGCGTACATCGTTGGCGGCCCGTTCCAGGTCGGCGTCGAGGTTAAACTCGACCGTGACCGAGCTAACGCCGAGGGCCGAGTTGGACGATATGGTCCGGATGCCTTCGATGCTGTTGAGCGATTTCTCGATGGGTTCGGTAATCTGCGATTCGATAATTTCGGGGTTGGCACCGGTATAGCTGGTGCGTACCGAAATAACGGGCGGGTCAATGGCCGGGTACTCCCGGACGCCCAGAAACGTAAAGCCAATGATGCCGAAGAGGACGATGACAATCGACATCACCATCGCAAAAACGGGCCGGTTCAGACTCAGCTCAGGAAGACTCATTTTTTTAAAGGAGTTGTAGAGTTTTTATAGCTATGTGGTTGTCGAGTCATAAAGTTATAAAGTTGGCTGATGCATTCGTGCGGCAGTAGCTACCGTGGTTGCCAAGTTTATAACACTGTAACGCTATAACTTTATGACCTTGTTTACCTTAACCGGGGCGTCGGGTTTCAAAAACAATAAACCCGTAACCGCCACGGTATCGCCCGCCGACAGGCCAGCCTGTATTTGAATAACGCCCGCCGTCCGTAAACCGGTCTTTACATCGGTAAAATTGGCTTTTCCGTTTTTGATTACTACGACCTGATTGGTGCGCGTTTGGGGAATGACGGCCTGTGTGGGAACGACGAGGCTCCTGTCATTCTGCACGGTGAGGGTAACGCGGGCAAACGCGCCGGGGCGCAGCTGAGCCGCAGTGTTGTTGACCCGCGCCCGGATGCGCAGGTTGCGGGTTGCTTCTTCTACCCCCGGCTCAATGGCATATACCACACCCGTACCGGGCTGATTACTGCCGTCTACCTGAAACGAAATGGGACTGCCTACCCGTACTGCCGGACCGTATTTTTCGGGAATCGAGAAATCGAGCTTAAGTGATGATATCTGCTGTAGTCGCGCAATGAGCGTATTGGGCGACACCACTGCACCAAGACTCACATTACGCAGCCCGATAACACCCGAAAACGGCGCGCGAATTTCGGTACGCTGGAGGTTGGCCCGTACCAGCTCAATGTCGGCCAGCGACGAACGCAGATTGGTTGTGACAATGTCGTATTCCTGCTGGCTGATACCGCCCCGCTCCAGGAGTTGCTTGTTGCGGTCCTCGGTGCGCCGGGCGTTGTCGGCCTGGGCCTGAAGTTTTTTGAGCTGCGCCCGCAGGTCGGCATCAAAAAGTTTGATCAGTAAAGCACCTTTGGCTATGGGTTGACCCTCCCTGATGTTGAGCTGGGTGATACGGGCCGAGATCTCAGGGTAGATATCGACCTGTTCAGCGGCCAGCAGCGAACCGCTGGATACTATATCCTCGCGCAGGTTTTGTGAGGTCACGATAAATACGCTTACGGCGGGGGAGGCTCCCTGGCCTGCGCCAGCGCCACCTTTGCCGCCGTTTTTACCACCACCTTTACCACCATCGGCTCCGGGGGCGGGGTGTAATACTTTGTTGTACACGATAATCCCGCCGAGAACAAGCGCGACGAGACCGAGGGCAATCCATCTTTTCACAGTATAAAAGTTTTCAGGACTAAGCCTGTTGAAAAATAGGGGCTGGGTAAGCTTTCCTGTTAACCTACAAATCTATGACAGCCGGAGACTATATCAAGGGCCAGGTTATCTGCATGGCCCGTTTTTTGTGCTGAATGACTTATTTCATACGCGCAATGCCACCCGTGCGTACGTTGGTACCGGTCCGTTGCTGAAGATCATCGCCGAGGTCAGCGCGGGCCTTTTCGGCGAGTGCTTCCAGATCGGCTTTTACCAGCGGATAGGTCGTGCTAAGGTCGTATCGTTCGCCGGGGTCATGGGCCAGGTCGTACAGACCGGGTGGCGTGGGGAAGTTTTCGTTGGTTTCGCCCCGGTAGCCGTCTTTTCCGGGTACGTACCCTTCGTCGCGCCGACCGGGGTGGGCAAACACCAGCTTCATATTGCCCCGTCGCACGGCTTCAAGGCTGTTTTTCCGGTAGTAATAATAGAACTCCTGCCGGGGCGACTGCTCGGCTCCTTTCAGCAAAGCCATTGCGTTTTTCCCGTCAATGGGCTTTTTGGGCAGCCGTGCTCCGCAGAAACCGGCGATGGTGGGTAACAGATCCAGGGTGGTCAGGAGCTGGTTGCAGACCCGCCCTGCCGGAATAACGCCCGGCCAGCGCATCAGGCCCGGCACCCGGTGGCCCCCTTCGTAGGTGGTACCTTTTCCTTCCCGAAAGCCGCCCGACGAGCCGGCATGGTTACCAAACGTGAGCCAGGGGCCGTTGTCGGACGTGAAAATGACAAGTGTATTTTTATCCAGCCCGTTTTTTTTCAGCGCGTTCATCACCTCGCCCACCGACCAGTCCACTTCCTGCATCACATCGGCAAACAGGCCCGCACCGGTTTTGCCCATAAAACGGGGCGAAGCCGCAATGGGTACGTGCACCATGTGGTGGGGCAGATACAGAAAGAAGGGTTTTGTTTTGTTTCGCTGGATGAACGATACCGCCCGCTCGGTCAGCCGCTTCGTAAGCAGGCCCTGATCGGTCAGGGTACGGATGGTGTCTACGGGTTGTGTCCCGTCGATCATCGGTAGGGGCGGGTACTGCGTTTTATTGCCCGATATAGCGGGGGTGCCGTCGTAATCAACCGGCCACATGTCATTGGAGTAGGGTATCCCGAAATACGCATCGAAGCCCTGTTTTGTGGGGAGAAATTCCGGCTTGTTGCCCAGGTGCCATTTGCCGAAAATGCCCGTAGCGTAGCCCTGTTCTTTGAGTAGTTCGGCCAGGGTTTCCTCGTCGGGGTGGAGTCCGTTGCGGGCGCTGGGCGACAACGCGCCCGACAAACTGAGCCGGTTGGCGTAGCAGCCCGTGAGCAAAGCCGCCCGCGAGGCCGTACAAACGGCGTGGGTAGTCAGGAAATTGGTGAACCGCGTGCCGTCGGTGGCCAGCCGGTCAATGTTTGGCGTGGTATAGTTCAGCGCCCCGTAGCACGACAGATCGCCGTAGCCCATGTCGTCCATAAAAATTAGTACGACGTTCGGTTTTTTCGGAGCCGTAGGGCTGAGCAGAAATCCGGCGGCAAGAATAAGGAAGAAGAGGAAGGGCTTTTTCATGGTATCAGACAAATAGTAAACGAATAGAGCATAGGTCCTTTAAGAATCCTGACTTACCGAAGTGGTTCCAGTTCAATGGCTTTTACATCGGCAACTTCATTGCCCGCTACGCGCAACGCCCTTAGTACCAGTCGACTTTTTCCTTTCGGAACCGTAAGCAGACCCAGTTTGAGCCGCGCCCAGGGTTTTTCGAAAGCTTCCTTGCGCGGCACCCGGTCAGGGCTGGGCAGGATCGGAGGGTCGAAGGCTGGCGTAATCCTGCCCGTAACAGACTGATTATGAACGGATAGCTGAACCACCGAGCCTACGGCATCGGGCGGGCAGGTATACCGCAGATACGCTACGTAGTGGTCGGGTTTCAGCGCATCGAGCGACCAGCTTATCGAGTCGGCAGGGGTCGTCCAGTTGGTGAGCCAATCGTGCGCCCAGCCGTGGCCTTCGGCGTAACGGATGTCCCCGCCAAAACGGGCTTTGGGCGCGTTGAGCAGTACCGTACCGCCATTGGGATACCCCACTGGGACGGGTGGGGCGGGTTGCAGGTTTCGGGTTACGTCGGCAAACCAGCGCGTATAGGTGTCGGCGAGTTGCCTGGTTTCTTTGGGATGGTACCCGGCCACGTTGCGGGTCTGGTTCGGGTCGGCCTGCATGTCGTAGAGTTCGGGCTGTTCGTCTTTCCAGACCAGCCGGTAACGGTCGGTGCGGGCGGTGCCGGGGCGGGATTTCAGGTCGGTAACGTTATCGGTAAAGGCCACGTGGCTGAACAGTGTCCGGCCCGTTGGTTCCGCCGATTGCCCCCGCAGTACCCCGGCCAGACTAACACCGTCGAGTGGTAACGTACCGGTTTTTTTCAGACCGCACAGATCAATTAGCGTAGGCAGTATATCGATATGGGCCGCGATGGATTTGATTTCTGTGCCGGGCCGGACGGTTCCGGGCCAGCGCACAAAGCAGGGTACCCGCATACCGCCTTCATCCACCGTACCTTTAATACCCTTCATGCCACCATTGTAGCGATGACCACTGGGGCCGTTGTCAGTCAGGAAAACGACGATGGTGTTGTCGGTCAGGTTGAGTTCGTCCAGTCGGCGCAGGAGCCGCCCTACGTTGTGGTCAATGTTGGCGACCATGCCATAGACACTGGCCAGTTCGTTGTCGTGACCGGCGGCTTTTTGCGGATCAAAATAATCGTCGGGTACCTGATGCGGGCTGTGGGGGGCGTTGTACGGCACGTAGCAGAAGAACGATTTTCCCCGATTACGCGCCATGAATGACAGGGCAGCATCGGTCAGCACATCGGTGATGTAGCCGGTGGTTTTTTGCGGCTGTCCGTTGGTCTGGAGTTCGGTGCCGAAATAGTTGGACCAGTGTCCGGCGCAGAATCCCAGAAACTCGTCGAAGCCCTGCCCGGCTGGGTTGTTCGGGTAATGTTCGCCGTTGTGCCACTTGCCGAAAATACCCGTGTGGTAGCCGTTATCCCGGAAAATTTCGGCCAGCGTCGTTTCGTTAGCCCGCATCGTTTCAAGTCCTTTCGTAACCGATACGGTACCGGTGCGGAGGTGGTAGCGACCCGTAAGCAGACTGGCCCGCGTGGGCGCGCACAGCGGACTTACGTAAAACCGGTTGAAGGTGGCACTCTGCCGGGCCAGTGAATCCAGCACCGGCGTTTGCAGCATCGGGTTTCCGCTGCGGCCCAGATCCCCCCATCCCTGATCGTCGGTCATGATGAGCAGCACATTCGGGTGTGTCTGGCGCGGACTTACCCAGTGCGTAAGCGCCAGACTACCCGCTGCAAGAATCGTAACCAGCAGTAATCGCATAGACAGCAAAAGGCCATCAGCGGGTGTAAATACCCGTTATAGTATTCCTTTTTAGCCACAAAGACGCACAGAGATTCACGGAGATTTTAATCTATCTTCTCTGTGAATCTCTGTGCGTCTTTGTGCAGCTCTGTGGCTAAACCCGTAGCGTCAGCGAGTCTTCAATCAACCAAAGCTCGCGATGTGTTTCTGGAAGATCGCATCGTATTTGGCGGCTGCGGCTGTTTGCTTGGCTTCTTTACAGGCTTCCACGACGGTTTGCAGGATATACAAATCGGCGTCGGGGTTGCCAAACTGACCCTGGCCTGACTTGGCGTAGGTCAGGTTCTGATCGGCACGGGTAGCCATCGTCTCGGCAATCTCAAGAGCCTTCCTGGTTTCGCCAACCTCAAACAGGAACCGCACGTAGTTGCCCGAAATCTGGTCGAATGGAATGCTCTTATCCGGGATCACCTTCAGCGAATAGTTTAGTACGTCGCGGGCTTTTTCTTTTTTGCCTTCGCGCAGTAGCTGGTCGGCCAGCCGGAAGAATGCGATGCGGGCCGAGATCACCGGCGGCCCTTTGTAGGTCTCGTCATAATACACATCCGGATTGTCGAACTCGCGCCAGAAGGTTTTTTTCGTCATGTTGGTATACATGAGGTCAGAATTCACAAAACCGTCCGTCGCGCCCGGTACGGCCACTGGCATCAGGCGGTAGGCGTATCCTTCGAGCTGCATATGGTCCTTAAGATTCAGGTAATTGTCTCCGCCCAGCGTACTCGAAAAATAGATGGGTCGCTGCCAGTTGTTGTTGGCAATCATATCGAGCATAATCAGATCTGGCTTGTAGAGGTCCTTCTTTCCGATGGTCCATTGCAGCGTATCCTTCATGAATGGGCGCAGCGATGCCGGCACAAAACCGGCCTTATCGACAGCCGCTTTGTCGATGGGCAGAAACAGGACGGACGAGGGCAGGATACTGGTCAGGTCGCCGTTGGTGAGGGGTACCTGCACGGCCTGATTGTTGGTTTTGATCAGGCTGATGTATTGCTTGAGGTCGATGCCGTTTTTCACCGCCGGAACCTCATAAAACGGGACGATGTCGTTCTTTCCCTTGTTGAAGTTATCCATCTCCAGCGAAATCGGCAATGGCTCCGATAGGTACGTCTTGCGCTTCATCTGCTGAATATACCACTCCGTACCGAGCAGACTCAGGTTACAGACCCGTACGTCGGTGCGGAAGCCTTCTACCTCCTGTACGTACCAAAGAGGGAAGGTGTCATTGTCTCCCCCTGTAAAGAGAATGGCGTTGGGTGCGCAGGAATTGAGTAGGTTCTTGGCAAAATCGACCGACTGGTAGCGGTTGCTGCGGTCGTGATTGTTCCAGCTCTTGGCCCCCATCATTACCGGCACCAGCAAACTCAGTCCCACCACCAGGCCGTTCCGGGCCATGTTATTCTTAAGCACGGTCCGTAACCCTTCGGCTACAGACATGACGCCCAGACCCAGCCAGATGGCGAAGAAATAAAATGAACCGACGTATATATAGTCCCGTTCACGTGGTTCCTGGGGTGGTGAATTCAGGAAGATTTGCAGGGCTATCCCCGTAAAGAGAAACAGCAGCCCCACAATCAGGAAATCGCGCCGACGCCGGAAGTACTGGAACGCAATGCCGAGCAGACCGAGCGCGAAGGGAAGCATGTAAAAATTGTCGCGGGCTTTGTTTTCCGCCAGTAGCGTCGGTACGCCCTGATCGGTTGACCAGGGGAGGAGGTAGCCAGCGCCTTCTTCGTCCGATTCGCGCCCGGCAAAGTTCCACATCAGGTACCGCCACCACATATGCCCCAGTTGGTAATTGAACAAAAACTTCAGGTTGTCGCCCATCGTAGGTTTTTGTCCTTCAGACAGGCCCAGCATTTGGCGGTAGAGCGCGGGGTGGTTCTGCTGACTGCTGTAGACGCGCGGAAACAGCATTTCATCGCCGGGATTGTAGATGTACTCCGGCTGGTAATCGAAGATGACGTACTTACCGTTTTCCTTTTTCCAGAGGGGCGCCCCGCGCTTCTGATCAACGGGCCGCGAGGTAAACACCGGCCCGTATAACAGTGAGCGGCTGCCGTACTGCTCCCGGCGCAGGTACGACAGGAAGTTCAGGGCATCGTCGGGCTTGTTCTCGTTAATAGGCGGGTTGAAATCGGCCCGTACCAGTACCTGCATGTACGACGCATAGCCAATCAGGACAAATGCCAGGGCCAGCAGCGAGGTGTTTAACAGGGGGCGTTGTTTCCGTGCCGACCAGATAATGCTGTACACAACTGCACCGAGGAAGATGGCCACGAAGAAGAAAATGCCGGAGTTGTAGGGTAGGCCAAAGGTATTGACGAAGATGCGCTCAACAAAAAACGCCATGCCCGGCAGGCCCGGAATAATACCGGAGTTGATGATGGCCAGAATAACCAGACCAACCATAAAGGCAGCGGCTCCCCCCCAGAACGTGGGTTTGGGGTATTTCTTGAAGTAATAAATCAGGGCCAGTGCGGGTAGCGTAACCAGGTTCAGTAAGTGAACGCCAATGGACAGGCCCGTCAGGTAGGCAATGAAAATAAGCCAGCGGTTGGCCGCGGCCTCATCCTGAATGCGCTCCCAGCGGAAAGCCGCCCAGACGACAATGGCCGTAAAAAACGACGACATGCCGTAGACTTCGGCTTCGACCGCCGAGAACCAGAACGTGTCGGAAAACGTGTAAGCCAGCGCACCTACCGCGCCGGTGCCAATGACCAGCAGCGTATCGGCGGTGGTGTACTCGCTCTCGTTTTGATTCGTCAACAGCTTCTGGGCCAGCATCGTGATGGTCCAGAACAGAAACGCGATGGTGAACGCACTGGCCAGTACCGATACTAAGTTGACCCAGTAGGCTACGCTGGCGAGATCGCCGAGGGCCAGCATGGAGAACAGCCGCCCCAGCAGGAGAAAAAATGGCGCTCCCGGTGGGTGAGGTACCTGGAGTTTAAATGAACACGCAATGAATTCGCCACAGTCCCAGAAACTGGCCGTTCGCTCAACGGTACTCGCGTAGGTAAACAGCGCGACGGCGAAAACGGCCCAGCCAACAAAGACATTCAGGCGCTTAAATGAAGGCATAGAAGTGAAGATTAATGAACTGCTTTTGTGTAAGGAAGGTCCAAAATTACGGAAAATCGGCCCCGTAAAGGCCGGATCAGGGTGTTAAAGTTTGTTAAGCATGCCCTTTTCCGGGTGCTGATCTATTTCGATGAATAAGTTAAACTGCCGATAAATAAAGCGAGGTATTACTCTATTCATTAAGTTTATCGGGCAAATAACTTTACGCTGGCCTTTAAGAGACTGGCCAGGTTAACCAGGTCCTTGTGGCCAGCTACCCTTGAGTACAGGTGTAGACTATTATCCAGGTAATCGTAACGGAACTATGTGGTCGAAAGTAGCGAATCAATTGTTGTACGTAAGCTACCTGGTAGCCGTCGTCTCTATTTTACTCGAAGTGGTGTTGCGGATTTATAATCCACTACAGCCCCGCCTTAAAAACGATAAAATTATTCTGCCCGTTAATAAGCGGTACGAAATGACGGTCGATGGGCTGCCCCTGGTAAATAAAAACGTGCTGCACACCAAAAACTCACTGGGTTTTCGGGGGCAGGAGCCGCCAAATGACTGGAACCGCCACCTGACCGTACTGGCTGTGGGTGGCAGTACGACCGAGTGTTACTTTCTAAGCGATGGCACCGACTGGCCTGCTGTATTGACCCGGCAACTACGCCCGGCTCTACCCAACCTGTGGATTAATAATGCCGGTCTGAATGGCCATTCTACCTACGGTCATCAGGCCTTGCTGGATAATTATCTGCTTCAGTTGAAGCCAGATATTATCCTGTTCCTGATTGGCATCAATGATGTAGGAAAAGATAAAATGGATGGGTTCGATAACGCACTGGTTCGAAATGCGTATGTTAATCTGGACGGTTCCTGGTGGAAAAACACGGCACGAACCATTGCTCAGAACAGTGAACTTATCAGCACCGTCCGACTCATTATCCGGGGCGTTAAAACCCAGAAGCTGCATTACGGGGATAACATGTACACGCCCCTTCGGCCCGCCGATACGCTGACTTTGCCACCGGCCAGAATCCAGGCCGAGCTGGATTCCCGGAAACCTTATTTAAAGCCCTACCGCGAACGCGTTCAGCATCTTGTAACGACCTGCCGAAAAGCCGGCATTGAGCCAGTTTTGATTACGCAGCCCCTGTTGGTAGGCTTTGCCCGGGACTCGACTACGCAGACCGATCTGGCTAAATTCAGGCTGCACGATACCGAAAACGGCGAACTGACCTGGAAACGACTGGAAATATACAATGTTATTACGCGTGAAGTAGCCGCCAGTCAGCATGTGCATCTCATTGACCTGGCCCGCGAACTGCCTAAAAAAGGAGAGTACTATTACGACGAGATGCACTACACCGAAGCCGGTGCCAACAAGGTAAGCAGCATCATAGCCGGGGACTTAGGGCCGTATCTGAAGGTAAAATACGGCACTGCCCAGGCTGCCAAAGCCAGAACTGCCCAGGCTGCCAAAGCCAGATGATCTTACGGCTGTGGGTTATCCGTAACGGACACAGGCCCCAGCATCCGAACCCGCGCGGTATATGACAGAGAGACCCTGAAGACCGGAAGTCCTCATCAGCCAATGGCTTTGAACCTGGCCGGGGCATGGCCAAACTGCTCCTGAAACAAGCGGGCAAAGTAGGAGGGGGAACCATAACCGACCTGATTGGCCACCTGAGTCACGTTCCACTCGCCTTCTTCGAGCAGTTCAGCGGCCCGTTCGAGCCGGATTTGCTGCATGAAGCGGTTGGGCGAGAGACCCGTCAGCGCTGTGAGCTTGCGGTGGAGTTGGGTGCGGCTCATGCGGGCCTGGTCGGCCAGCCAATCCACATCTAACGTCTCCTCGCTGATGCGGGTTAGCACCGCTTGCCGGAGTCGATCCAGAAAACGCCCCTCGCGATCAGACAGGCCGACGGGTTCGACGGGTATTAATTCACCCGACGGTGTTCCGCTACCGCGCAGTAATTGAACAAACCGCTCCCGATTTTTCTGGCAGGTGTGCAGGCTGTTGCCAATCCGTAGTGATAGTTCAGCCAGACTGAACGGTTTACTCAGATAATCATCGGCCCCGGCCTGTAGCCCTTTCAGGCGGCTGTCGGCAGCTGAGCGGGCCGTAAGCAAAATCAGCGGGATGTGGCTGGTACGGTCGTCGGTTTTGAGCCGTTGGGTCAGGTCGTAGCCATCCAGACCGGGCATCATCACGTCGCTCACGATCAGATCGGGCACGTTGGCCAGGGCCATGTCCAGTCCCTGTAATCCGTCGGAGGCTGTCAGAACCCGATGCAAACCGCTCAGGGAATCGGCCACCTGCTGCTGCAAATCGGGATTGTCTTCAATTAGCAGCACCAGTGGAGCTTCGGCCGGAACCACTCCGGTCGGGTTAGGAACGGCCGAATCGGTACTACTGTCCGAAGCCGCCAACTGGATAGGCAGCCGAACCGTAAAGGTGCTTCCCTGTCCCTCGATGCTCTCGACCGTTATACTGCCGCCCAACCACTCGGTCAGTTCCTTCACCAACGCCAGGCCAATGCCCGTACCGCCGTAGGTCCGGGGCGTACTGCTGTTGGCCGCATGGGCGTACCCCTGGTAAAACCGTTCAAACACGTGCGGTAGCTGATCGGCCGGGATGCCAATGCCCGTGTCGACCACGCGCAACACAAACCATTCGTCGGACAGGTACTGCCCCGTCGCCGTCACCTGTCCGCCATCGGGCGAATGCACGCCGGGCGTAAATTTGATGGCGTTCGACAGCAGGTTGTACGTAATTTTCTCCCAGGCATCGCCGTCGAAGGTATACAGGCGGTCGGGCCCTTCGGCCCCGTCGAAGGAGGTGATTAAGCGGATACTGCGGGCTTCGGCTAATGCCCGAAGCTGTTCGGCCAGGTCATGCACAAAGACGGCCGGGTTGCCCAGTTGAGGGTGAGATTCCCGCTTACCGGCCTCCAGCCGGGCCATGTCGAGCATCTGGTTGATAAGCCCCAATAACTGGTTCGTTTGCCGCTCAATAGTGCTGATGGGTCGCTGGGGCTGTTCGGGCAGGGCGTTGCTGAGTTGTTCGCTGGCGTTCAGGATAATGCTCAGGGGTGTGCGAAACTCGTGGGTGATGTTGGCAAAAAACTGATTTTTCATGTCGTCCATCTGCCGCAGGGTAGCGGCTTCAAAGGCCTGCCGGGCCAGTTCCTGCCGTAGTTTCTGCCGGCGGCTCCAGCTTCGGGCCGCCCAGAAACCCGCCCCGCCCACAGTCAGCAGGGCAAGGGTCAGAAACCAGCCCGTTTTCCAGAAGGGGGGCAGCACCCGCAGCCACACGCGGGCCGGGGGCGTGGCCCATTGCCCGGCCGCATTGACCCGGGTCACCAAAAAGGCGTACCGCCCAGCCGGCGGGCTATAGTTGGCCGCGCCGTCAATGTCCGTATAGGATGTCCACTGCTGGTCGTAGCCTTCGAGCCTAAAGCGGTAGTTAGCCTCTCGTTGCTCGACCCAGATCGAGAACCGCATCCGCACAAAATCACCCTCCCGAATGGTGATGGTGGCCTGCCCGGTCGAGTCGCGCTGGAAGCGGTCTTCCTGATGCTGTTCGTTTTCGACCAGGCGGATCCCGTTCACCATCACGTCCAGCATGTTGAGCGGAACGGCCAACGGCCGCAGTCGGCTCAGGTCGTAGGCGTAGAGTTTACGACCCGCATTGACCCACAGCCATTCGTGGCCCGGCCTGTCCTGACCCAGCCCCCGGCTGACGTGAATGCTGATGACTTTTTCGGCGGGAGTAGCAAACTCCAGCCGCTGCAACTCGTTTTGCGGACTCAGCCGAAACACAAACGTACCTACCGAAAAATAGGTATTCCCGGCCCGGTCGTCCACAAACTTGTTGGTCCACTGGTGGCTGGTGAGCTGGGGCAGCGACCAGCGTATCCGGCGCAGTTGCCCGGTGGTGGGGTTCAGCAGGTGCAGTTCGTTGTAGGTGCAGGTCAGCACCTCGCCGTTGGCGCGCACGTGAACGGCAAACAGGGTATTGGGTAGTCCCGAAGCGGTCAGATGGGGCGGTTGGGGGTAGGCACGAACCTGCTTCGATTGGGGATCAATGGCATACAGCCGGCCGCTGGTCGTCACCAGCCAGATGCGTCCGTCGGGGCCTTGGGTAATGGCCCGCACCCCTGTTTTCTGAGGCCACACAAACGTGGGTTGCCGGGTGTCGGGGTCGATGCGCAGCAGCCCGTTCTGGCGCAACCCCAGCCACACCTGCCCGCTGCGGTCGGTAAACAGGGTACGGAGCGTATCGTGGGTCAGAAACTGCCGCGCCAGCCGGGTGGAGTCGGCCAGGAATTGAATGGCCTTCGTTCCCGGATCGAACCAGGCCAGCCGGTGGGCCTGATTACCGTATTCATGAATCAGCCAGACACGCCCGTTGGCACCGACACTGAGTTGGTCATAGGTATCCTGAGCGGGTTTGGTCTTGGCGTGGATGCCGCCAAACCGCTGGCCGTCGTAGCTGATCAGCCCGTTGTCTGACGTCAGGTAGAGCTTATCGTCGCGCCCTTCGGTCATAAACGGCACAAACAGGTTGTAGCCTTCGGGGGCGGTAAGCAGGCGGGCCGGCGGTGGTAAGAGGTATTGCTGGGCTGATGCCGGGCCAAAAGCCAGACTGAATAACAAATTAAGTAGTACGTTACGGCGTAGCATGAAAGTGGCTGAATAGGCAAGTAAAAATACTCAACGAGTCAATACCGGCCAAAATGGTTTAAATGTGGCCAAAATGGTCTAAATGTGGTAGACTTTGTGGGTTCGCCGGGGGCATTTTTGCGCCCATGAACAGCCAAACCCAACCCATTCCCGCTCCCTTGTCTCCTCCCCTGATCGGCCAGCTCGGGGCCGGCCCCCAATTCTGGGGGCCCGGCGGAGACAAATACGAATTTGTCCTGACCGGCCAGCAATCGGGCGGCACCACCTTCGTGTTGCACGCCACCGTCCCACCCGGCGGGGGACCACCGCCCCACATCCACACCCGCGAGAGCGAAACGTATTTTATTGAGCAGGGCGAATTATGCTTTACCCTGGGCGACGAGCATCGTACCCTGCGGGCGGGCGAGTTTGTCCACATCCCCCAGGGTACCGCGCACACCTTCACCAACCAGGGAGCTGCCCTGGCCCGGATGCTGGTGGTGTTTGCCCCGGCGGGTATGGAAGGCTGGTTTGCTGAGGTGCTCGTGCCGGTGGAGCCCACCGACACCCACCCCGTGGCCTACAGCCCGGCCCAGCTTGATTTTATGATTGAGGCCGGCCCCCGGCATGGGGTAGCCTGGACTTTTTAACCCCCCTACCACTAAACTGTACTTACTTCGATGACACGTACACTTTTTTTTACCCCGCTGCTGGCAATCCTGTTTGTCCTGCGCGCATCGGCCCCGTTGCTGGCCCAAACCGGCACCACCTATTACGTCCGAACCAACGGCAGCGATGCCAGCAACGGCACGGCCTGGAACGCAGCTTTTCAGACCCTGCAAAAGGCCCTCGCTACCGCCCAGGCGGGCAGCCAGATCTGGGTGGCCACTGGCACCTACTACCCCGACGAAGGGCCTGGACAAACCGACAACGTCCGTAGTTCGGTTTTTTCGATGAAGAACGGGGTGAGCATCCTGGGCGGCTTCCCGGCAACGGGTACGCCCACCCTGAGCGACCGCAACCCGGCCAGTTTCACCACCGTGCTCAGTGGCGACATCGACAAAAACAATGTGCTGGACGATGGCAATGCCTACCACGTGATCAGTAACGGGAGCCTGGATAACACCGCTGTGCTGGATGGGTTTGTCATCACCGGCGGCAATGCTAATGGTTCAGCTGATAACAGGTTCGGTGGTGGGGTACTCAACAATGGTTATGGTTCGGTGTGCAGTCTCAGCTTTCGCAACTGCACCTTTCAGGGAAATAATGCAATCAACGGCGGGGCGATGAACAACAGTGGTACTGGTACTGGAGGCACCAGCAGCCCAACGCTGACCAACTGCTCGTTTCAAAACAATTCGGCAACCAACGGCGGGGCGATGTACAACTATGGTGTTGCTTCTGGCATCAGCAGCCCGACGCTGACCAACTGCTCGTTTCAAAACAATTCGGCCACCAGGAACGGCGGGGCGATGTACAACATTGGTTATAGTGGTGGCACCAGCAGTCCGACGCTGACCAACTGCTCGTTTCAAAACAATTCGGCCACCAGGAACGGCGGGGCGATGCGCAACGAGGGGAATTTTGGCACCAGCAGCCCCACGCTGACCAACTGCGTGCTGTTCGGCAATGGCGAGGACAATACGATTTATAATATTTCCGCCAGCGTATCGGCCAGCTACAGCCTGTTTGAGCCCGGCACAACGGGCGTGGATGTCAGCGGCCCCGGCAATCTGTTTACTGATCCCCAATTCGTGGATGCGGCCAACGGCAACCTGCGCCTACAGCCCACCTCCTGCGCCATCAATGCCGGCGACCCCAACACCACCACCGCCACCGTCGGTACCACCGACCTGGCTGGACAGCCTCGCTTTTTCGGCGGCCGGGTCGATATGGGCGCCTACGAATATCAGGGGAACCCGACTCCCAGACAGCCTACGCCGTACCCCAATACGGCCAACAATGGCCTGAACTTCGATGGTGCCAACGACTTCGTCAGCATTCCCTTTGCTGATATTCTTAATTGTAGCGCTGTGACACCCAGTTTCAGCGCCCTCACCATCGAGTACTGGTTCAAGGGCAGCAATATCCAGTCGGCGGTGCGCTTCCAGAACGGCAGCGACTACGTCTCGGCGGGCTATGGGTCAGCTACCAACCCCCAGCATATTCTCTCCAACGATGGGGGCGTAACCACGAGCGTGAGTGTGGGAACTGCCGTCACCGATGGTACCTGGCACCACGTAGCCATGACCTGGCAGCAGGGGGGGCAGTTCACGTCCTATCTCGATGGGCAGGTAGTAGCCTCCCGCGCGGCCAGCAACAACCCCTTGCCCACCATCAGCAACTTCTATCTGGGCTCGTTCAACGGCACGGGCGAGTTTATGAACGGCAGTCTGGATGAGGTGCGGGTGTGGAACGTGACCCGCACACAGCAGCAGATTCAGCAGAGTCTGACGGGCTGTCAGTCGCCGATTGGCCAGCCGGGGCTGGTGTTCTACTACGCCTTCGATCAGGCAACGGCCAACGGCACCAACGCCGGCCAGACGCGCCTGCTCAACAAGGCCAACCCCGACCAGTATCCGGGCACGCTGAGCAACTTCGCCCTCAGCGGCAGCACCTCCAACTGGGTGGCGGGTGCGCCCCTCACACCGCCAGCTACCCGGCTCTACGTGAAAGCGGGTGCCAGCGGAGCGAGTACGGGCCTGTCGTGGGCCGATGCTTTCCCCGATCTGCAATCGGCCCTGACCTATCCATGTAGTCAGAGCCTGACCGAAATCTGGGTAGCCGCCGGGACTTACTACCCCGACGAAGGCCCCGGCCAAACCAACAACGCCCGCACGTCGGCCTTTTCGATGAAGAACGGGGTGAGCATTCTGGGCGGCTTCCCGGCCACGGGTACGCCCACCCTGAGCGACCGCAACCCGGCCAGTTTCACCACCGTGCTCAGTGGCGACCTGGATAAAAACAACACGCTGGACAATGGCAATGCCTACCACGTCATCAGCAACGGGAGCCTTGATAACACCGCCGTGCTGGATGGGTTTGTCATCACCGGCGGCAATGCCGATGGCAGTAGTTTCCCTGATGACTGGGGTGGTGGGGTTCTCAACAACCAGTGCAGCCCTACCTTCCGAAACTGCGCCTTTCAACTAAATACGGCTGTCTCCGGCGGGGCGATGTACAACAATGGTTTTTCTGGTGGCACCAGCAGCCCGACGCTGACCAACTGCTCGTTTCAAAACAATATGGCAACTGGTCAATATGGTCAAGGCGGGGCGATGTACAATAATGGTGCTAATTCTGGCACCAGCAGCCCGACGCTGACCAACTGCTCGTTTCAATCCAATACAAATACAACTGGTCAAGGCGGGGCGATGTACAACGATGCTAGTATTGGTGGCACCTGCAGCCCGATGCTGACCAACTGCTCGTTTCAAGCCAATATGGCGAGCAACGGCGGGGCGATGTACAACCATGGTTTTACCAGCCGCCCTACGCTGACCAACTGCGTGCTGTTTGGCAATGGCGGGGGCAATACGATTGTTAATATTAATTCTGCCAGCGTGTCGGCCACCTATAGCCTGTTCGAGCCCGGCACCACCAACGTGAATGTGAGTGGCCCGGGTAACTTGGTTGGCGACCCGCAGTTTGTGGATGCCGCCAATGGTAACCTGCGCCTACAGCCCACCTCCTGCGCCATCAATACCGGCGACCCCGCCACCACCACCGCCACAGTCGGTACCACCGACCTGGCCGGACAGCCTCGCTTTTATAACAACGCTCGGGTGGACATGGGCGCTTACGAGTACCAGGGGAACCCGACTCTCAAACAGCCTACTACCTACCCCAACGCGGCCAACAACGCCCTGCAATTCGATGGCACCAACAACTTCGTGCAGGTTGGCTTTACCGATGCCGTCAACTGCGCGGCCATTACACCCGGCCTGACCAATGCCCTTACCATCGAGTACTGGTTCAAAGGCACCAACCTCCAGTCGGCGGTGCGCTTTCAGAACGGGGGCAATTACGTCTCGGCGGGCTATGGCAACGCTACGGCGGGCTTCCAGCACATCCTCTCCAACGATGGCGGAGTGGGCGGCCTGTCGGCAGGCTCAACGGCCACCATCACCGATGGCAACTGGCACCATATCGCCATGACCTGGCAACAAGGCCAAAACTTTACCTCCTACCTCGACGGGGTGCAGGTGGCCCAGCGCAATGCTTCCAACACGCCCCTGCCCGCCATTGGCAACCTGTTTCTGGGGTCGTTCAACGGCATGGGCGAGTTCATGAACGGTGCGCTGGATGAGGTGCGCGTCTGGAACGTAGCCCGTACGCCAGCCCAGATTCAGCAGAGCCTGAACGCCTGCCAGTCGCCGATTGGCCAGCCGGGGCTGGTGATCTACTATCCTTTCGATCAGGCAACGGCCAACGCCAGCAACCCCGGCCAGACGACGCTGCTCAACAAAGCCAACCCCGACCAGTATCCGGGCACGCTGAGCAACT
>Ga0209512_1000838_pt1 | contig 43682 bp, 50 predicted proteins | sample frozenSSSSmetaG_FD_184142 | JGI IMG/M metagenome (GOLD analysis project Ga0209512, IMG submission 184142) | Glacier valley bacterial and archeal communities from Borup Fiord, Nunavut, Canada, to study Microbial Dark Matter (Phase II) -... | ecosystem: Environmental > Aquatic > Freshwater > Ice >...
CACACTACACACTACACACTACACACTACACACTACACACTACACACTACACACTACACACTACACACTACACACTACACACTACACACTACACACTACCTAATCAATCAGCGGCGGCAAGATCACCTCCTCCGTCAAAACATCCAACGTCAAACACCCAACATCCACATGCTCCTCCAATCTCTCCAATCTCTCCCCGTCATTGCAAAACAAAAACAAAAACAGAAGTAAAAACTCATTCTGCCTGAGTTGCGTCGGGCTGAGGAAGTTGACTTGAGAGTTCCCTTGCGTCAGTTCCGTCGAGCTGAGGAGTTGCGAGTTGCGTCGAGTTGAGCCCAGTGAAGCTGCGATGGAAGAGATCAAGATCACCACCAGCCGCAGATTGACCAAGAGGCCACCGAATAGCAATCAAGCGCATTCTCAGGCTTCGGCTTCGCCTTCAGATTCAACCTCCATCTCCGCCTCACGCCTTGACGGCCGCTCCGTACGGAGCCAACGCAGTTCCGCCAGTCTGCAACGAGCACCATCAGCGCCCTATCCACGATCACACAACAATACCTCGGGCCACGTACGAACCATCACTTCGCCGAGTCCTGCCGCATACAGCTCTTCGAGTTCTTCCCTGGATCGCCAGATCACTGCTCCTTCACCAATCCTGCCCGCCAACGAGTTCAACGCTCCCTCGGCACAGAACGGAGGAAAACGATCTTCGAACCCTCCACCGCAGGCTCTGCTGGAGAAGTCCTCGGCAGAATTCATCGGTGCGCCGTTCGATGGAACGGGCATACTGAATCAAATCGATTCGACAAAGGCGTCGGGTTATCAGAACTCTCTTCGACGTCCCCCGCCCCCACCACTCACCCAGACGAGCCCACCTTCGAACACCATGAGCCCGCCGTTGAGGCAATCGGCGAGCTTCTCGAATGAGAAGGCGCCAGCTCGAGTCGCAGAAAACCAACTCATCAGTCCGAAGAGGTACTCAGATGAGACGAAAGAGCCGAAGAGCGCCGCATTGAGGAAGAAGACTGGCTTCTCAGGTTTCATGAACAGTTTGGTCGGATCTCCCCGACGAGTCAACATTTCAGCGCCAGAGAATCCAGTTCATGTTACACATGTTGGCTATGATAACGACACGGGGAAGTTTATCGTGAGTACATCTCGGTCGTATTTTGCGACAAAACTAATCTGATTGCAAAGGGCCTTCCCAAAGAATGGCAACGAATGCTCAACGACAGCGGTATCACTAAGAAAGAACAAGAACAAAATCCGCAAACGATCGTCGACATTGTCACCTTTTACAAGGATAATACCGAGAAGACAGAGGATGAGACTGTGTGGGAGAAGTTTGACCATGCCAGAGCGCAGGACTTGCGGTCAGGGATGCTGTCACCAGGAGGGATGTCAACACAGACGGCGAATACTCCAACTTACGCATCGATGAGTCCTATGATGAGCCCGCCCGCGAGCCCCCGATTTCCTCCTACCGAAACGAGTTTCGAGAATCCAAGATCACCTCCGCCAGTTCCTCGTTCAGCGCCTTTGATGGTTGGCGGCGGCTTCGTCCCGAAAGATCCCAGTGGACTGGTACCAAGCCGGCCAGCTCCAAGGCCGCCAGTAAATGGCCCAGCGAGAGCGGCTGCTCAACCACCAGCAATCAGCAAAGACATTCCAATTAGCTTACCACATCCTAACAATGACCTTCCAGCATTAACCTATGTTCCTCCAACAGAACCTCAGCATGGAATGTCTCCTATGCTGCCTGAAGAACACCGCTCCAGGTCCAATTCCCGGGCCAATGGCCTCTCCCCATACGCTCAACAACAGCCACTGTCGCCGCAGCATATTTATCAGCAGCAACTGATGCAGCAACAAGAGCAAGCAATGAATCAAGCCCAGCAAGTTATGAACATCCAGAGGAGCCAAAGCAAGCGTCAACAGACGCAACAACCTACTCCACCAAACTCCCAGCACCAGGTTGTGCGTGCAGCCGAGACCAATGGCATCCCTCTTCCAACCCAGCAAGCTCGAGTGGGTCCTGCACCACGACCTCGACAACGACCACGACAGAGCACAAGTCTTGATATCATTGACAGGCTGAAAAGGATATGCACAGATGCTGATCCGCGTGAGATCTACAAAAACCTTAATAAAATAGGACAAGGTGCATCAGGAGGTGTCTACACAGCATACGAGCGGGGAACCAATCGATGCGTTGCAATTAAACAGATGAACCTGGAACAGCAGCCAAAGAAGGACCTCATCATCAATGAAATTCTGGTGATGAAGGATAGCTCCCATCCAAACATTGTCAATTTCATTGACAGCTACCTGGTAGGAGGAGATTTATGGGTCACCATGGAGTACATGGAGGGAGGTAGCCTGACGGATGTTGTGACGTTCAATATCATGACAGAAGGTCAAATTGCGGCCGTCTGCCGAGAGACGTTGAAGGGCCTTCAGCATTTGCACTCGAAAGGGGTTATACATCGAGATATCAAGTCCGATAACATTCTCTTGTCTATGGATGGAAACATCAAGCTGAGTAGGTCTTATCGCATTGTCTGTGAGGACCCGGCTAACATTTTCCAGCTGATTTTGGCTTTTGTGCACAAATCAACGAAGCCCACAATAAACGCACGACCATGGTCGGAACTCCATACTGGATGGCACCAGAAGTCGTGACTAGAAAGGAGTACGGTCGCAAGGTAGACATCTGGTCCCTAGGAATCATGGCCATCGAAATGATCGAAGGCGAGCCACCCTATCTCACCGAGTCGCCGCTCCGAGCACTCTGGCTCATCGCAACCAACGGCACCCCCGCCATCAAAGACGAGGCCGCGCTGTCCGCAGTGTTCAAGGACTTCCTGTATTTCGCGCTCAAGGTCGACCCCGAGAAGCGCGCGTCTGCTCATGATCTACTCCGAGTAAGCAAGCCCCCTTGTCCCACCTGGGGAATGCGACAACTGACAAATAACCCCCAGCATGACTTCATGAAGCAATGCTCTGATTTAAGCCAGCTCTCGCCCCTCGTCCGCTCCGCACGCATAGCGCGGCAACAGGAGCGCGCGCAGAAGGGCAACTGAAGCGGCGTCAGATTTTCTTGTTCATTGTTCTCCTCTTCTTCTTCATCTTCTTCTTCTTCTTTCTTCGCATCGTGACTTCAAAAGACACTTCAGCATGGCGTTCTGGCGTTGCTCTCTCGCTCCCGTTTCTAGGAAATGGGGATTCTTTACATGGTTGATAGCAAGCGATCACCGTCGCACGATACCACAACACAACACAACACAACACAACACAACACTCTGAAAAGCTCCCGCGGAAAGAAAGGGAGGTGAGGAAAGGTTGATCTTGACTTGACAGGCACAAAAGCGCTGGGCATGGGTGCGCCAGTGGGGTTGGGATGGGCTGGGAGGGATGGGCTGGGAGTGTATATACTGGAGCCGCATACGAGCTTTACTTCTTAACGACGGGAACACGTGGGGGATAGATATGCATGCATATGATGGGACGGGAAGCTACGGGCGATGCGGACATGATGATGCAGGAATGATTACCTAGCCAGATGACGAGAGACGTCCGACCGACCGACCATTGCAGAAACGGTGGCTTGAATGAAAATGAAACGATAAAGATGAAATAAGGATCGAAGCACACGCACGCGTGCTTCCAGCATCTCTCTCATCCGTGATTTGATTTGATTTGATTGTGCCATTGCCGCATTCCACATCCTCGACCCCGGCCATGTGTCCCTCTTTTACACGACAAGCAGGGTCCACATCGACTCAGTTGCAGTGCTCTTTAGAAGGCGGTCGGCGCATCGAAATGCGTACGGCCTTGGACCCTTCAGCCACTCGGCCTCGGCCATGCATGCGGCTTGGCAGGGCAAGGCGATGTCTCAAGGAATGGCCTCAGCGCACGCCGATGAATAGGTAGCTACACAGGCGAAGGCGTTTTTGCTCGGGGAGATGGGCATGGAAGGGAGAGGGAGTAGTATGCACGATGGTGTCAATTGACGCGATGACGATCTATGCCCCCCTTCTTCCCCTCTCCTCCTTGTCAGCGCACTCGCTTGCTCTGCCCCCTCCCCCCCCGGCTCCCTACCACTTCGCCCTCTCCTTCAGCCTCTCATTCTGAATAACCTCGATCCAGTACCCATCCGGATCGAGCAGGAACGCCACGTTCTTCATCCTGCCCTCCGCGAGCCTCTTCTTCCACCGCACGCCCAGCTCCTCGAAGCGCGCGCACGCCGCGTCCAGGTCGTCGACGCTGACGCAGATGTGCCCGAAGCCCTGCGGCGCGTCGTTGCCGCTGTGGTACGCGAACGCCTCGTCGGCCTCGGTGCCGTAGTTCCACGTCAGCTCCAGCAGGCCCTCGCGCAGCCGCTGGTCGTCGGCCGCCGCCGCGTCCGCCGAGCTCGGGTACCCCAGGAAGTAGAGGTTGAAGTTCGCGCCCGGGTGCTCCGACGTGCGCAGCAGCGTCATGCCGAGGATCTCCTGGTAGAAGAGCAGCGACGAGCTCGACGACTTGACGCGGAGCATCGTGTGGTTCTGTGCGTTGAGGGGTGCGGGTCAGCGCGGCCGACTAGCTGCCAGCGTGGAGGGGAGAGGAGGGACATACCATGCGATAGGTCTGCACGTCGGTGGTGCTCACGCTCTCCGTCTCCTCCACGGCCTTCTGCCCGATGATCTCAACCCAATACCCGTCGGGATCGAGCACGAACGCGATGCTCTTCATGCGCCCATCCGTCAGCTTCTTCTGGAACGCGTAGCCGGCGTCCTCGAGGCGCTTGCAGGCGGCCTGGATGTTGTCGACGGAGATGCAGGTGTGTCCGAAGCCGCGGAAGGGCTCGGTGTTGCCGTTCACGACGTGGTAGTCCGGGTCGGACTCGGTGCCGTAGTTGTGCGTCAGCTCGATGAGCCCCGACCGGTCGCTCCATTGGCGCGAGTGCGAGAGGGAGAGCGCCGAGTCGTAGCCGAGGAAGTAGAGGTCGAATTTGGCTTCGGGCTGGGAGATCTTGCGGAGCATTTTCATGCCGAGGAATTCGTAGAACTTGACTGTTGGGGAGGGCGTTAGGGAGGTCTGGCAGGGGGAGGAGGAGGAGGAGGAGGTATGGGGAGGTAGATACCGGACTCCTTGGGATCTTTCACTCGGATCCTGGTTTTGTCAGCGGCGTTTCGATGCTGTAGAGGCGGAGGAGAGGCACACGCACATCGAGTGATTGAACTTGTACGTATCCGTATTCGTCGCCATGCTTGCGAATGCTCTGTTCTCTGTCTCTAATCAGCCCGTCGTCCCATATCTGTATTCACACAGCTCCTCAGCTCAGCACAGCTCATCATATCCGCGCGCATACCTGAGCTCACAATCCCGAATCTCTTGTATGGAAGTCTAAAGGTCCTCTGCAGCGATCTGAATCCGAACATATGCGATGTGCAGAGAGCAGTGGTGAATGGCGTGCTGTTGTGGACGTCTACTGATGACGTTCGGTGCACGACCCCGCCATGATTGATGGCCATAGGTGGGGTGGAAGTCGGGCTGGGCATGGAATGGAACTCCGCCGGCCGACTGCAGCTAGACAGGTATGTTTATCACAACCCACAACGTCCAATAATCTTTTTTTTTTTTTTTTTTTTTGAGTAGGTACGGAATATGGATATGGCCACGTCATATTACTATGAGAGACTCGAAGACTGGCCATATCAATGGTTCCGCCGATTCCGCATGTGGCGCCTGAACCTCCGGGCCAGTGCTTCTGTCCGTGACTTGTAGTTATGCTGGAGCCCGCCGAAGACCATGAGAGCGAGAGTGAGGAGGAATTCTTCGCAGAAAAGATTGTGGATTGCTCGACCGACGCAGATGATGAGGGGCGGCATCTTGAAGGTCAGCGATGGTGTTTCTTGAGGTTGGCGTTAGTAGCTAGGTGAGGAATTAGGCAAAATAAATACTAAATCGTTGTAATTTGTATAAAGAGCAGAGCATCTTAATTCCGAAGATAAAAACTATAAAAACTATATCCATTCTTTATAATTTAAAATCTAATTTCATTATTCCAATACTAATCGTTGGTTTTCCACAAACTCTACCCGAGTACAGTTTGTCGAAACCAACGATTAATGCTTTCAGAAATATCTCAATCGCTTGCTTATCGCAGCTTCCCCCCGTCGTCCTTCCTTATCGCACGTCACACCAACCTCCTCCGCTCCGAACAAAAGCATCTCGCGCCAACATCTCGAACTCAAAATCCACCACAAGTTACAACACCTCGCCATCCCATCGCCTCCTCACAATCCGCCCAACATCCATAGAGCCTTCATGTCATAGTAAAAAATCACCCCTTTTCTTCCCTCCTATCCCTCCTCCTTTGACGTGCGTCCCGACTAACCCGCCCATCTCATAGACAACACCAAACTTCACCTTCACCACCACTCCCGCATCTCCCAACCTCCACCCACAATGCTCCTCACCAAACCCCTCACCACCCTCCTCTCAAGCTCCCTCTCCCCACCCCTCTCCACCCTCCTCCTCCTCACTCCAACGGGCCACATCCTCTCCTCCGCCTCCCCGCTCCCCTCCTCCCTCCTCCGCGCCCGCGCCACCCTCGCCCTCCAGATCTGGGACCTCTACGCCCCGAACCCCGCCATCATCTCCGCCGCCCTCCCCTCCCCCTCCCCCGGCGACAGCGGCGCCAAGCACGACGACGCGCCACAAGAGCCACCGAACCCGCACGAAGCCGTCGCGTCGGTAGCCGTCCAGCTTTCCGCCGGCGCGCTGGTGGTCCGCGGCCTCAAATGCGGCCTCCTGATCTGCGGCATCGCGGCGGCGGAATCGCCGCCCGACGAGCAGGCCGGGCGCCAGAGACTGGGGATGGCGTTGGGACAGGCGCAGCAGTATCTGGCGCCGGGCAGTCCGCCGCAGGAGGGCGTGCTGAGTAGTGCGGCGAGCGATGCGGGGAGTGTGGCGACGGTGGGGGGGAGGGGAGGGAGGGAGGTGGCCGTGTTGAGGAGGAGGGTGGAGGAGGTCGCGAGGTGGTTGGATGGGGAGTTGGGGGGGTTTGAGGTTAGTGAGGGGATTTGAGGAGTGATAAGATATCTTGCGGATAAGATGGGGAGGAGTAGATGAGTGGGATGAGAAAGATGGGATAGGATACAGGATGGAGAGAAATGGAAAGAGGGAGAGCAAAGATGGGGATACGGGCAGGCATGGGACGCCTTGTTGATACGGAGAAGTGATAGGCGGGCGTGAGATATTGGATGGAGAGGAACAGGAAGAGAAAGAGAAAGAGAAAGAGAGAAGACCGGGACATCGGAAAAGAAGAATACGAGGAGAGGACCGGGAAGTCGTGTTTTGAGCATCGCAACGGAGCGGGCGTTGCGGATCTTCCTCGTACGGAAAAGCTGGCGCTATGGTCGATTAATTATGATGAGTAGCACTCGTCTTCTGTAATTTTAGTCCTGCACCTTTGGTGGACAAGAGGTTGATGGCTAATGGGATTTCTCTAAAAATGATGAGACAGACGAATAGCAGTTAAGAACAAGGCATCGAAGCATCATCTTCTAGAACATTGAGTAATGTTTACGCAACCGAGCGCTACAGTTGCATCACACTATGTTCTGCTCTTTCATGCTCTACTACGCTATCTATGCCATCCGATGCAATACAATACGAATACCAACACCGTGGTATCTGGTCCTTTACCTACCCCATGATTTTAACCCCCCAAAACGCCCTAGCTATGCATCAAGCCATTCCTCCATCGCCCATCAATCAATCCCAATCATCTACTGCTTTGTTGCAGCTGCTGCCTCCAAATTCATAAGCCTGAGCTTCTCCACCGCCTCCGACATCCTCGCCAACCTCTCCTTCTCCCCATTCTCATCTCTTTCCTTCACCTCCTCAACCTTCCCCGCCGTCGCCACATCCTCCTTGGCAACCGCCTTATTCGCATCCATCCCCCTCGCCCTCACAGCCTCAACATCCTGCCTCTGATTCCTCAGCGGACTCAGCTCCCTCACAAACTCCTGCGCCTCCATGCACCCCTCCATGACCCACTTAATACACAGCGTCGCGCGCTCCTTCAGAAACTCGTTATGTCCATCATACACGCAGCAGTTCAGCAGCGCCATAATACCACCGTATTTCAGGATCTGCTTCTGCACAATCGGGTTTCCAGGCCCGGACCGCCCGTTCGAAGGAGCGACGAGGGAGGTGAGAATGATCAGGATCTGCACCTTGATTCCGCTCCAAGGGAACTTGTGCGGCGTGTCGTGCAAAGGCGGGAGGCCAGGACCGGTCTGCGAGGCGTCGAGAGGCGCTTGCGGCTGCGAGGGATCGTAGTGATTTTTATCGCTGTCGGCGTCGCCTGCCGTGTTATCTGGATTTGCGCGCGGCGCGGGCTGAACATTGCGTCTCGGCTCGACGAGGGGTTTGCGCGCCACGCCGGCCTCGAGGGCGTTGAGCAGCGCGATGAGCTCGTACGTCGTTTCCCAGTCGATCAACAATGGGCGCATCTCGGGAATATCCGCGATGACAGAGATGAAGTCAAGGTATTGGGAAAGGCCATCCTTGGCGCGCTCCATATCCCAGAGGTCGACGGGGAAGTCCTGCGGGTGTGAGTGGTTGCTGCGGATCTGCGCCTGTGCGTAAATGAGCGCGATGCAGTCGGGCACGACGCGACAGCGGAAGTAGTTGTAGAGGAAATGGATCAGCTTGGCGTCGCGGTTGAAGTCTTTGACGTCGCTGTAGATGGTGGTGTTCTTGCGCGCGCGGAACATGTAGTTGATGAGACGGAGGAGTACTGTTTGTGCAGGCGAGACAATGTCTTTGAGGATTCGCAATGAGTTCCAGGCGTAGGGCAAGAGGGCGTTGTGGTGGAATGATTCGATGATCTGGGCCGTGATTTGGAAGATGAATTGGGTCTCAGCTTGCTCCCAGACGGCAATGAAGACGAGCATCTCGCGGAGAAGGTTCTTGCCACAGTCCAATGCTAAGAACATCTTGCATCTCGTCTTTTGCAGGTTCTCCCCAGACTTCGTCAGCCCCGAACCCATTGAATCGACAATGCATGCCTTGACCGTCATATGCAAAGCCTCAATCTGCTTTGTATCGAGAATATTTGGGATTTCTGTCAACAAACCACGCAATGGCCCTTCAACATAAGAATCATCATCTTCCTCCTCTTCCTCTTCTTCATCATCCTCACCATCCACATGTCCATCGTCGGCATGCAACGAGTGCCCATCACCATCATCATGATTGCCTTCTTCTTCAGGCTCCTCCTCATAAACCTCCCTATGATCAAATTCCAAATCCGCATCTTGCTCGACTCTCGGAATATATCGAGTCATCGCATTATCCTTGCACGACTGTGCACGAGACATTGCTCCCTCGACAGTCTCCATAGGTACAACCCAATTGTCGTAATTGGCATCCCGGACTCTCTTCCACCAGACATCAATCTCATGAGATACTCTGCCATAGAGACGGTCCTGCTCCGCTTTCGATGGCGCTTGCTCTGACCAAACTGGTACAGTTGTGGCCTGCTGTGACGAACTACCGGCAATGGTACTTTCGCCAGCTGGGGAGCTGTCTAACCAGAAATCAGGAGGTAGAGGTCCAGCATTATGACCTAACGGTACATCCTCGGTGTGCTTTGCAAGAATAGCCTGTGCTGCCGATGATTTCTGCGAATTCCGCCTTAGCCAGTTCCTGACTTCTTCATACACCACATCAACACGAAGTCCATCTGGCGGCAGTTCGTGTATCGAATCGTTATGCAGGTCATTATCAAACAGCATATCGAACCAAAACGCCATCTTAAGTCGATCGTTCCCCATCGTCAAATTATGCAAAAATTGCAGACAGGTAACCAAAAGCTTCTTGTACAGCTCTGTAATCTCGTTCAACTTGCCCCTCGTAATATTATCCACGTTCTCGCCGTCATAGCCTTTACTTGTGACATTGACGCCAAGGATGATGAGCTTGGTGATTTGCTTGTTCAGTTGTACTGTCGAACATATGTCCTGTGCTACTTCTTTGATTGCCAGCATGTTCCTTGCAATTACCAAGAGATTGTTGAGAAGCGTCAGGTCTTCGAGGAGTGTCGCATGGTTCTCTGCAATGAGCGTGCTGCTTTCTGGTATATCCACATTCGGTGGCGCTGTCTCTGCATATGCTTCTCGTATTGATCTCGTCCCTAACGTCGGTATTGCCGCATAGAACACTTTCTCCAATCTCATCCAAATGTCGACGTTTTTTGCAAGTACTTCTCTGCCACACATTATCAGCGACAGTCCCAGCCCAGTCTGTGGATCTTCCGATCAAACTGCCACCAGTCAAAAACATACCTGATCTCCGAAACATTCAACGTCTTATCCATCGTTCTCCTCACAGTCTCGACCGTCTTGTTCACCGTCTTCCTCCCGATGGGCGGCCTCTTCGAAAAATGGCACTCGGCCATGATGAGGGAGGCCTGGAAATTCCGCTCCTCAATTGACTGGTGATTGAAACCCTCGGTCCCGTCAATACGGGTAACCATATTGGAGGATGCCATCTGATAGCCGTATCCCATGAACCTGAGATAGATGTTGAGGCGGGGTGACGAGGCTGAATGGTTCGTCCTCGTCTGGGTCTGGGCCCAAGAACAGGTCGCGTTTGGTGTTTGCACACGAAGGAGAGAGACGAGTGTTGTTATTTGGTCCGGTAGGGGTTTTTGTTTAAAAGCGTGTGTGAATGGTAGAAGGTGGAAGGCGGCGAGTGAACTTCAAGTATTCCATAGCTTCGGAATTATCTCGATCGTTTGGCTAGATGTTGGTTGATTGGTTGTTCCGGATCAAAGTTCATCCCTTCCTGAATCACCACGAAGTAGAATATCACGTGATGCACCATTGGCGACCCCTTTTTCTCCCTTTTGAACGTCGTTTGATCACATGAATCGTCGCAAATTCAATGCATTTATGTATAAATCCCTTACATATACTAATTTCGCTACAAATACTGTATACCCCGAAGTATGAATTGCTATACGTGAGTAAAGGTGCTTGAGTCCGGCCAGACTCTTATAGGTTTCAGAAAATGACGCCGGAGATAGTCTTGTTAAACTCTTTTACCCCCTTTACTTTATCCAATTAATCACGACGTCTTAACCTTCCTGTGCCATTCCTAGCCTCTGATAATACTCGCCATATACTTCCATTGTAAGTCCCCGGCATGATCTTTCTGTACTCTGCGATCTTGATGATGTTGATCTGGTACCGCTGGAGGGAGGTTCAATTTCCCCCTGTTTTGTTTGACATTGTTGTATGAGGGCGGAGATGATGCCTCAATGAATCATCATAACCTAGCCAGCATTGTCACTGCCATCTTAAGAATCCATCTTAACTATTTATTGAAAATTATTGAAAAGCATTTATGTATGCTTTAAGAAAGACAAGTGCAGTATAGTACGATGATACCTCAGTGGTTATTGACATTAGCTGATAATCATTTCTCTTATACCCTCTAGTTTACTTTGAAGTTTACCCTATACATCACAACTGTTGAATAAAGAGGTGGGTACCTGTCTGTAGGCACCCGGGGATTCTCAGTTTGGAGAATTCATGAGAATCTCCATGCGCATGCATGGAAGATTCTATGCATTCACACAGGCCTTTGAGCCTTTGTTTTAGGCTCTCTATATTATGAGAGGCCTGCCTCTAGATTAGATAGTTTTACAATCAATCAATTCAATCACATTTATCATTCATTTCTACAACAACCACATTCTTCAAATCAGGACTAATAGACTTGCCATGGATATCGTTTCTGCATTTGCCGACTGTTAAGAGGTATTCTTGGCTACCGTGGGAGTACAGTCGTTGGCCACTTCACCTGGACTAGATGGGCCCTGGCGATTGAGATGAGTGCTGAGTATTTTGGCCAGACCCTCTCAACGAATGGCGCCTTATGCAAATCCCCCATGGCCCCCTGATTCAAAGGTGGCTGTTAGAGGTCAAGCTGATAGACATAAATCACCATAGTAACAGCACACTGTGATCCACCTGGAGTGGTCAGTGACTGTGTGCAAACTTGTTCCCGTCCTAAGAAATCCAGACCGCCAGGCACAAAATCACGAGAGGTATAGGTTTATTGCAAGTCAAATGCTTTCATTGAAACAAGAGTACCCTGAATGAGAGCAGAGATGCCGTAAACCTAAAGGTACTAGCGGTGATTTGTGGCCTGAGCCGCAGACTTTAGAACCGCTGAGTCTCATAATTTGATTTCGCACTAAAGCTCTCAATATCTCATGCCATACAAAAAGCTTCTGGAAAAAAAAAGCAGATATGTGCCTTATTAGGAAGATCCACTTCAAAGAATGATCAATAACGTGCTATTGCGGGACGTGAAATGCCGAAGAGTATATGCCAGAGAGTCGAAAGGTGATCTTGAGGCGATTGACCGTTAGAGGTCGTGAGAGATGCAGGCTCGACGTTGGAATAATATCAAAACAGAGACCAAAACGGCAAAGTCTTCTTGGACTCATGGATCTTGACGTGGGCCTGAAAACCAAAGTTAGCCTGATGCGAATATGTTTTGTTTGTTGAAATCATAGAGCGTCATCTTACCTTGAACCATCTATTCGCCCTTCAATCTGCACAAGCTCTTCAAACTAGTAAGCCTCAGTCTTGTCGACTCCTGAGTGGCTGCCTGAAATCAAAAGTCAGTCTGGTTTTCACGATTTTTCCCAGGATTCAAATATTTACATTGATAACCCGTGCAATCACAGCCCCATTTGTTACCCCAGATAACCCAGTACGGAGGAAAGACCTTCAGCGTCGGATACTGCTCAGTCCACTCGAAGTGCAAACGAAGGTCACCCCGATCGCCACGCGCATAACCAACAACCGAGAGGTCATGAGCAATCCAGGCATGGTGGCCGGGGATACAATTCATCCAAATTGGATCTTGGTTGCCAATGACGGTTCTGTCGATGCTGCAGACCTCAACGCCATTGTCGACCATGTGCAGATTCTTGATTACGGTCTTGTCCCAGTCGAGAGTGGCCCAAAACTTGAGACAGGCGTTGGAGAAGCTGATGAAGAAGGCAAAAAGGATAATTACGGTAGCTGCGAGCTTCATATTGACTGAAGCGATTGAGTCTTCTGCGGAGAGAACGTCAATGTTGAAGAGAAGTGGCAGGATCTGAGGTCTAATTCAAGTCAGCAATAGTTATCAAGAGGCAAGGTTTTTACTCATAGAGATCAAACCTGAGTTTATTGTTGAGTGAGATGATGTTCACAGAAAAAGGTCTGCCGTGTTGTGCTGACGGCGTTGAGGTCGAAAACGAGTCCACAATTCAAAATCGAAGGCAGGGAACTAAGAGCGAAGCTTTGTTGAAGTCAGTAACTTATCAAGAAGAGAAATTCCGTGGGAGAACTTACATTTTCACGGTGCGCTCTGAACTTTGTTGTTGTTGTTGAAAGAGATGAAGTTCGCAGAAGAAGAAAATTGAGAGAAGGTGAGTATTTATACCTCTTAATTTGGCAAGCCAGCTCCTAAGTGAAATTCATCAGTCAGACAAAATTAGGACGCGATCACGCACAAATCTCACAAATTGATTCTTTTCAACTAATATTGCAAGTCGTGAAAGGTTGAGAGGGTTTTTTTTAAGAAGGATAATAGACAAGAGCAGGGTTATGATTTAGGAGATTTGAGTTTGAAGTGATTTCAATACAACAAGTATCTGGGATTCTATTCTCATATCTTACGGCGTCATTCCCAGATCTCTTATTATACCAATACTGGCAGGATTTAGAAGATTTGAGGTTGAAGTGATTTCAATTCAGCAAGCTATCTGGGATTCTATTCTCATATCTCATGGGTCATTCCTGAATCTCTTATTATACCAATACTGGCAATAGCCACCATGGATGCAGCCTGACAAATAGAAAATGAAAGGCGGTTTCTGTGAGTATGTGAAAATTTCAAGCATTGAAGCTTGTCCTCCCAAAAAAACTCATGACCACGAACTCAATCAAGTACTGAACTCAGATCGCAAACCACTTAGAGCCTATCACAGCATTAGTCACACTCATTCTCCTTACTTTTTCTCCAACACAACATCACTTACACTTAAATGCATCACACCTGCACCCATAGTTGTTTGCCCACCAATCCTGCGTCGTCCAATGGTAATCGATGTTGTATGCAAACCTAAGCTCCTCCCCTCTTCGATTCCAAACCACGGCGTTATTATCCTTGAAGATATACGCAGTCTGGCCATCAATGCAGTTAAGTGGCAGAGGCTTGGAGTCGATCGTGCCATGCGCGGTGCAGACTTCGACGCCGTTGTCGATCAGGTGGGCTTCGAAGGAGTTGCTGAGCCATTTGCTGGGCCATCTGTAGGTAGCCCAAAAGACGAGACAGGCTTGGGCTTGAGCGATAAAAGCGACGAGAATGAGCAGAAGGAACTTCATATTTTCTGAATTCTTTGGATTTTTGACGGGTATAAATTGTGGCTGTTGACGGTGGAGGGTTGGAGATCGTGAGCGGTTGAAATGTCGGATGGACTGTATGAAAGTTAATGAAGGTCTATGGTTTGACCAACGGAAGATCATATGTTGAGATATTAGGCGCTGTAGAATTGGCACTTACTTTTATGTTGGCTGGGGCAGTGATAGTCAAGTATTGGACAGATTGGATAGAAGTCAATGACGATCGATCTATGGAAAAGAGCCAAAAGCAAGAGTGGATGCCGAAGTTATGCACTGCGGAGTTGATGCGTCTTTCCGTGCTTGGACGAAAGATTGATGAAGTTGGAGCAAGAAATTCTAAGAGTAAGAACAAGATATTTATAGCTTGAGACGGATGCGTTGTGGTGAATCACAGAATTACAGGCAGTTTAGGTGAATTCAACAAGACAAAAATATATTCACTTATGGAAGTACGTCACAAGTTCAGCAGCGCAACGAGTGAAGATGGTGAGGCAGTTTTCATTTATATGTAGAAGCAAGTGCTGGATGCTATCAATGAGGATATGATCCATGGCTTTCCTGAATTTGACAGTCTCATAATATTCAACCAACCTACCATTTCCTTTGCTTTTCCCTCAGATGCCGTCCACAACACTCCCAATCCATTGCATATTCCTTCTCCTTCTGCATTCTCATCACCGCTTGTTGCTTCGCCCAGCGTTTCCCACTCTCGTTCCACGCTCTCTCCTTCTCATCTCTCTTCCACCACCACTCGTCACCCCTCTGCCAACTGAGATATGCTATGCCAACTTAATCCACCAAAACAGAAATTCCAGAATCCAACCTCCAATCTTCCATATTTTTCCGTAGTCCCAGATTACTTGAAGCATCCCAGCAATCTGTCCGCATTTGCGCGTGCACCATGAGAGCCAGCCGCACGGCCCGTCCTGGGGGGTAAATTCGGAGGGAAGACTGAGCACCCAAGCCTGAATGCTCCTGCCGGTTTGCTGCGCCCTGAGGGACCTTCGACGGTGCTTTTCGATGGAATGGAAGTGCTGTTGGCAATCGTCGCACCAGTCGTAGAGATGTCCGCGAGGGTAGGTGCATGTGTAGCAGGCTGCTGGATTCGGCCTAGAGACTGGAGATGTGAGAGGTTTGGGGATGGTAGTAGATGTCGACTTTTGAACTTCGGTTTGAGAAGGCGGGGTGCTGAATGAGGTGCTCACGGTAATTGAAGGACGGAGACGTGAGGAAGGATTGTGGGTGTATGTCCTGCCTGAACGGAGGGAATGAATGGTATTGTCATGATGATGCATCTTGAAGCTTAGAGGGCGTAGCTCTTTTGTTTGATGATTGAACTCTCTTTGACTCAGTGATGATATGCTCTCTGCAGTCTTATCTGATCCATTGGTTTATCAGTATCAGCTTCAGTGAAAATTGTGAGAATTTAAAGATTCAGATGAGAATTTCATAGAAAGGCACTCTTCATACGATGCTACTAAAAAAAGAGGACAATGGGACAGAAAATAGGCATTCTTTGCATTGTGAACAGACAATGGATTGGTACAATGCTGGAACAAAGACAAGAGTCCTCAATAGCCCAATATTTTTTATTCGCCCACTATAGCAAAGCATATTACTCTTTCACAGTATGTATTTTGATGAAACCCAGACAAATCACATATGCTGCTATGCACATCTATATTAGACAAGACATCATTTTGAAGACCAGTTTTAATTTTTGACATTTAGCTATCTACCTGGATGGAGGCCAGCTCTAAACTGGTTTTACCCTCATTCCTCTTCCACAAATGAAAGACACGCATCCAACTTCCCAATCATCTCCTGCGCCTCCAAAATCAACGTCTTCCTCTTCTGCTTCAATGTCTCAAGGTCGAGTACCAGTCCATCAACTAAGAGAATAAGCTTCATAAGCAGCTCCGTCAGACGGAAGTGCTCTGCGCGACGCTCGTCGTCGGTTTTCCCTGAGGCATCGGCGATGAAGCGCTCGCATTGAGGCGTGATGATCTGGTGGAATCTGCGGTGCGAGGCGTTGAGCTCGTCAGTGGGAGTGCGCCATGGCATCGACATGGTGAGGGGGATGGGAGTTTGCTGTGGGTTAAGTGGTGTGGATATGTGGTATTGAAAGATTTTGGGGCCTGTTCGTTAAGTGATTTGAGATTTGGTCCGATGAGAGAGGGCGAAGGATGGGATGCTTTATATCCTGTCTGAATAGGCGATAGGTGTTAACTTGTGATTGTTTCCAAACAGAAGAGATATTCGGATTCGTGGTGGACGTGTACTCACAGACGCCCTGCTCATATGAAGCGAACAATGCCCTTTATCCCGCCCTTTCCATATCTGAACAAAGAAAGTGCCCATCCATGCCAGACCAAGACAAGGTCTCCCATCGTGATCAAGTCCTCCACAAAGACATATCCAACTTGCAGCACGTGAGGCGATCATCTCAAACGTCCCCCAATCCCCCATTCTGATTCTCTTCCTCTTCCTTCCTGGCGCCCCAAAACCCCCTACCATAGCTAATCAAAATCTCTTCGCCCTTCTTAATCCCTTTATTCTTCCCTGCCTTCCCAGCCGCAAGTACCCAAACCCCCATGGCCTTCTCTCCTCTCCTTCCATCCCAGACCTCCTTAAACTCCGCATTGGGACCCGTCTTTCCTGGGACGCCCCTGTAATCATTCACAAACCGGGCTTCATTCCCAGCTCTGCTCGCATCAACTGCCACCCCGGACTCTCTGTCGATACTGAGATCGTAATCTGATTCTTCATGTCCCGCCTCCGCTCCGTGGATCTCCCCCATGTAGCACAAGATGAACGATCCAGCGGACAAGTCTTTCGCGGCAAAAAGTCCGCTCTGTCCATAAGCCGGGTGTGCCCGGTCAGTGACGGGCATTATCTTAACCAACGGACAAGGACCCAGAGGTGTGAAAATGGGAACGGGAGGAGAAGAGGCGGGAGCACTCCGGAGAGTGCTCAGTTGAGATGAGGTGAGATGCCGCGAGTAGAGAGGGATGCGGAGGTAGGGGAGAGCAGCGGGCCAGTTTTTGGGAAGCGAGGACTTAGAGGACATGGTTGGTTCATGAAGATGATGGCAATGTGGGAGTTGATTGACATGCTGGAAGTGAGAGGCGACGTTGGGAATTACGCGTTGCGCGCTTAGACTTCAGACGCCGTAGACGCGAAAATATTCAGATTTTAGCGCGATTGGGTGTTTCATGTGCGAATAATGCCTGATAAGTTTATGGTGAATTATGAACATCAAAGATATATCCCACATGCTTATAGCAACCAAGTCAAAAGAGAAATCATATATTAATCATGCCAGAGAACTATTGACGCAGATTCTACAGTTAAATAGTTTAAATTGGTATATCGTAAAAGCATCCAACTGTCTCAAAACGCTCTCAAAACGCCCGCGATTGTGCCTGCCACGCAATATTTTGATGCACTGCTTGGAATCCGGCAGCCATACGACCCAAGCACCCATCAATCATGTAACAGCCCGCATCTTGCTGACAATGGCTATTCAATACGCTCATAAAACAAGAGATACGACCTGCTATCCTGGGTATCTCCCGCATTGACACGAGTCACATCAGTATCATTGTACTCGTACCACTGATTGTTCTTCTTGTCCCGCACTAGAGTAAAAAAATGCCCCTCCTTCAGCGTTTCACCGCGATGTTGCACCACCGCATAGCATCGGTAATGCGTAATTGATCTTCCCTCATGTTTCTGCGTCTCTGTATCCGGGCGCTTAAAGACATAGGGAGCCATGTCTAGATCGTCCAAAGGGAAACGGACTAGCGAGTTGTTCTTCTTTCCGCCTGTATCGGCGAAGGCATGGCGAACAAGGTGGATGACCAGAGTATCGGGAAGGCGCGTGATCATCTCTGTTACCAACCGACCTGTTGTGATGCCCTTCCCCGCCCAGCATTTGTCGCACTTCACACCTTCCAGGGCCTCGATGACCCGGCCATCACTGGCATACTGCCGGCGAAGAAGGTCGTCAAGAGTGTATGCCTGATTCCTAGGCATATTCAGGCTCAGGTAGTGGGTGATGTTGCTGTGGTTGGTCGTCACCAGTTTGCAACCCCGACAGGTATTGATCGTCATGGTGCTTAAAGTGAATTTTTCGGTAATAGGGGATCGATGTGTGGAGCAATACCGCAGCCAATAAAACTTGATCCTGGCATTATAGCTTTGTTCCTGGACCTGCAATTCTTGCAGTGTTGTCAACGCCGGAGGTACAGCCTTGTCACGAGCCTGATTTGTTTCATCCTCGATTACATCGATCAAGAAATTAAAGAATTCTTGGGCATCTTGTTGCTTTGAAGCGGCTCCAAATGTATTACTAGCATCTGGCTGGCCGCGACTACAAATCCGATAAATGTAGTTCTACTCCATGTCAGTTATCTACATGACTTCGCGATAGGGGATACATACCCTGAGGGTTTGTGGTTTAACATAATTATACTGGCCACTCCAGAGATGACGCATCAAGACCGCCAAATTTCTGACCATTAATTGTGGTGGATCACTCATTTCTCCTTTCTTTCTAGGAGGTGGCCCTGCTCGGTCAAATGAACCATCCAAAAGATACGTTGCAAACCATGTGGTTGCACTGAGAGCTTGTATTACAGCGTTCATATAACAAGTCTGGCCAAAGTTCGTCAGGCCAGTTCTACCATGTGGAGAGATTGGGTGAGAGATTGAATCCACTGCAACCTTGGGTAAATTCCAACCAGATCGCGGAGTGCTTGGCTCGTCACCACCTCCCGCGCCTTGTGAAGAAGGTCGATACCTTGGTCTGACGGCTGCGAGTTGGGGACGAGCCGGCGCTTTATACTCATAGGAGCTTAGTTCAGCAGCGTGTGTGGCCACATAGTTGGACTCGTCTGTCATACTATTTACGGGCAGTCTTTTCATCACCGGTCCTTGATCACGCTTTTCGAAAGTCTCAATATCAGGGAAACGACCAAGAAACTCATCGCTAGATTCCAGAAGTTTTGTTTCCCATTGACTTTCCTCATCTTGAGTAAGGGGCCTTGATTGATACGATTTATCCTGATCGGAAGCACTCAATAGTGACTTCCCGTAAACAGTTCCGGTTTGTTGTCCAGGGATGACCTGAGCCGTGACGGTTTGCAAAGTGTTCGAAGTAGCCAGAGAACCTGGACCCATCAATTGTACCCAGGCATCCAATCCACCCACCAATAACTTGGGTGGACACTTCAGTTGTTTGCCATAATCATAATCCAAGATAGCTTTGCTGAAATCACGCAATGGAATTTCTTCAACATTGCTCGTTGCATCAGCATACAGATTTGACCGAGACGATTGATCGTAATAAACGACAAAGTCATAATTTTGACGCCTTCGAAATAGATCCAATTCAGCATCAGGAGAGACAACAAGTCTTTCTTCGAGTTGATTTGCAGACATGTTTTCGGATAATCCTATCGGCTCCACACATATAATGGATTGCGACATGATATGCCCACTATCGAAATCGGCACGTGAACGAATATCCACAAATAGTATGCGATATTGCTTCATATACTTGACGAGATCATTTGCCCTGATGCTAGTCGCATTGCGAACGTCCTTGTCTAAAGATGGGTTCGATGGAAGGACGCTGTTTGGTTTCTTGTGGACGGCTTTGGGGCCGATCGACGCCGCAGCGCTCAACGACAGAGGCCTCTTCGCCATATCGCTCAAGCTTGTACGAAAAGCAGGCCGTGGAGGTGCTATGTTTCGGGTATCAAGATTTGTACGGTCTGGACTGTAGATTGCGTCCGGTGCACGTGGCATATCAGGAATCTGGACGTCCAATGGTATTTTGTCGGGCCGTGGAGGTCCTGAGGGAGGTTTTGGCATATGCCGAGGACCAGAAGGCTTTGCTTGCGACTTATTTGATGGAATAAAGTCTGCTGGATCTGGCATAGACAGAGGGTGGCTATTCGGATATGGATCCAAGCGATGAACTGACCTTTGCGGCTGTATTATACGCAGTCGTGCAAAGCGACTTTCAAGGTCTTCGTTGGGAGGACTGAAAATCCGACTAACTTGCTCGCTCTGCGATCGTTGATGATTTATGATTGATTTTCCGATGAGAGTAATTGGCTTTGGTTGAACAACCGGCTTTGTTCGAATGATAGTCCCATTATCAATGCCACCGGATGGGGAATGGGGCATGTCAACACGGCCATTTTGAACAAAGGCGACTCGTAAAGAATCCTGATCTTGGTTATTCGTTCCATTCGACGCCACATCGAGAGAGAAAGGCTTTACACCACTTTCGGCATTATTTGCTTTTATGGCAGTTTTGACGTCTTCGAAGCGCGCATATTGGGAAGAGATCCTCTTCTGTAACCCGCCGTATAAACGATGAAGTTCCCCACGATCTGCCTTCAAGTCGGGATATTCTTTGTGCCTTGGTATGATATCGACAACAAGAATGGATGCCTTCATGTAATCTTGCAAAGCTAGGTCCGGTCGGCGAAAATCGATATGGGTATCAGCTTGCTTGGAGTATGACTCGGCATCGAGGAGCAGCCGTCGTATTGGCGCATGTATATTGACTTCTGGTTTCGCCTTTAAAAGATCGTCGATATGCTGAAATACTCGCGCCGATGGTTTCCTCCCTGAATCTCCACCTCCATTGTATCCATTTGCATCCAGCTTGCCTCCTTGTGGAGAGGGCCCTGTGCCATACATAGAAAATGGCCGGCTGGGCGGAGGACCCAAGGTCGCACCCGTGCTCATTTTTAATTATCTCATGAGTTGTATTATCCACGACGCATATTGTACTGAAATGTGGCAGGCTTGTTACTATAGCTGATGTCGTGCGTAGAAAGAGTTGATTGCTGCCGCCGCTTTCGCTTCTTTGTGGGGTATCGCCTCGATCTCGATGTGCTTGCTAAGTTGCGAAGAAGCGCTCGTCGTCTACGACTCTCGTAAGCCATGTACTTGAAAGGTCAAGGACTTTGTCGTCGAAACAAATAATGGATACCATATCATTAACTGGGAGCTTACTCGACTGTGTCTGGATTCACTTTTTCGTATTACGGTACGCCACAGCTGTGGTTGTCCTCGGTCGGGGACCCGCGTCTGCGTGCCTTCGGAATAGCCGCGCGGAGATGAGGTGAGCTAGCTTGGCCACTTGGACCAGGAACATCCAGGTACCGTGAACGGCACGTGCACGTGCACTGCAACTGTTGTCCATCACTGAATCGTTCCATCACACCTGTCTTTGAGTATCCACGATAGAGTCGAGTACTTGCTTATAGCATGAAGTGAATGATATAAGCATGAATCCCACTGCAGATTGGGAGAAGGTGGGGGATAGATACTATCGCAAGATACAGGTCTATACGGCTGTGTTTGACCAAGATCTCGAACTTGAAAACCACATTCTGACAGGAGCACCTTATGGAGGTGCTATTGGTATGTTCTTTGTTCTTTTCTATAATGTTCATTCTCACAGTCTGCTTTCAAATTGTTGTTTTGTAAATGTGTACTCTGGTATATCTCCTTGCTATGGTCCTGGTCCGTTCCTCAACAACCTGGAGAGATCCGTAAAGCATCCCTTCATAACCGCGGGCTGACTCCGACCATAGCATTGTACCGAGATGAAACAAAACTTCATACATTCCGTGGTAGTCAAGCTTCAAAATCAAGTATTGATATCTACAGCTGTGCTGGCAAGCTGATACGGTGTATCAACTGGGACAAGGGATCAATCAAAGGTCTTGGATGGTCTGAAGACGAGAAATTATTGGTAGTCACCCAAGACGGAACAGTACGCTGTTATTATGACTTACAAGGCGATTTCACGCAATTTTCACTCGGCCATGGAGCTGAAGAATTTGGTGTGGTAGCGTGCCGGTATGTGTTCCGTTCAATGCCGTCGACAAGAACTAAATTTGGACAGCTTCTACTCCACTGGTTTCGTCGCCCTACTATCAAATAACCATTTGGTTTCTGTTTCACGATATGAGGAGCCAAGACCGAAATTACTAGCCATTCCACCTGATGGCCAGGTTCACTCATGGACGCTGATACCACCAGCATATACCCTGTCCCGCTCAGTTGAAGTATTGCTGGCAATGGGAGAGACAATATACGTTGTCGATGCTACTGAATCTGAGGACCGAATGCTTGATACTGGGCCATTCACTCATATCAGTGTTTCCCCCAATGGAAAGTTTGCGGCCTTATACACCGAAACAGGCAAGGCATATGTGATTACCAGCGATTTCCAAAATCGATTAAGTGAGCATGATTCGAAAGCAAAGACGCTGCCAAAAGACCTTCAATGGTGTGGAAATGATGGTGTGGTAATAGCTTGGGAAGATGAAGTGCATCTCATCGGGCCAAATGGCTCTTCTGCAAAGTTCTTCTACGACGGCCGAGTGCATGTCGTCGCTGGTATGTATAAACTTCTCAGATTATGCAACTTGGAAGCTTATTGTCAACTTCAGACCATGACGGTGTTCGACTCATCACCAACGATGTCTGCGATTTCCTCCAAAAAGTGCCAGAAGTTACTGATGAGGTTTTTCGGTTTGGGACTGTTTCTCCTGCTTCGATTCTATTAGACGCTGTTGAGCAGCTAGAGAATCAATCACCAAAGGCCGACGATAATATACAGTTAATAAAGCCTAATCTTGTAGAAGCCGTCGATACATGCGTAAGAATCACCGAGCTTACACTAATTGTCTTTACTAATCTGTCTCACAGGTCAAAGCTGCAGGTCATGAGTTCAGCATCCACTGGCAAAAGCAACTTCTGCGCGCCGCATCCTTTGGCAAATCGGTTCTAGACATTTACAATTCCGATGAATTCGTCGATATGTGCGAGACTCTTCGTGTCCTCAATGCCGTTCGGTTCTATTCCGTTGGCCTTCCCTTATCTTTTGAGCAATTTCTCCGTCTCACGCCAGAGAAGCTCATTGAACGCCTCATCAATCGCAAAGAACATCTGCTGGCATTACGCATCTCTTCATATCTTCGTCTTCCTACCGATCGGATCTATGTTCACTGGGCTAGCCAAAAGGTCCGTGTGTCCTCTGAAGATGAAGCCACCATCTGCCGTCTCATCGTGGAAAAGCTTGCCAATAAGCGTGGCATCTCCTTTGAAGAAATTGCGCGTGCAGCTTATGATGAGGGCCGTGGACATCTGGCTACCGAGCTCTTAAACTATGAGCCACGTGCTGGAAAGCAAGTCCCTCTTCTTCTGAGTATGGAAGAGGACGAGATTGCACTCGATAAGGCTATTGAAAGTGGTGATTCCGACCTGATATTTTTCGTCCTCTTTCAACTTAAGAAGAAACTTCCTTTGGCCTCCTTCTTTCGTGTCATCAGCTCTCGGCCTACCGCTACGGCACTAACCGAGAGTTCTGCGCAAGAAGACGACACAGAGTTGCTCAAGGATCTCTATTATCAAGATGACCGCCGGAGCGATGGTGCACATGTCTTTGTCCGTGATGCGCTATCTCAGCGCGATGCGCGAGGAGCATCTGACAAGCTCGCTCTGGCGGCGAAATTACTGAGCGACTCCAAAGACACAGCGTTCGAGCTCAAGGCCCTCCAGGAGGCACAGACTCTCTTGAAGATGCAGGAGGCGTTTGATCGCGATCTCGAGGAGACTTATACTGGGCTATCGGTTAACAAGACGCTCTTTCGACTGCTCAGGGCAGGTTATGCAGGTAGAGCGAAGAAAGTGCAGAGCGAATTTAAAGTCAGCGAGAAGACATTTTGGTGGATAAGGCTGCGAGCACATATTGCATCTCGGGCGTGGTCAGAGATCGAGACGCTCTCCAGCAGTCGCAGATCACCGATCGGATGGACGCCATTTTTTAATGCGCTGCTATCAGCGGGCAATCCTAAACTGGCGGCTGTCTTTATTCCCAAGTGTACGGGAGTTAGTAGTGCTGAGCGAGTGGAGATGTGGACGAAATGTGGGATGATCAAGCAGGCTGCGGAGGAGGCGGCCAAGGCGAGGGATTTGAAGGCATTGGAGGAGTTGAGAGGCAAGGCAAGTAGACCGGGCGATGCTACGGAAGTAGAACGCCTGATTTCGCAGCTGAAGAGATAGCTTTCAGTCGCGTATCTATGTCCCCTCCATTTACGGCGTTTGAGACCGCTCTATGACCATGGACTTAGTAAGCTTGATTCTTCAGACTCTACAAAGTTTTTCGATGCTATGGGGCCATGCTGTTGGTAGATTCATGCGTTTTCAGTGACATGCCAAGGGTCTCACCCGTCACATCTTAGCCTTGAAGGCTGGGCATGTGCCGTTTGCGGGCTGGAGAGCGGGAGTATGTACATAACACTGAATTCGCTACGGAGCCCCATGCGCAAAAGTATATTCCGAGTATCGCACAACGAAACGGGTACAGGAACGTCTTGAGATCTCACCATATTATTGAACATGCCGGATATGAAACATATTATACTGAGATTCATTTACCGTGGACCGACAAGGCTGTGAGGAGCACTCAGAACGGTATCGATGCACGGGCGCTAGGATTGCCAGGGTTGCCAGGCTCGTTGATGCTGTTCCCAGCCACGGCCCACTCCAGCATGAAAGTAGCATAATGCGCACGCATCTGGGCTCATATTATTTCCTCGGCCTGTGTCTTTTCTATTTCTTAATACTTCGTAATCTGAAGTACATATCTCGAAACCTCTTTGAGATTGTTGTAGAGAGCATCGTTATTCAGCTTATTGCTGCCGAAAGCATCCACACACACGCCAAACTCACCCCTCAGCTACTCACTCACAACACCTTCAACCAACATCCAGCCACAATCGCTCCATGTCGTTGTGAACTGCTGAACCCCTCAACAGAGCGAGCCTCACCGTGATATCGAACCTTTGGAGTCTTCCAGCGACACATTTGTTCTCGGACGGCTCTTGATTCCGCTCCACGTTTTTTGATCCTCCTCCGTACTGTGAAGCCTGTTAAGCTTTATCCCCGGAAGGTTAATACCGTATTGTACATGCAGTCAACCGTTCGGCAAGCACCAGCTATGTTCACCCATGCGACACCCTCATCACCAACTCTGGCAACGACGACCTCTCCGGCCTCTCCACTCTCACCATCGCGTCCTAGTCGCCTGAGAGGCCTCAGTTATCTGCGAAACTATACTCACAGCCTTCATTCCCATTCTCGAGATAACAGCACATCCTCGACGTCGCCCTCGGCAAGGCACTCTTGGACTCGAGCCACGAGCTATCTATCTACATCACCACCTACAGCAAGCCCGGGTTTCGAGTCGCCCTTGACTGCAGCAGTTACTGCAAGTCCTCATCCATCTCCAACGCTCCAGAGGTCTACAACGGCACAGTCGACAAACAACACTACATCACACGACACCTCACCGTCGACAAGTGGCTGGCTTCCAACGGTCGGCGGTCACAGCGGGGCCTCATCTTCCGCGCTCCTGTCGAATCCCAGCGTCATACCCGAAAACTCCGTCGTGGGTCGAGCACGTTCCGCCAGTGCTGCAGTTCGAGAGGCAGGCTCCGATATCTCAGAGATGAATGGCGGTACCAACCCACAGCTTTACGACTCTCCTCCGCCCTCCGCTCCTGCCCTTGGTCCAGAAAGCAGACCTACCATACGTTTTTCACAGCATCAAGATGCTCGTGCCCCGCGACCTTCGTTGACCTTTAGCCCGATGGGCCGAACACTACCTACTGGGAAGGAGATCATACGAGTTGGACGATACTCGGAGAGAGAGACGCAGCCAAACCAGCCTGCAAATCTATCGACTGCTGCGCCTGTTGGGTTCAAATCGAAGGTCGTTAGTAGGCGGCACTGCGAGTTCTGGACGCAAGATGGTGTTTGGTATGTAAAAGATGTGAAGAGCTCATCTGGTACATTCTTAAATCATGTACGACTGAGTTCGCCTGGCACGGAAAGTAAACCATTTCCAGTCAAGGATGGAGATATTGTGCAGTTGGGAATTGATTTCAAGGGGGGTGAGGAAATGATTTTCCGCTGTGTAAAGATCAGGATTGAGCTTAATAGAGCATGGCAAGCTGGATTGAATAGTTTCAAGTATGTATTTTTGGCTTTGGACATATGAGCATGGCTGACAATCTAACAGTGTAGCTTCTCATCAGCGCTTGCGCAACATGACGAAGCAAGCGCAATCAACAAGCGGGGCTTCGTCTTCAGACTGTTCCATCTGTTTAGGCGCAGTTGCTGTAAGTTTGCCCGCAAATCAAAACATAGCTCTCATTCTAATTCGAATTCTAGCCATGTCAATCTCTGTTCGTCGCCCCATGCTCGCATACATGGCATTACAAATGTGTTCGTCGAATAATCAACGGCCCGCAATGGCCGCATTTCGTATGCCCCAATTGCCGCGCAGTGGCAGACCTCGAAGCAGACGTGGACGAGCCAACCGAAGGCGAATGGGAAGAACTCGATGCAGCAGCTGCCGAGATTAGTAGCGTGCAACCTCTTCTTTCTGCCCCAGAAGTAGATGAACCTCAACAAATAGTCGCATCTAATACCTTATCGACCCAGAGCCCGAATCAGGAAACATCCAGGTCAACAGAGTCTGCAAATAATATTCAGGCGGGCTATTCACCTGAGGAACTCATGGCTAATTTGGATATTAATGATCGTGGAAGGACGGAAGAGACTGAGAGCCGGTCAGAAGGGTTAAGCGCTCCGATAGATATTGCTGGCCCGAGAAGATCGGTGTCGAGACGTCGTAGTATTGATGAGAGTGAAGAGCGGCGGACACCCAGTCCGAGGACTCGGAGTGCGGATATCCTGTCTGGAGTTGATGGGCCGATGACGCCTAGGAACGATGCTGGTCCGTTTATCTTTGACGGAAGTGGTGGCGCGAGAGGGGCAGATCGGGCAAATACGCCAAATATGGGTGCGGTGGTTGGATAATCGACTTCGGAGTCTACGACATCGGTGTTTGAGGTTGCGTTGAAGGAGCAGCGTTGCTGCGCGAATATGGCCAGCATCCAGCGCTCCACTTGAGGGGATAGTTCGAAAGCGAGATAAGACGGGCATGAGTGAGATGCATATACCAGTAATTATAGGGGTGGTTGTTCCTGGATGTCAGTAGCATAATATCCCTCCGCGATACATGATAGGCGTTTTGGGGGGTTTCTACTGGGGGCGAGTGGAGGAGCATTTTGCAGCGTTTGCATTCTGCTTTTGTTTACTCTTGGTACTGTCATCACAGTGTGTTCGGGGAAAGTTTGTCTCTTGCATAGCGTCAAATACCACATCTGCATCATGGCTTTATGCTAAAATCGATGCCTTTGTAAACGGGTACGTTGTTTACTTGGTGCTTTTATGCCCTATTACCACGGATGCAATATAAGAATTAATTATAATACCTTTTTGAAATCGGCTCTTTCGATTATCCGACGTCACTCACTCCCTGACTCTGTTCGCCTGACTTTCAGGACAGAAACGCCAAGCGGATGATATCATGCTCACGTGACTTGCGGCTACACGGTCGGCGGCAGATCCCGTTCGGCGGTTCTTGTCATTCATCCAGCGAAATATCTGTTCCACAGACAGACAAGCAATACAGGATGATGAAAACCCCTTCATCCCGCGCGCTCACGCGTGTGCTGCCCTCGAGCAGAGGCGTGCAGACACCTCTGGCGGCGAGTCTGAGAGCGCGGCGGAATCTGGCTACGGTGGTGGAGCCGATGCAGAAGGTATGTGGTTGTCCTGGGACTGCGAAGAGGTAGACGGATGTACTGACGGTAGAATATAGGATCCGGCCGAGTTGGACGAGATTACGACTTTGCCTAATGGTGTTCGGGTCGCGACGGAGGCGCTGCCGGGACACTTCTCCGGGATTGGAGTTTACATCGATGCTGGCTCGCGGTACGAGAATGAGTATCTGAGGGGTGTGAGCCACATCATGGATCGATTGGCGTTTAAATCGACGACCAAACGCACTAGCGACGAGATGTTGGAGTCGCTGGAGTCGCTAGGTGGGAATATTCAGTGCGCCTCCTCGAGGGAGTCCTTGATGTACCAATCTGCAACTTTCAACTCCGCGGTCCCGACCACGGTTGCGCTGTTGGCAGAGACGATTCGAGACCCCCTGATCACGGAGGAGGAGGTGCAGCAGCAGCTCGAGACGGCGTCGTATGAGATTGGCGAGATTTGGTCGAAGCCGGAGCTGATTCTGCCAGAGCTGGTGCATATGGCTGCTTACAAGGACAATACGCTGGGCAACCCGTTGTTATGTCCGAAGGAGAGGTTGGGAAAGATTGACAAGAGTGTGATTGAGGCATATCGCAAAGCTTTCTTCAGACCGGAGAGGATTGTAGTTGCGTTTGCGGGCGTGGAGCACAAGGAGGCGGTTAAGCTGACGGAGCAGTATTTTGGGGATATGAAGAATGAGGATGAGCCTGCGTTATCGAGAACAGGATCGGAAACATCTCTCGGCTCGGCATCGGACAGCTCTACGAGCACATCGAGCTCCGAGGCCTCAACAGTCCCACCGTCGGCCGTCCAACAGCCATCAAAGCTCCTCTCTCGAATCCCATTCCTGAAGAACCTCTCCACCGCTTCAAACCAGGCCTCCCTCACCCCAGATGCTCCTCTCTACCCAACTCCTGAACAGATCCTCGCACCATCTCACTATACCGGTGGATTCCTGACTCTCCCGACGCTTCCACCACCAATCAACGCTTCCGTCCCGCCTCTCACGCACATCCACGTCGCCTTTGAAGCCCTTCCCATCTCGTCTGATGACATCTACGCGTTGGCAACGCTGCAGACGCTCCTTGGCGGTGGCGGCTCTTTCTCTGCTGGCGGCCCAGGGAAGGGCATGTACTCACGCCTATACACCAATGTGCTGAACCAGCACGGCTGGGTCGAGTCGTGCGTGGCTTTCAATCATTCGTATACCGACTCTGGACTCTTTGGGATCTCAAGCAGCTGTTCTCCTTCAAAGGTCGTGCAGATGCTCGATGTGATGTGTCGCGAGCTGCAAGCCCTGACGCTGGAGACGGGCTTTAGTGCTCTGCAGACTGTCGAGGTGAATCGTGCGAAGAATCAGTTGAGGAGCAGCCTGTTGATGAATCTGGAGAGTCGGATGGTGGAGCTGGAGGATCTGGGAAGGCAGGTGCAGGTGCATGGAAGTAAAGTGGGAGTGAGAGAGATGTGTAGGAAGATTGATAGATTGACGGTGAGCGATTTGAGGAGAGTTGCGAGGGAGGTTTTGCAGGGGTTGGTGAGGAATCCAGGAGATGGGAGTGGGGCGCCGACGGTGGTGTTGCAGGAGGGAGAGGAGACGGGAGTGAAGAGGAAGTTACTTGGATGGGGAGAGATTCAGGAGAGGATTGCGAGGTGGAAGTTGGGAAGGCGATAGGAAGAATGGTGGGAAGGAAAACGTAAAGATGGAGAGTGTAAGATATTGTATCATACCCCAGCACTGATGCATAGGTTTGGTGTTGAGAGGGCGTATAGAAGATATAAGTGTATATCTAATGACAATACCTGTTCATTATGTGGTGTTAATTGTCTGATTGATGGGATATTTCGTAATTTTCATGCCCATCTCCTTTTTATGTACTTCGAAACCGGCAATAGGGATTTTGCTGGTCATTGTATTCCGGGCATCTAATCGTCTGTCATTTTCGCCTGATAGTTGTCTGCCGAATATCTGTCTATATCCTGCCTCAACTTTTCAACATCAACTGTCATCGTCCACATCCACTCTGAACAGTCTCAATATCATCGATCATTCCGCACAGATCCCTGATATTGATCTTTTACTCTCACATTAGCATATCCAACGGTTTGTTGCCCCGATCTGAGCACGACTTATGAATAGATGCTGATGTTCGAGACAGACTTCATCCTGACAAACCAGACGAGATCAAGATCAGATAAAATCGACTTCACAAGCTTCATGACCAGTTCGTTAACGACAAGCAAAGGTCAGTCAATTGAGCTTGGATATTGTTAGAATCTATACTGATGTCTCCAGATCGCATTCTCAACGCAAGATCACAGTCCAACCTGAACAGTCTCAGAGTACGAATACAAGTATCGACGGCAACGTCAACCGATCTAAAGGTTTTTCTTACCAAGACATTCAAAGCCGTATAAATCGCACTAACAAGAACAGACACTTCCATTCCAACCATTGGATCTCAGTTAACACTCCATCAGCCGCAACCATGAAATCCAACCTCTTCCTTCTCTTCCTCAGCACCCTCATATCTCTCGTCAGCGCTTCCTGCATCATCGTCAGTGCCACTCACGATGATGCTACGGGCATTCTCGAGGGCTGGATCTGGGAAGACGGCGACCTGGTTTGCCGCACCCAGCAGGTCCCCAACAGCGTCGGCAGCACCCAGTGGTACTGTGCGATCGGCCGCGCCGCGTGGCTCGATGCCGACCTGAGCGAGATGGTATATGTGAATGGCTGGGATCGACATTTTTCGCTGGGCAGGACGGATGCCGACAGTGGCCCGTTTGCGAAGAGGAATATGTTGAAGGCGAAGTATCAGTGCTAGTCAAAGGGGGCAGGATTTGAGCAGGTGGGTGGATTTGAGGATTCGAGGATCTGGGTCACTGCGGTGGATGGGAATCTCTGAAGAACTAAATTCAAGGCTCATGGATTTTGTAATGGCAGTAAGGCCTTTCTATTCGGGCTGCTATGGCTTGAATCTGCATGAGCGAGCGAGCTTGACTGAGCTTTCCAATGTACAGCCATACTGGACTATTAAGCCGAGTTTAAGCATTATGACGAATTCACCTTTGCTTTACTTCCTTGCTTGCCTTGCTTCCGTTTGTGTAATTGAGTGAACTTGCATCGCGTAGCTCGCTTTGGGTCCGGGCTGTGGAGGGTATCAATAAACATCTACTCCGTCTCTGGTATTGTTCTGTTCCTTTCTTCCTCAACATCACAAACTCAGGATTTTTTCTTGGTGACTCTGCACCCAATTCATTTGGATCGTCATTTTCACAATAGTTTAGGCGTCATTTTTGCGAACCGACAAGCTCAGTAGGTCTTCCTGATTCTATCGCTATATGTCCGCAAATATCTCTACACCATATTAACGTCATCACAGCCCCAACCTCCAAAATGAAGTTCCTGATCACTCTCATGATGCTTTGTGCTCTTCTCTTCGCAAATTTAGGTAATGCCTGCCTCATTCTCTACGGCTGGTATGACCGTCACGGCATCCTCGTCGTCGACCTCATCGACAACGACGTCACTGTATGCCAGCTGCGGCTTACCAACAACGAGCTCTCGCCCACCACCTGGCTCGAATGCGTCCCAAATCAAGAGGCTTGGATCTCTGATACTTTTACCCAGGCGATGTATTGGCGAGGCCCAGGAAACCAATTTCAGTTCCCTCTGGAGGGCTTCTACAGCAGCGATCCATCGGGAATCAATGAGGTCTGGAAGTTTTACGCCAACAACTATGGGTGCGACTGTGATGGTTATGCGTGTATGTTTCTCACCTCTCTGCAAAAACTGACTACTACTTCGCTGATACCGAACTTTCTGCAGGCAAGGGAGAGTTTTCTTGAATAGAGCTGTTTTCGGCGGTTTCCCCGTGCGATTCAGTCTTGATGTTCGATGTCATTCGACCTTCGATAGCCACTGCATCAGTTGTCTTTATCCAACTTTAAGTCAACAATTTGCACATCTTTCCACTTTTGCGCAGGATTATACAGCTTCAGCACCTCAATTTTCCCCAAAACATCTGAAAGTTGTCTACAGGTAGTCCAGGGATGGCTTTTACAAACAATACAACCTTGTACTGCTTTGCGATACGTGCTAGAGGAAGTTTTGACAGTGTCGTGTTAATTGAAGTCAAGTTGGCTTCTATCGTCTACCAATGGTTCTATACATATGCCTTGACTCATGAGCGCTTCTGTTTTAAATGTACAGTCTCAAGTCATCCTCTGTTTATCTGGATAATGGAACACCTCTAGAACGTCACGTAAATAGATTATGGTTCGCTTTAGTAGCTTTGATATGGATGATCGGCACAAGGATTTATCGTTTCGAAAGCTATCAGGTTGGTAGTATCATAGTGATTATTTGAACAGTGAATATGAACAAAGTCACCTAGATGCTTGGGTCGAATCTGGTGGCTCCTAAATTCACTCCGTTTCTGCCCCTCAGGTTTGCCCTTCTGAGTATAAATTCCACTACTTTTCCAACTCTTGGTCCTTTCCTTTCCTACAAAAATCCAAGATTGATCTCGCCACTGTCAACATCAACATCTTCACTTTGGTTTTTTCAACTACTGTTGATCATCAGCTCTTGAGCTTCAACTTCTTGCCTTCCGGCTTAATTGAGATCTCTTCTCGCATCCAACACCTATAATCAGAGCTCCATTCTTCACCAGATCACTCGGACGAAATGAAGCTCACAACTTCCATTCTGGTGTTTGTCTCCCTCCTGTCATCCATGTTCAACCTCACCTTTGCCTGCCTCCAGTACGGAGCCACCTGGGACCCATCTACCAACATTTACCACGGCTATCTCGTTGCCAATGGCAAACTCGTTTGCGAGCGCCACGCTCCCAGCACTGGTCCCAATCCACTCTGGTTCAACTGCCTCACGGGTTATTATGCCTGGGTTACTAAGGACAATAAAGAGCTTGCTTTTGCGCACGAGGACATAGACTTCCACTTCGAGCCGCAGGAAACCTATGCGTTGAATGGCCAGGACCACTTGATATGGTCCTATGCTGGTAAATATTTTGGTACTTGTTAAGGAATTCACTCACTGGCCTATTCCTTGGATGATCTTTGGCTTGTGAAAATTCACCTGGTCTCTGTCCCTCTGGCTATAAATTGACTGTTTCCCGCCAACTCGATCTTCCTTTTCCACAAACAACAATCGAGGATCCAACTCAACATCAACATCATTTTTTTCTCGCAACAGTTTCTCACCTTCAGTCGCTCAAGAATCAACTCTTCAACAGTTCAATCATCGACATCAATCTGACACAATGAAGTTTTCAACCTCGGTTTTGATGTTTGGGTTCCTTACCTTGGGCCTTTTCGATCTCATCTCTGGTTGCCTCCTGTACGCCGCCACATACAATGCCGACACTAAGGAGTACGATGGGTGGCTCAAGAACAACGACATACTCGTCTGCGAGCGTCACAGCCGTAGCACTGACTCTGGCACTCTATGGTTCAACTGCATTGATGGCTATTATGCCTGGATTTCCGCCGACAATAACGTTCTTGCATTTGCTAATAACAACGTGGATCTTCACCTCTCGCCACAATACAATACGCAGGTGTCTGGCCTTGACCATGTTCAGTTCAACTATGGCGGACGCTATGGCTGTGATCCACTGTAATTGAGAGAGGGCTTTATTCACCAAGGTAGGCACTTCACGAAAGAGGCTTGGAATCTGAAATTGCTGACTTTCTCTAGGGAGACTTTCTTAATGTTTGCTTGTTTTGCCTGCTTTGTCCGCAGAAGCCTCTTTTGCCCAAGCTTTCCAAGAGGCATGATATCTTCAATCTCCATTTTAGCACATATAGTAACTAACCTTTTTAGGACAGCAATTCAAGTTCATCATTCTCGGATAAGTCATCTGCTTTCGACATCAGCGTGTATTTTCGATATCGAGCACACATTGGTTTCAGTCTCATGGTGGATAGTAATATGGTTTGGCAGTTGATCACTTCCTGCTTGGTTTCTTCATAGTTGTTTGGATTGTCTTCCGTGCACCTGCTTCCATAGCTGGCAATCAATTCAATTACACTCTTGTATCTGTCTTTAATTGTGATAGTGGTGATGATCATGCCTGCCACATCTATAAATTTGTCTTGACTTAGATCATGCGGCTGTGGCATAGTTTGCAATGATATCAATCGTTTCCTCTTCCAGCCGTCAAATCCACCTACGGTGTACCTTATGTCTCATGCTTGTACGATATGTTCTGTTTTTCCTTCTCATTCATCACTATTGAATATAGTTATCATGATCTCATAAAGCGGCATCTTGGGTTTTGAAGTTTTGAGTGTCGCGGACACAGCATTCTTGATGTTTTTGAGAGCAATGTGCTGATGAATGTCATAGTATCACTTTGATTTGAGTCAAGTTCTCTCTTCTTGCCAATGTTCAACTACATCACGCAACCTCATCTCTAGTAAAACAGTGCTTTTATGATAAGAGTGTCTGAATGAATATATATCTCTCTCTTTTTGTAAACATGCATGAGCGAGTATTTATCACATTGTGATCACACATCAATATTCAAGCGAGCCATCACTTCCTGCACTCAATCACTATTCTGAATTCTTGCGTTCTTCTTGCTCTAATTTGAGTCTCCTTCAAGCCACGTGAATCTGTTGAGACTCTTGTGGCGAGTGAATTTGGAAAAATCGTTTCCGGATTTGGTGATTTGGTTCGCCAGAGCGTGGGATATAAATAAGATCTCAACGTCCTCTTTTCATCTCTTCTTTCCTCTCTTCCTACAACATCAAAACACATTCATTTCCTGTTTCTGGCGCGCTTTCATTTGCTACGCTCATCTTATGTATGTACCTATACTCCTCCCACTATTGTCCACGTCTGGTCTTGTATATGCCAAAGATCCTTTATTGACTTTAATATAGCATTTTCGACATAGATTGACCTCGATACCTACCTTAATCAACGTTGATCTTCGTACGTATTTTTCTCCATTGCTGTCACATACATCCTTGGGATACTGAATTCAGCTTTACTAACTCATCCTTTTCAGGCCGATCTTCAACAGCTCACCCTTTTTCAGATCGATCTCGACCTTCGAACAACGTCAAACCGCCAAAATGAAGTTCGGCACCTCCATTGCTGTTCTTTTCGTTCTCTTCGCCAACTTCATCAGCCTTCTTAATGCGTGTCTTATATTCCATGCAACCATGGACCACCGTGACCAAGAGGCGGGCGAGATTGGCGGCTACCTGATGGATGGAACGGGCAGAATGCTATGCCGCATCGACAGAAAAGATGACGTTGACCCACTTCCTTTCAACTGTCTCGATGGACACTGGGCTCTGCTCAGCAAGGACCTTAAGACCTTTTCATACGCGACCGGAAACCATGATTATCGTATGGATGTCCAGACTCGCTATGTGGTCGAGCCGGGCCCCAATGTGCTCCAGCTCTTGAGTTTCACTTATGAATGCGGCAATTGGTATGTATATTCCCATTGAAGTTTAATTTGCTGGGCTTTGGCTGACGTTTACCGCAGCAGTTGTTAGGTGTGCGGGGCCGCAGTCCATTCCATATCAGCAGGACATCACGGCTACAAGTTGGTTGAAGTTCTTGGTCGGCGCTGGACCGGCGTTGGATCGGCTTTGGACAATTATTGGATTCAGTCAATATGGTTGCAGTGGATGATCATGATAGGAAGACTTGTTGTTGCCTTCGATTTCGTAGCAGCTAATTGCATTCAACAAGAGCATCTGAAATTCCAACATGGATGCGTTGCGTTTCGTGATCAAATGGTTACATCTTATTTCTTCCTTGTTTGCGCTTGTGACTTTGTTAACTATAGATTATATATATATATATATATATACTCATGACAAATTGGGCATGTTGTGATTATGTTTCGCCGTTGTAGTTGTAGTTCCCGTCCACCTTACTGTGAAATCTTTTGTTGTCCTTATAAAAAAGCATCATCGCGCGAATACCTCCAGCTATCATTGGAATGCCATGCTCAATTGTATTTCTGAGTTTATCACAGCCTGGTGCGGCCTGCGAGTTGTTTTGAAAAAGGGCGAGTTGCCGGGTCAGTTGCTTACTTAAGTTATTATGCACATTAGGATCACATTAGGATTGTCAAACCGAGCTCTTAATCGGTCTGGCACTCCCCTAAACGTTTACAACACGCAACGGCAGCCATCTAAATGTTACAAGATGACTTTATTCCCAGCCCATGAGCAAGGCTGGGAGTGGTCTGAATGGAGATCTGCGAGGTCCGCGATGTGGACAGTGGACTGCGTGCCATGCGTGGTGTGGCTGAGAGCCGGAGAGCCTGAGAGGCTGACCATCAGTAATCTCCACCTGTCCACCACAGGGGGTAGGGGCTGTCGGTGTGTCGCCGGCTGAGTCACGCCGTTCCTTTCTCCCACCTGAAGTTCCGTAGGCTACGGCGGTGGCTATAGTCGCATGGTATGAGTTATGAGTATCAATATTCAATGGACTTCTCTTGCTCCTGCGGTGATCTTCTCGCCTTCTCTTATATAAGGGTCGCTTTTCGTCCTTTTCGTCCTTTTCGTCCTTCTCATCCTTCTCATCCTTCTCATCCTTCTCATCCTTCTCATCATTCTCATCCTTCTCGTCCTTCTCCCTCGCTCCAGAACCATCATTTCATTTTTAAACATCTTGGTTAGACTGTTCTCTTCAAACTAATTGTCTCATCAATTTACGATGGACTCTAATCCTTCAGAGGTGTATGACCTCCTCATATTAGTCGATGCAACGTACTCAATGGCCTCTTATCTCAACTCCCTCCAAAAATCATTACCACAGATCATCTCCATTTCGACTCTTACAGACTGTTTTTCACGGATAGGTCTTCTTGCCTACAGGGATTACGGTGATGATGACCTGCTCGATTGGAGCGGCTGGCTCTCTGCATCATTCTTCTCAGATGAGCCCATGGTAGACCTGATCGAGAAGGCAAAGCGCTTGCGTCCAATGGGTGGTGGAGATCTAGCCGAAGCAACGAAAACTGGGCTGGCGAGAGCATACGAACTCATGAGAAAAGACGCAACGACCATCATCTTGCTCTATACTGATGCGCCTCCACATACAGCGTCGAACGGTTCAATGACCGATCCGTCATCCTCGAATTTGGGCGCAGAACAGAGGGCACTCACTGAGAAGACGGCTTATGGGGGCTTCGGTGAGAACTTTGCAGACTGGGTTTCGGCATCAAAGTGGCTCTCTGGGCGTTCCGGAGATAAGAAATCTCAGGTATTCTGTATTCTTGAGCCAAACCTGCATTTCAATTATGCTGCTTACTACAACTACCTGTCTGCTACGACTGGTGGAACATGTCTCTATCTGGCTGACTCGAAGCCCGCTAGCATTTCGAAGGTGACCGTGGAATTGTTACTGGCTTGGATGGGAGCGCAGAAGGCTGGCGTCAGAGCCGATGAGGACTTTCCAGGATTTTTGTCGAGATACGTCTCTATCGACAACATTGAAAAGCTCACCACTGAGAACGACGCAGCTGCAGGGCCATTCTTTCTCGCCTCGTCCTCCGGCAGCAGTTCCTGGAACGACGGGGTTGGCAATGTCGCTAAGGTATGTAATTCCTGAAATTCATCTCTTCTACTCACCGAAGTATCATGAGATGTTAACATCTAAATGCCTTTGAAACATCCACAGTCCCTTTTTTCCTTAGTGGGAATGCCTTGAGCTCTCAATCTTCGAGTGCTCCTGAAGCATCAATATAATTGTCCCTCTAGCCACAAGATCGCTAACTCCGTTGCAGGTTCAAGCTTCTTGGGAATCGTTCAACAGATATCTACCAAAGAAAGCAGCTCCGGTAGAAGATTTCGCCAAACGATATGCAGTTGATTCAAAATACAAGAAAATTGCGGTTGAGCAGCTTAAGAAGATCATAGAAGACGACGTCTCTACGATATCCCTTAACTCGGTTTTTGGGTCACTTTGGCGGGTGGTTTGTAACGATCGAAACAACGAGTCGCGCGAAGAAGTAATCACAGCCTTCGGACTTCAGGTGGATCGCATATCAAATGCGGACGAAAAGGCACGCATGAAGCTATGGCTCGAAGAATCATATGATTACACTGCTGAGGTTATGGAAACTATCCACTCAGTACCGCAGGCTCAACGTTTCCCATGTGTTTGCCTTGATCCAACCTTAACCTTCGCCTCGGCCATGGATTCGAAAGAAAATGAAGAAGACAAACCAATTACTCTGTTCAGACGGGATGAGCTTCTCGAAATCGGACGATCTTGCGATTATAAAATACTTCGGCGTCTTGGGCGTGTCTTAACACGTCTCACATACATTAACTCGGCCGATGAGATGCCGGTAAGTAATTCCCCGAACTTCTTTTCTCTGTTCATAGAATTCGTCCGTCTCCAATGTGTGAACCCCCCCCCAAAACAATCAAAGGGGGCCGTTCGTTCCTATCCCGGTTAAGAGATTACTAACTCGGAAATCCTCTAGGCTCACATTGCTATGGCGCCGGAGACAGAGATTCCTAGGATACCAATGGCTTTGGCATCCCCAGAGCATAATAGAAAATTTTGGCGAATACTTCTCCACATTGTGGTACCAGGAACAATGCTTTCTGCCAGACCAGCAGCTTTGCTTGCGGCGCTCAGCATACTCCTAGGAATTGAACCTCTTTTAGAGGCTGCAGATCGGGAAATGCTTTTATGGCGAGATCGATGGAATAATTTAGAGGTTCCTGAAACATGGAATACCAGCTGCTTGGGCCTATTATTAGATGCTGATGAGGCATACCGGAAGAGAAAATCAGGAGTGAGTGTTCACCTCACGTGTGAAGGCAAACGTCCTGCAAAGCGTCCTTGTCCGGGTTTACTGACATCTTCTTTCAAGACAAAAGCCCCTGGTTGGTCCAAGGAGTCAAACACCAAGGCTCTGCTCCGGGCTGGGGATCGGACCCTCTTCGAACGACTGGTATTGTACAAAATGTTGGAACTCAATCTGGAAACTTCATTGCAAGCGCAGATCGGATGGACTCCAGAGAAAACCGCGGCCCCTATTGGACATACTGTCACATGTAGATCCTGTAAATATCCACGCTCAGTCACGGTTATGGGCGCAAGTGGAAAATGCGGGCACTGTCTCTGGACTGAATATGAGTCCCCGGATGATCGCGAAGCCCACATCAAAGCACGAGTCAGTAAGGAAGACGACGAACAGACTCCAGCTATTTGGGTCGAGTGTAGTGTCAGAACTTGTCGAGCTCAGTACATTGTGTATCGCCCCGAGAACTTGAACGTCAGACCAAAGTGCCACTACTGCCGACAAAATGGTGTAGCGCCAGTGGTCGAATGCTCAGACTGCTTGAACAGAGTTATCTGGCCTCTGGATTATCGTCTAGATGACATGAAAGCCTTCAAATGCTACGCCTGTACAGCTGGTCGCAAGACAATTGTCGATGTCGAAACCACCGCCAACAAGATAACAAAAGAAAACGGTATTAGCTGGCTCTTAAGGAATGATAGCAAGATTGCAGAGCCGTTCAGCAAGCGCTCGCTCTTCCACACCATCTCATTGGCAGGTACTGAAGACTTCCTCAATATGGTCGAGCTCCTCCCACCAAATGCTAGGGGCCACCTCAGATTGCACGGCAAACTCATCCGCAACATTCCAGACTTAGTTGGCAAGCTTCAATCCTGGGCAGAAGGGCGCAGAACGGAATCTGGAAATTGCTCTCTCTGCTTCTCGTCCTTCCGCAAGTCCGATCTGGTGTTGGCATGTAAGCGATCTGGCTGTCTCCAGCAAGTGTGTGGAGATTGTTTGAGATCGTGGTATGGACTCAATGGTCCGGGGCAGATCATCAACACCGCTGCTCTTTCGTGCGCGTTCTGTCGAAGAGCACCTGCCGCAAAGACACTTGCCAAGTACGGAATGGGGATTCACGCGGTCGGAAACCTGAAGGCTGCCCTCGAAGAGCGAGGCGTTTGGGTGTACACATGGTGCCTGGACTGCGGACATGCGAAGCAGTACATGGAGAGAGTCTGTGCTGCTGGAGCGCCACCAGAGTTGAATGATTGGTCTTGCGACCAGTGTGGAGTTTGGAAGGGTAGTGAGAGCATTAAGGCAAAAGAGTGTCCTGGTTGCGGAACAATGACGGAGAAAGTCAGTGGATGCGGTCACATCACCTGCACCGTAAGAAACTGCGATACACATTGGTGTTTCTTTTGCGGTGGCAAGTTCGATCCAACGATGATTTATGATCATATGAGCGAGGCACATGGCGGGCTTTATGGGGCTGAAGAGGTCGATGACTACGACACTGACACTGACACTGACGATTAAGTGGGGATCTTCAATGGAATGAAAGCTAGGTATATATGTAGAACACAATACTCAAGATTGTAGCACGGAAGGTGAAAGTGAGAAGGCATATAGAATAAACTATCTATCTATGAATCCAACTAGTATTTATATGCCCTAGGTAGGCAACAGCCACTCGGCTATTGGAATGGAAAGCAGGTGGATATTCTGCTCTGGATACAGATGCAGAAAGAATGTGAGACCTGCATAAGATCTCCTGAATATCTCCAACAATATACCTATTCCTACGATATAGAAAATACACATCTCTGCAGCCTCAGTCTTTGCCGTTGGTAACTGTTGGATGCTTTATTCCAAAGGCAAAGAACAATATGATAGTGTTGCGTGAATACGGGCATTCACTTCCAATAGCTGACGGCCACCCGAAGATTCTGTTTGTGTTCATGCATGGAAGCCACCATGCATGGAACACTGTTTGATAGTCTTCACTTCTTTATTGAGGCTCTCTATATGAGAGATGCCCATTCCGTAGTTTAGATAGATTTATTCTATATGCTTTATCACACTTTTGCTTCCGTGCACACAGTTCATCAATACTGCGTTCAACAGGTTATGAGCCCGGGTGCAACAGTCACCTACACTGTGATCATATTGATATACTCTCACGAAAAGTGAGAACTCTCTCAAAAAAAAAGAGAAGCCGGCAGCATCACCGGCACAAACCATCAAAAGCCTCATTTGAGACAGAGACATACATCTCACTGTTCTCACTTTGAGCATCTGCTCTCACTTTGAGAAGCTCCGGAATTATCACCAGAAAACCCACCAAAGATTCTCATATTTGAGATATCATACACAACATCGATTCTCACATCATCTCTGAGATATTGACACTAGTCAAAATGACCGAATCTTCGACCAACCTAAACTGGGCCGCATCCAACAAACTCAAGGATAGCGGCAACTATACCACATGGAAGAACCTTGTCAAGCAAGCTCTCATAAACGCTAACGAATATGAATACGTTCTCAGTGAAGATACTAGCAAAGAACCAGACACCAAAGACGCAACCTATTTAGGGACTTCACCATATGGAAAATGGCTGAAGGGCAATGCAAAAGCATACACAATCTTGCATCGGACTTGTGGCACTGAGGCCATGAGAACCATAAAGTCCACTGATAAGGCCTCGACTGCCTAGACTCTGCTTAAGGATCGATATGAAGGGAAAGGCTTCTTTCTCATGGACTAATGCGTCGCCGAATTCAAAGCTCTCTCATTTAAGAAGACAAGAGACGTTGCATCATTTAATGCACTATTCAAAGACATTAAAGTCAAAATCGACGACACTAGTCTAAAGATCCCCATCAGCTACTATATCATGAAATACCTTAGATGGATTGCACCAGCTTTCCCCACTTAGGCTGAACGCCAGAGAAGTTCCCTAAGAGACACCGATACGACAAAAGATCCATTGAAGGATGACAAGCTTAACAAGATGATGGCAGATCTCCTCGATGAGAATAGAGCCATCACTATTCAGGATGAGAACGGCACCGGCATCTCCCTGTACGGAAACCGCCCTTCTACAAGCTTTTCAATACAATTATTTCACATGGCACCGTTCAACATTTATACAATTGTATAGTATGTGTGATAACAATTCCCAAAGAGCGAAAATCTGCTTCGAGTATCCACCTCACGGTAGGAACGGAATACCCAACCACCCAAACTACCCATGAGTAGCTGCTGTTCACTAAACAGTTGGGTAACAAATATTGGTCACAATACTCAAGATTGTGTGCACGGAAGGTAATATGAGAAAGCATGTATTATTAATCTATCTACTGAATGAAGCTATTTATGTGTGCCCTGGTGTCGGCTATTGGAGTGAGTGAATATCCTCAAGAGTAGGTGAATATCCTGCTCTGGATTCACGTCCAACAACAACCCATCACTACTCATTGAGTCTAAGTACAGATAGGCGACTATTCATGAATAGTTGATAGCACTTTTTCTACCCAAGCTGCCCAAATTTCCCATCCTGATCCACCTCCACTTCCCAACAACTACTTCCCGATAACTAACATCTTGTCAATTACTCTTTCGGCTTATGATAAGGACTCGTCCTATCATCCCAATCCATCTCTGCCACCCTCACAATCTTCCCCGTCTCAACCCCATAATGCCCCGCGATACTCAGCCCCAGCTCCTGCGCAAACCCCGCCTGCTCCACGCTCCCCCCATGCCTGACAATGGCCCTCGTGTGCCACAGCGCCTGCGTCTCGCAGTTCGAACAGATCAGCGCGGCAGTAGTACAGAGCTGGGTCTCGATGTTGTTGAGGATTTTGTCTTCGCTGAAGAAGTTCTCATATGCGGATTTGAGGTTGAGGAGGTCTGGAGTGGGATGGGTTAGTAAGGGCGCTGGGAAGGCGGGGAAGGGATGACTAGGGAGGAAAAAGAGGGAATAGCGAGGAAAGGGGACGAACAGAGGTCAGGTTGGTACTTGAAGAGGGTATCACGATGCACTTGCGCAAGCTCGGGCGTCCAGGTGGCATCAAAATACTTCCTCGCGCGCTCTTCCTTAATTTTTCCATCCTTATCAGTTTCCAGCGCTTCAGTCCTACCATTCACCATTAGCCCTCATACTTTTATTTTCCTCTGGAGGGCATAGAGAGTGCCCCTACCTCGGCCCATAATGATCAATCTGCTCATCCCGCAAATTGGCAAAAAGCGCAAGTAAAGCCTGCAAGCTGCGCGGAATTCCATACAACGCGCTGGTTTTCAGAATCGCTTCCTTGAAGCGGCGTTGCACGAGTTTTTCATCGTCTAGAGAGAGTCCAGATATTGCGAGCGCGTAGAGGGCTGGAATGTCGGCGGAAGCGCTGGAGGCTGTGAGGGCTGCTGCCTGAGTTTGTATGTTAGATTGATTGGGCTATTTTTACGTCCTTCCTTCTTTTTCTTCTCGTCTCCAGTCCAGCAGGGGGTCTCTAACATACGGCTATGGTGTACCAATTTGCTTTTATGGAATCTGAGGCCGCTTCGAGACGGCGAAAGTCCTCGAGGAAGTCGGGGAGAACCATGATCATACGTGGTGGTTTTCAACACAAGAGGCGAGATGTTTTGGTCTTAAATCTCAAATTTGGCAATATTGCAAAAAAAAAAAAAAAAAGGGATAGAAAAGAAAAA
>Ga0209512_1000839_pt1 | contig 43665 bp, 50 predicted proteins | sample frozenSSSSmetaG_FD_184142 | JGI IMG/M metagenome (GOLD analysis project Ga0209512, IMG submission 184142) | Glacier valley bacterial and archeal communities from Borup Fiord, Nunavut, Canada, to study Microbial Dark Matter (Phase II) -... | ecosystem: Environmental > Aquatic > Freshwater > Ice >...
TTTTTTTTTTTTTTTTTTTTTTTCTTTCCCAATATCTTTCTCCTTCCAACGTCGTTCTCTATCCGTTAAATCCTCTTGTGGACTTTGGCCATTCTTTGGTCTTTGACAAGAACACAACAGTTCTGTAAGTGAAATTTCGAAATCTGATGCCACGCCACTTGGGACATAAAATCCGTAGACTGGCATATTTCCTGCCGGATCTTATTGTCCTGATAAAGAGCCTCATCCAAACGTCGTCCTCCAACAAATTCCATGATGATGAAAGGTCCTAATCCTTCGAAAGGTCCTTCAGCTACGCCGGAAGCTATAGCTTTTGGGATCGGAATGCTCGTCTTCTCTCCGATGAAACTCACGACTGCAATTTCCTGATCGACCTTCTCCGTTGGGCACATAACATCGCCTGGTATAGGGAAGCGCAGCAGCCAGTCGGCATGATCGCTGATGTTGTCCAAGTGCAGCCGAAAGCAATGGTTGAAAGCGCCTTCGAATCTTGCCACAACTCGGCATCGCTCTCCATTGCAAAATCCTGTGACTCTGACAAGTGCACGACGATACCTTCAAACACTTCGCGAATGGCGAGGATGTGGTGAGCATTGATTACCTGACAGCACACGGCTGACATGTGAATTTCTTCAAGTGCGGGCGTCGCGCCTCCAGCCGTGTTGACATTGTGGAGAAGTTGAGATACACAATATGTCCGCAGAATTGCCCTGAGCCCGCTTACTGTGAGCAATAGGAGTACTAGACCATGGGCTATCCGTTGCCTGGACAATAATGTAGTGGTCCCCTTCTCAGTCCATCATCATTCAGCTGTGTACACAACGAAATTTAGACCCGAGCTGTGGCGGAGGAAACTTGACTCTGCTCGCTAATCCAGGCTTCCCTAACTGTGAAATGGTTGATCGCCAATTGCGAAACATGTTGACTCCTCAGCCTTCAACAACAAAAGTTACAAGAATCTCCCAGCAGGCCATCCGTATATGTCTCAGTTACCCCATCTTCATTTCGAGTTAGAGGATATCACAATTTTGAAAAAGATTGGTGGCGGTGATGCAGGCATCGTATTTGAAGCTAGCATAGCTTCTTTTAATTGTGGCGAGACGGTGGCCCTGAAGGTGGTATGTTCGTACAGTCGTGAGGGAAAAGTTTCGGTGTTAACTTCCCTATAGTTCAAGCCATATTTATCAAGGTATCATTATACCTTTTCAACCATCACTCGTCTTCCACTCAGTCCGTTCGACCGTGAGCTGGCCGCTCTCTCGACCATTCAGAGAGATCAAGAGGCAAAGATTGACCTTCCTGTTGTTGAAGCATATGGTTGGTTCGAAGTACCCGCCAACTTTTGGTGTGGTCAACACAAACTCTCTGAAAATTTGCAACGGAAAGTCTTAGTCAAAAGGCTTGTGCGGCGCGCGCCGGCATTTGACTTTGACAAAGTTACTCCCGATGCTATGCTTCGCCATCGCGACATACTCGACCGCTTGGGGATTTATGATACAGACATCCGTGCAGAGAATTTTTTAGCTGGCAGGTTGGCGGATCTCTCTGCGTGTTACGTCTTGACTGAGATTAATCGTCCTGATATATATGACATTCGAGACCAGCGTCCTCAGGTAAAAGAAGTGGTGCTACGGCATTTAGGGTTACTATCGACTGTATGGAGGGAGCCACCCGAGGTCGTCGAGCATGCATGGGACCAACTACGAAAACAATGTGAGGGAACGGCGAACATATGAATTTTAAGTGCTAATGTATACTATTAAAAGACGCGAGCTGGCCACGTGCTTTTTAGGCATCGACGATATCGTAAATATCTTCGTCTTCGAATTGCTGTACGTCTTCAACCCCTATAAGAGACGTGTTTTGCTCATATGTGAGAACCGTCCCTGAAGATGGCTTGCTTCCACGGCTATTTCCTGTCAGTGTTGATGTGTATTGTTTTTTAGTCGAGTTTTTCTTCTTGCCATACTTGTCTCGCTCCTGAACTTCGTTGACCATTACCGAATTCAACGGCATATAGGCATTGCTAATATCACAATCGCCATACGGCTCTGTTGAAACCACAGGCAACCAGAAAAGAGCCCCAATTCCAGTCAACCCACAATGTCTTCTATCCCACGGAAAAACAGCCATCTCTATTTCAGAGACATCTGGCGGGGCGAAAGATTCAAGGCTCATGCTCGAGAAGCCTTCACTTATCGATGAACCTGATAAGCGTAGAGTTCCAGGCCTAGGTGCTGCAGCACGGTATTGAGTGGTTCGTTGCTGCATCGGAGGTGGTGATCTTTCTTCGTCAGATCTGATCCGGAAGGCCACAAATTCTCTTTCGGTGGCTAAAAATGCGTATCGAGTTTTGGCAATCATTGCATAGTGCACAATTTGGCGGATTGGGTTCATGTTATTCGCCTGCTGTGATGGGATCTCGCTAGGATCAAACAGTAGTTCCGGGTTGAACGAATTTGCCTTCTTTGTATCTCCGGGACAGTAGCATTTCTGGGGATTGTGCTGGCCATTAGCAATGACAGCACAGGCCCAGTCGGGTTTGTTAGAAAGCGAGACCTTGGAAGCGCGTCAGCTTAAGAAAATTTCTTGGTAGTGATTTGCTTTGGTACCTGGTTCCCAAGGTTACAGAGGCTTCCAACGCCAAACCATATATCACGACCAAGCTTTGATGAAACGCTCTCAAATATATGACCTAAAACAAAACCAACAGTTCCATTAATGAGTCCTTGCACAGTATCTTCTCCAGTGATATATGTTGCCTTGCCTGGAGGCTTCGTGAGCGAAGGACAGTCCACTTCGTAGTCTAATAATCTTGGATAATGGTATTCGAAAGTATCTAGTGAGAAATCCTTCCAATCTGTGATGTTTCTAGAACTGATCAGAGGCCAATCATCATGAAATGAATTTCTGCTTAGTGGACTGAGCTGCTTGCATTTCCATGTGGTCCTCTGATCGAGATGTTCGCGGATTGTTTTCTTTTCCATGACTTGCAGAATGAATGGGATATTGTATCCATTCTGTAAAGAAAGAGATGGTTTTTGATATCTATACTTGTTGTTCCTAATCCTCGTAGTTAGTCGGTCGCTCCATCTGTTCTCAGGAGAAACCAACGCTCTTCCACAACCAATCGGCCAAAGGCATTAGAAGATACAATACTGACCCGATGGACCCTGATCAGCTCGTTTGTTCATAAGAGGCCGCCTTAGTTTGTCATCTGGCGCTTTGCGTAACGCGTGCCGTCTCACTCGGTGACGCGGGGGAACCCTGGTTGGCTTGTTGTTGACTGATGCAAGATGCAAGGCAAGGGCCAGCATGGCTGCCGTTTATGCGTCCTCACATGCATGTATCCTTGTCTAAAAGTCAAGGTGTGTAGGCGCCGTCATCTGCTGGCTGGAAGCAGGGTATTATGAGCGTATTTCCTTAGTCGCTCTATGCTTGTGCAGTTGTACTTGTGGGTTCATCTCGATGAGGAACCCCTCAAACAGCCAAGCATTTGGCCTTACCATTCTTTCGTTCTCTGCTTGCAGACAGTATCTTTGCATCAGGCACCAGCCATTCCGCGAAAACAGGACGTGGAGTACAACTGGGTTTGATGTAGATTGGCGAGGGGGTATGGCCGCCGCCCGAAGCATCGCCGACAAACATGTATGCGCTTTTGATTACTGTAGTTTCTTCCTCGAACTGGATGTAGTGATAATGTGCCAGAACTAAACTACCAAAAATCACATCCAGTTTCATTACAGAGCCATACAAGTTTCGAACCTTTTTTCACGAATTCCTCTGTGTCCACTGGCGTATCCAACTGTTGTTTGACCTGAGCGGTCCAATCTTGCATCAACTCCAAGCAGCATAGTGGCTCTCGTACAGCCTGGAAATACCAAAATCCCCATTTTCAAGATGGTCTTGCGTATGGGCAGAAAAACTATGGTCTTTCCCTGACGTCAATTCTTCGTTCTGCAGCTCAAGAGGTCAATTGCCTTGAGAGATTGATCACTGCATTGCACAGATGCAGACTTAATATCTTGATAGATTCCGTTTTACTCATATCCACTGTCTCGGGGCTTTCGCATCAAAGTAAGGGCCTATGAGTCTCTTCGGCCTTCTTCTTCCGTATAGCGGTGCTGCTGATCTTCGCTGCAAAGTTGCCACTTTTATTCGCACTCTCTGAGTCTTCTTCTGCATCTAAGACGTCAATCTCAAAAATCTCGAGAGGTTTCCAACCTTGCTCCTGTCTTTTCGTATTTACAGCAGCGCCTCCATCACGTGTTTCTCCGGAGACAACAAGAGCGGAGACAGTCTCGTCGGTGATTGTCGGACCAAACGGATCCTGGATCTCCACACATTCTATCGTAATTGCAGCTTGCTTTAGTCGTGTAAAGACTCCCCGTCCATTAACAACTGGCTCGTTGACGGAGATTCTTTCAATGTCATTGTCATCAATAGTGAAAGATAACAGTGGAATAAGGAAGTTTACAACGCTTTCCTCACGCTGCTTCCAACCTTCGAGCTGTTCGGCGTACTTCTTGTTTTTGAGTAACTCGTCCCCAGTAATTCCGACAATCAATCGCCTCGGAGTTCTTTCAGCCGTAGTAGATGGTTGAAGCATAAGAGCTGTCGCTGTGAGAAGCAGTTTGTGGCCAGAATGAAGATGGTCGAAAGTTCCACCAACAGCAACAACAAAGTGTTTGTTGGAAGAAGTGGCTGGCGTTTCAGAAATTGGTTCGGTTTTCGAGACCATAGTGATTCCTCCCGGAACCATGCGGATCTGGCCCCGAAGAGATGGAGACTTTGTATTGACAATGGCCGAATATATGCGGAAGACCTGTTGTCCTTGCTCTCCCTCCACGCAAAAAATATATTGCCAGCTTCTCCGCGTCAATGCAAAGGTATTAAAATCAATGATCGGACCGCTAGTGAAGATGGAAGATGGAGGATTTTGCTCTTCAGGCAATGACTCGGACACCTCATATTCAACTAGCAAGATTCGAGGGTCGATTCCTCCAGGGCTGTCCAGCTCGATGTTCTTCTGAGCACATATGACAGAAATCATACTGTACAGTTCGGCAAGTAAATGCTCAGTCTCCTTGAACACTTGAGACCTTGGTCTCTCAAGCTGTCCATAGAGGGCTGGGCAAGAAACGACGATATCAAGGACGGCTACCGGACTTGGCCTGAGAGATGCCAGTGCGCAAAGTGCCGCTGTGAGTGATGGTCGGTATGCTGCCTTGAGAGCCGCTCGGGTGAGAGGACTCGGAGGAGGAGGTAAGAGTAAGAGAGAAGAGAGATTTGAGCTTGACATGTTGGACGACCTGCTCCGTTCTGTTCTGTTGCGGAGTCAATGGCCAAGGGATAGGTCTCTCGACGACGTTAGGGACGCAAGTCTGAGAGTAATAGAAAGTCAACAAAACGGGAATAATTATGACAATGAAAAGAAGGGCTTTATAAGTTCCAGATATTTTAGAAAAGCATAGTAAGAAGAGGAGAGGAGAGGAGAGGAGAGGAGAGGAGGGGAGAAGAGAAATGCCTTGGTGGATATTTGTCCCCAGCTACCCGTGGTAAACGAGCTGTCACCTCGCTCCGAGGGATCCCCGCCAACCCCGCGCTAACCGCGCTAAACTCAGTCGGTGAGGAAGATGCATGGGTAAAATTAGTGAGGCCTGAGGCCCCAGCATTCATTTCAGTCGGTTGATTATTCATGTTCACGTTTGGCACACCACGACCTCTAAATATACGCCCATCCGGGATATGGGGTCGAACGGTCAAGTACCTCAGAGGCAAGGAACGAATAGACAGACACCCGCGCTCCAATCCATTTCCACTCCAAACCCGCCTCCTCGTAGCGGCTCCTGCCCTGAGGCCTCCAACGACCCTTTCCCTTCAACCTCCTCCTCTCCTCCTCTCCTCCGTGCTGTGCTGTCTCCTATCCCGAAGAATGCCCCTCTTCGGCGGCCATAACAGGTCGGCTTCATCATCCACATCCCAGAATGCGCAAGGAGCGGCGTCAGGGTTATTACAAGCTGCGCAAGCGCTGGGCTCGATAGGGGCGCCTACGGGAAACCTGAGAACTGCGACGACAGGGACAACTTCAGCAGGAACAGACTCCCTTTATCCTACGGGCACGCACAGCTCCAATGCAGCGGCCCAACCTGCGCAAGGTTCCAATCACAACTCGGCGCAGACAAGCCAGTCATTGAATGCTGCTGTATCGAACCCTGCGACGAACAACACACAGCAATTCGAGACCCCAAGAAGACAACAGGCCTACTCGCGACAACCTGACGAGCTTCATTTGGGAGATATGAACAACGCTACAGTGCAGAGGGGACCCATATCACCACGCGACTACGCAGCAGGAGGACCACCACGAATTAATCTCGAGCAATCGACCCCAGAAACTTCACACTATCAAAGCACGAGCAATCTGCCGGGCGCGCTGCAGTCAGGCGGGACTAACAGGCCTCCTCCTTTGTCCTCTTTGTCCTCGAATACGGCTCCCTCTGTACCCGCGTTACAGAATACAATGGCGCACGATCCCTTTACAGCTCCGATGCGCTCAGCACCACAAAACCTCTCGCATAACTATTCGCGATCCAGCCCATCGACTGGATATGATGGTCAGACTTATCAACCTTACACTGCGACTCCTGGCGCCTCCGAAGCAGCCCAGTTCTCGACACCGAGCTCGTTGAAATACGTGCCCGGCCAGCAGCGAAATGTGTCAAATACTCCGCTCGGACTGGCAGATATACGACCTCGAGCAGACTCAAATCTATCTGATGCTGTGCCGGGAGCCAATCCATATTCATACGACGGTGCAAATGCTGTCCCGACGAACAGCAACTATCTGGCACCTTGGGCTATATATGCGTTCGATTGGTGTAAATGGCCAGCCCATAATAGTGATGCGGGAAAAGTAGCTGTAGGGAGTTACTTGGAGGATGGGCATAATTTTGTAAGTTCTACAGCGTCAATTCCGGAGACTTTAACTGATTCAGTGTCTCATAGATCCAAATTCTCGAGACATCGATCAGGCCTTCGTCGCCAGAGTCATACACTCCATCTGTGCCAAAATATGGCCTTGAGTTCTCTAAAATAGCAGAAGCGACGCATTCATATCCTGTCACACGTTTATTATGGGAACCACCATCTTCTCAAAAGCAATCGACGGATCTTCTCGCGACGTCTGGCGATCATCTGCGGCTATGGTCTCTGCCAGCGGACATGCCCATGTCGAATCAGTCAAACTCGATCACACGGTCAGCAAATCATGGGCAAGCTCTTCCTCCTAGCAAGCTTACGCCATTGGCTCTCCTATCAAACTCAAAGACCCCAGAGCATACAGCGCCTCTAACCTCGCTTGACTGGAATACCGTTTCTCCATCTCTCATCATTACTTCAAGCATCGACACCACATGTACAATCTGGGATATCCCAACTCTAACTGCCAAAACTCAACTCATTGCACACGACAAGGAGGTTTTCGATGTCCGCTTCTGCGCTAATAGTGTTGATGTTTTTGTAAGTTGTGGTGCTGATGGCAGTGTTCGAATGTTCGATCTTCGCAGTCTTGAGCACAGCACCATCATCTACGAGCCTACTGCTAAAGATGATAAAGGTACTTACTTCCCTCCCCTTTTCCATCTTATATCGAATCAAGAACTAACAAGGCCAAGACCATAACTCGGCATCCGGCCGCATCTCTCCTACCCTCGCCCAGCAAACAATGACATATGCGCCACCACTGCTCCGCCTTGCTGCCTCTCCGCATGACACCCATCTGCTCGCGACGTTCTCCCAAGACTCAAAGATCATCCGAATCCTGGATGTACGGCAGCCTGGGCAGGCACTCCTCGAGCTCCACGGGCATTCTGCGGCGATCAACTGCATCGAGTGGAGTCCATCGCGGCGAGGAACGCTGGCAAGCGGTGCAGACGACAGTCTTGTGCTTGTCTGGGACTTGTTGAATGCGAATCCGCCGCAGCCGGGCGTGAATGGTGGGTCTCAAGGAGGTGGGCAGGCAGATAATGTGAGGAGCCCGACAGCGAGCTGGAGGTGTGACTATGAGGTTGGGAATCTGAGTTGGGCGCCCAATAGTGCGTTAAGCAAGGATGGAAGTGATTGGCTGGGTGTAAGTGGAGGAAGAGGCATCTGGGGAGTCAAACTGTGAGACAAGGCAGATACATCATGTTTTGGGGAGAGGCAGCATTCCGAAGATGGATGTGGATAGATAGAATTGCGCGGGTGCATAGCTAGCATGGCGTTTGGGTTTGATGGAAAGGGTTTGATTGCACGCATATGGACACATTGTTGAAGAGGGGAGAAGGCGACATGATGGAAGGGATCACGATATGGATGAGGCGCAGTATAGCTTATGGCAATAAGCATGGAAGAGTAAGATGGATAACAATTTACTCGGAAATGGACATTCTGTGCTCTAAGATCAGTAACCATGCTGTGTGCTTTGAGAATGGTGAGTATATTGGTGATGTTTCATTCCGCCGTGACCCGTCAGGTATTTACTGTTAGATATGTCCGGGTATGATCTCGGACCCATAGATTGGTGGATTCGGGGCATGCATATTGCATGAGGCAGAAGCATATTCCTTGTTAAGTTGTTCATGGTCACATATAATCTAGATTAGTATTTTATTGATCTGGTAGTCTTTATCTTGGATATGATAACTATTGTACTCTACAATTATATTCCACAATTACTTCCTTTGTAGTATTAAAATCCTTCTTTGTTTACTATAAGAGCAAGTGCTTAGCACTCATCTTCAATTCCCAGCCCTCATTCCTGTCCTGCTCCATTCTGGTTTTCTTTGAGGTGGGGGGGTAGGTGGGAAATAAGCGCGCGCCTAGCATATACCCCCAGTTTGGCGGCTTAATTCCCATCAAGGGAGACATGGTCCAATTAGCAAAGCCGGTGCCCGAATGACGACCGCCTATCGTCTGCCTGGCGGAGTCGTGACTTCATCTCCGGGCGGTAACACCCAGGTTCAAAGCCTGGGAATGGGCGGTGATGACGCGGAGGGAACCCTCCCCATCAGGTTACACACACGCCATTGTTTTTTTGTGTTTTTTTCCTGTATGGATTGGATTTTTGGACAGCTTCGAAAAGAGATTGGATGGTTGTCTCTTTTTAATCAATTGATGCTGTTTCTTGGGGTTTTGCATTGTTTGGATGGCAGATCGAGTGAGCGCGCGTGGACTTGATTCTGATATTCGGTTAGCCGCGCCAGGCGCACGCCTGTTGACAGGCGCGGCTATGCCACGTGAGGTCCTTCAACACAGAAACTCCAGATCATCAGCAATATCATGATATAATTCATTATATATAAAGATCTATCTTTATGATGCTATGTATCTCATCTTTGCGCCTTTGATTATGGCAATCACTGTCCCTCGTGTTCATTGTCACGTGCTCATTCCCAGCCATCTTTTTCCCCCAGGTTGCCTTTCAGAAGCGCTCTCTTTGGATTCAACGCGACATCAATCGCAATTAGAGACACCCCATGCTGACCTCCGTTTAGAGCCTCAGATCCAGAAAGGCAGAAGAAGTTGAATATTTCATCGTTCTTTCTACAGCACCGTTGATGTGACAGCCATGTTCTCACGGTCGCACTCGCACCCTTGCTCCAGCCACCCAACCACCGCAAAATCACTGTCCCACTGAGCCAGCCCCGCCAATTATTCAGGCCGTAAGCCGCGCGAGACATGAGAGATGGCGGGGGATATAAGGTGAGGCTGCAGGTGATACTACTTTTCTCTTATGCTCTTATTCTTCAAGTTCTATTGTCCAGTTTCTGCAGCATTCCGACATCGAGTCCTATTGTTCGAGTTTCTATTGTTGGATCTGCGAATACCTTGCGGACTGCCATAAAGACTCTGGACGTCATTGACGTTTTTCGTGATCTCTTATCGCTACGATTGCAGGTGCTGGCGCAGCAAACCTTGGCCGCATCTGAACGACTTTAGGCGGATATTGTACGACAATAAGGCGGCGATAGAACTGTCATTGGGACACTGGGTTTAGTGAAGCAACGTGAAATCAAAGCACCTGTCGCAGCCTGTTGTTCTTGTGTCGCATAAGTTTGCGAGACTCTGCGTTGTCGCATCACGAACCTTACTCGCCGCATAAAAATATATATCTTCGAGTCTGGCCCTGGTCATCGCACATCAACTACCTCCAGGATGCTTTTCGGACTCATATTCGCCTTTTGGCGCTTCGCCCAGATCATTACTTTGGTAAGCCGCACTTCTCATGCTCACAGCCCATCTGGCCGCAAGTCTGACATTGTTGCTTTTTAGATCCCGGCAGTTGGCATGCTCTCTTACTTTGTGCACATCTACATCGAAAACAACGCTCTTACACCCGACTCCATCCTCGTCCTATTCATTGTGTCGGTGCTGGCCGTTGTCTGGGCTATCGGAACGCTATTCACATACCATCGCTCGAAGGAGAATTCCCGCTTCGTCGGCTTCGTCGATCTCCTCTTCGTCGGGGCCTTCATCGGCGGTGTATATGCGCTACGTGGCATCAGCACTGACAACTGCACCAAGCTCACCACTGGCAACTCATGGACTGCGAACCTCGGATTGCTCGGCTCGGTGACATATGGAGGCGTGGGCCTGAAGATCGATAAGACCTGCTCTATGCTCAAGGCGTCGTGGGCATTCGGTATCATGAACTGCATCTTCTTCTTCATCACCAGTCTGCTCGCCTTCATGGTTGGTGGCGGCAGGAAGGAGGAAGTATTCGTCAGAGAGTCTCATGGCTCGAGGCATGGACACAGAAGTGGAAGCCACAGAAGCCACCGCAGCTCTCACTCGGGGAGAAGACACGCCTATGTGTAATGGCAATGCGACAACGGAAGAGAAAACAGGATGAGAGGACATTCATGACAACTGCCAGAAGGGCAGAAGAAGGGATTGGCATCGGGAAGGATGAGATGGGAATGGATGGAATTGGAAGACGTCACGGCCGGTTTTTACACTTACGATACCATGTTTGGCGTTCTTTGATATTTCTCATGAGACCAGCTTCAGAGGGTTTGCTCTCACGGCGAGGTTGTAGATGATTATGTTTCTATGAGATAATTCATGACAAAACAAATGCTCTTGATCAAATTTGCCAATGCTATAATAACCGTTGATAATGTTTCTATGAGATAATTCATGACAAAACAAGTGCTCTTGATCAAATTTACCAATGCCGTAATAACCGTTGAATCCACTTGAGAATTACAAACCTCTACTTATGAAAGCTTGTGAAAGTTTGCAGTGTTTGTTTGATAGTACTTAGTAGTGCCGAGTCCACTTAAAGCTGCAAAAGAGAGAAAAATCCGCACTTGTCAAGTGTTTGCAGTGTTTGAAATTCCGCACCGACGCCGACTCGCCTAATCCAGACTAGCGGGAAATGGCAGCGCTCCCTATATAACACGGCCGCTGCTCGTCCTTCTCGTTTTTCTTCTTCATGTCGATTTTACTTCGTGAGTCCACCCCCCCAACTCTCCAGCATCCTCATCCTCCTCTGCCTCATCTCAGGCCATGGATCTGCTTTGCTATACGCATCTCGCATCTCGCTCTCGCTCTCGATCAGCAGCTAACAGTCTCCCAGATGGAATCATTTTCTTTAGTAAACATCCCCATACTGTGTTTCTCACACGAGCCACAGACTCCAACCTGGTTGATGACATATCTCCTCGGTGCCCAAGAGTGATACCTTATACTCTCGCCCTATCTGCAAAGATGGCGGTCGCTGCGAAAGCGGTGGCTGTATAGAGAGTGGTGATGATCTTGTCCCGTTCTTGTGGTCGGTCTTCGGACGCACAGCTCGGGTGGGTGTCGATGGATGTCTGACAGGCTCTACTTTTTTTCTTCATTGCAGGCTCGGCTTCAAGCTGGGTTGTGAGGAAGAATATCAATCATGATGCGGGTTTCGGGGACGGGATCAAGACCTATAGGAAGGTTATTGTTAGGACAGCCATAGCAGGCCTGAGAGCGAGACGGAGCCCGCGCGTATCGATACACTGTTCCACGGCTACTTCGTTGAGCCCTGAATGTCTCCCTCCTGAGCCCAAGATTGCTTTGCAAGAACATGAAATCCCGGATATAATAGTCGGATTAACCCTCAAATCTGTGGGAAGAATTGCACAGTAGCTTCTGGTGCCAGCAGCGGCGGTAATTCCAGCATCAATAGCATCCTATATTAAGTTGTTGCAGCCAAAAAGCGTACATGTAAACTGTAGATACCTCATTTGCTCATTATTTGGCCAAGTCAACGTTGTTCGAGACGGCGACATCGAGTACTCTAAATCCATCGCAACTCCGCCAAGAGAAAAATATTTTGATCCGCGCGCTTTCGTCCCGCCCCAGACCACGCTATCCAAAGCGGTCAACCAATTCTGCCGCCAAAAAGTTCCCGAGACCAACCCTCGATCTCAAAGGACCCCAACTGTGTATAGAATTCGCAATTGAATCCCCCAACTCGCTTTTGAAGCTATACGATCCAAGATGTCGGAGAGGTACGAGAATCTCTGCCAGCTGCCGCTGTCTTCGGAGCTTTTCACACAAGCTATTCATCCCACGGAGCCAGTTATCGCAGTTGGACTCTCGAGCGGACACGTTCAGACGTTCCGCTTACCCGCTGACAAAGAGGACGAGCAAAATGATTCCGATGATGAGGGCAATGCGAGTGTGCGCTCCTCTGCGAACGGGACGATCGAGACGCAATGGCGCACAAGAAGACACAAGGGATCTTGCCGATCTCTAGGCTATAGTCTCGACGGCGAAGGTACATCTCCACTCCCCGATCTCCCCAGTCTCATGGTCGACGACTTCAAATCACACAATTGATCACTTCCTAACTCTATTTGCAGTCCTCTACTCCGCTGGCACCGACTCCCTCCTCAAAGCCTTCTCCTCCGCCACCGGCGTCGTAACCTCGAAGCTACACATCCCCTTTTCCAACGGCTCCCCCGACCACCCCACGCTCCTCCACGCCCTAACACCGCAGACGCTCCTCCTAGCCACCGACTCCTCCGCCCTGCACGTCTTCGACCTCCGCTCCCCCTCCGTCTTCGCATCGACGAAGCCCGCACAGACGCACAGACCCCACGACGACTACATCTCCTCGCTCACCCCGCTCCCCGCGACCGCCGAGTCCACATCCGGGTTCTCGAAACAGTGGGTCACGACGGGCGGCACAACACTGGCGGTCACGGACCTGCGCCGCGGCATGCTCGTGAAGAGCGAGGACCAAGAGGAGGAGCTGCTCTCGAGCGTGGTGGTGTCTGGCTTCCCGGCGCGCGGCGGACGGTCGGGCGGCCAGAAGGTGGTGGTGGGCAGTGGGAACGGGGTGTTGACGCTGTGGGAGAGGGGGGTGTGGGATGACCAGGACGAGCGGGTGATTGTGATGCCGGGCGGGAAGTCGGGCGGGGACAGTCTCGACGCGATTGTGGTTGTGCCCGGCGGGAGGAGGGAGGTGGCGGTGGGGTGCGGGGATGGGAGGGTGAGGGTGGTGAATTTGACGGGGAAGGGGGTGCAGGAGATACTGAGGCATGATGAGTTGGAGGGGGTGGTGGGGGTGGGCTTTGACTGTTTGGGACGCTTAATTAGTGGCGGGGGGAGTGTGGTTAAGGTGTGGGCAGAGAAAGACGAGGATGCGCGGGATGAGGAGGACGAGAGTGAGGAGGAGGAGGATGATCAGGGAGCGAGTAAGCGGAAGGCGGATAGTGACGATGATTCGGACGACGGCGACAGCAGTTCGGAAGAGGAGAAGCAGAAGAAGAAGAAGCGGAAGAAGGGGAAGGGCAAGGACAAGGGGGTTGGAAATGGGATTTTGGGGTTTAAGGGATTAGATTGATACCCATGCGCTTTCGAGGGTATTCCTGGAAGGAAGACAGCGATGTGGCTGTCATGTAAGAATCACATTCCAGCCCCAGAGTGCCTTTTAAGTACATGAAAATACAACTGGTGGGAAACATGGATGCGTGAACTTTCCTTCAGTTTGAACTGAAATGCGCCAGTTTCTCGACCGCACGGAGCAAATTCCTGGCGGAAGAGCGAAGCCGACGAGCGAAAGACCGCCGAAAAAAACCGGCACCAGGAGGCCTTTTAAGTTCTGGCTTCCACTTCTCCTGCTGCCCACCCTCGCCTTTGTTTTATTGCTGTGGATTAGCGGCATCAAGTAGGTGGCAGCCTTCGCTGATGTCGGCGCAGCTTTCTGCGGCTGCCGTGTCTCTTCGTCCTCCTCCATACGAGACTCGGCTGATGATAACAGCAACAGCAATAGCAATAGCAACAGCCATATCAACGACGAGAAGACGCACAACAGCATCCAAACAGCAGCAAGAGGTGAGTGAAATCAGTGATTGTAATGCAAACGGAGCTAGAAACCTATCCTTTTGCTTACGACATCGAATGCAGCGCTCGACGACAAAAACCGTCTCGGACCATAAAATATTCTGGCAGTTTTTCAACTCTGAAATTTCCTCTAGATAGACAGAAAGCAGGAAAGAAGAGTACCCTGCCTCTTTTTGTATTCTAGATACCACACATCTCGGCTGATATCCGCATGAGCTCAGACCCAGGTTAAAAGATCCCACTTCGGTGAACCCCCCGAAACTCCTCGTCCAGTATGCTCCATCTCTCGCAGGAGTCAAATAGCAGAAAAGCAAGAGGCAAAACGTACATGAACAGCGGAACCATCCAGGCAAGTCTTCAATCCAACCAGCGCAGGCAGCGCAGCAATTCCCAGCCATCCCGTCCATCTCCGCCACCCCATAAATCCCCATCTACAAAACCCCTCGCGCCATCAAAATCCCCAAATTACGGGAAAATTCCTAGTTATCTGAAGAATGGGAAATCCAGTATATGGCCCTGCCGTCCTGTGAACCCGCACGGCAACAACATCTCACTCCACGGGCCACGGCCGCGACGGGAGGTATCGTACACATAGGTGGCGCTTCCCAGATCCGCCTGCGAGGGGAGGGTAGGAGCAGGGTTCCCGACGATGGGATATGGCGACAGCGGGAATGCTCCGGTAGAAGAGGACCGGCAGTGAGAAGCTCAGAGGCAAGGAGAGGAGGGATGCTCGATTTCTGAGCAGAGCACGGCGAGTTGGCCTGCCGCGGTACTCCGAGGTCGAAGTTGTCGTGGTTCAACCAGCATGCACAAATCTGCACCGAAAGTGGTTTTTCAATTTCTGGATGAACGCAAGTTGCCTCGTCTGTGGGGCCTGTTTATATGCACATTGCCGGAGTCGGATTGTCGGGGTAGCTCTCGTAAATCCGTTGTTCTCTTGACATGACATGATATGATATGATATGATAATTTACAAAATCCCCACCGGTTTAGATAGACCCTCTGAACGCCACGCATGCTAAACCGCGCAACTTCGCTCGACGAACCGACTGATAGATAAATGACGGGTATTAGATCTCGCATCCCATTTATATCTCTCCCCATCCAAAAATCCCACCTGCATAATCTCAACCCCATCCCCTCCGTCCATCTCAGCTTCATCGTCCACTCCTCTCGCTCTCCCACCCCAGACCCCCCCTCCCCCTCCCCAAATTGGGCCCCACAACCGGCGTCGCGCTCTCCACCACAATGCTCGGCGTGCTCGCCAGACTACTGATACTGGCACTACTCTGACTACCCAGCAATCTCGGCAGCCCGACAAACGAGCCCCGGCTGGCCCTCCTCGCCTCCACCTCGCCCAGACTCGCGCTGGCCGGCGTCTGCGCCCCGATCGGCGGCGTGTGCAGCACGAACGTCCTGGACTGCGGGATCTCGGCGGAGGCGGGGCGGCCGGTCGAGCCCATCAGGGAGTTGATGGAGTTGCGCTTACGGGTAACGGTGTCCACGCGTTGGGGGGAGACGTCGAGGGGTGGGCTGGGGGTGCGTGAGGAGGAGGGCAGACAGGGTGTGATGGTGTCCACGCGTTGGGTGGAGACGTCGAAGGGCGGGCTGGGGGTGCGTGAGGAGAAGGGCGGAGAGGACGTGACGGCGAAGCTGGAGGGCGACGGCATGGAGACGTTGCGAGGTGCGGGCTGCCGGGCGGAGGCGGGCACGACTTCTGATTGTTGTACTTCCAGAGGGGTGGTGAGGATGGTGGGTCCGCTGACGCTGCGGACGCCGAGGGTGAGTCCGAGACCGAGATCGCGCTGTGCTGCTGGCTCTGTTGCTAAAGGTGCCGGCGCTGGTGCTGGAACTGGTGCTGGAACTGGTGCTGGACTTGATCGCTGGGAAGGTGGGTGGGCGCTGAGGCTGGGATCACCACGCTCGCTTGCACTGCTGTAGCCGGTGAGGTTGCGCCCAACGGTGGGGACGTAGCCAGGTGGCACGTCGCGGCCGTGTCCGAGGGAGATGCTGTCGTATTGCGGTGGCTCTTGGTTGCTCAAGAGACCCGCTCCGAGGTCGGCTTCGTCGCCGTCGTTGCCATAGCCCGTTTGCCTGCCGCGCATCCAGACGGGACTATCGACGCTGTTTTCCAAGGTCTCGAAGCTGGCGGTGCTGTTTCTTGGGTCCCCGCGCTCGGTCGCTGCCATCGACTCTGCGTCGCCTAGCAATGGTCTCTCAGACTCTTCAGAGTTCGCTCGAATGCGTGTTCCATCGTGTCTCGCGACGCCCAAGTCCTTGTAGCTAACCGTGCTTACTGCCCGTGGCCTCTCCCTCACCATCCCATGCTGCGCCCTCAATGCCTCCAGCGTCGCATTACTCTGCCCTCTACCGTTCTGTCTCAGCTCTTCCAGCGCAACCGTATCGCCCCGCTCGCGCGCCTCGCGCCGTAGCCGTCTGCGTTCCTCTCTCGCAACAATCTCCGTTCGGCGCGCGAGACGGACTTGGTACAGTGCCTCCATCTCCTCCTCCCGTCGCTCCTCTTCGGCAGCCTCTGCGATATCAGGGAACTGCACAACGGTATCGATGCCATCCCTCTCACCCGCGCGACCAAGAACCTGCTCGTTATCCTTCGGCGTGGCATTGTATGCCGGGAGCGTCATGATACTCCTGACTGATGCGTTTCTGTCCACGCCGGCTCCTCCAATCGGTGTGCTGCTATTCCTACTCCTCCCATTGGCAGCCCTCACCGCATTCGGCGCCGCAGCATCAAAATTCGCTGGCGCCTCAGAAATGGGTTCGAGATGGGCAGTCCCTGTCCGTCGCTGTATGCCTAGCGACCAAGTCTTCCATTTCTTCTTGAGGTATGAGCCTGGGAGGTATGTAGCTTTCGGATTCTGTCTGCGGAGGTACTTCAGGCCGTAGAAGGCGCAGGCGGAGAGGATAATGGTCGCGAAGATGGAGATAACTATCTAAAAATTAAATCAGCTAGTTGTTCAGGGTCGATATTCAGGGTCGATGTTCAGAAGAGGAATGAAAGCTAAAATGTAGGGTGGACGGGAGCGTGTTCTCGCACATACAATGCTAACCAGGTGCCCGGTGGACATCTGAGGGCTGCGAGCCGCCAACCTTGAGGGATCGAGAAACATGATGCTGCTATGCCGCTGCTGTGCCTCGGAGCAATGTCGTCGGTCTCGATACTGATGTTGTCGTCGGTCTTCTCGATATCAATATATCAATGCCGTAACAATGATGTCGCTCCTCGCATTTCTCCCTTTCACGTCGTCGATCAGGCTGACGCTCTGGGCCCCAGTTTCAGCCGCTTTTCCGCAAGTCCCGTCGTAATCGTGCCGTTCGTTCTCACTTCTCTCCGTCGGCCAGAGTGGATATTATTATGTAACGACTCAGATGCTGTACATATATATGCGTCTATACTCACGAAGCTCAAGATGCAAAATAAAAGTGATTAGGAAAACGAACAGAGATTGCAAAAAAAAAAAAAAACAGAGGTCGGGTTGGGGATACAGACAGGGAAATGAGGATACCAGCAGCGCCAACTGGCCGGGCTTGCTGCGCACGGGGATTGTTGGTAGTGTACCATGAGAGGGGGGCTGCGGATGACGGTAAGGCGGCTCAGCTCTAGCTCGAAAAGGATAAATATAGAAATATGAAATATAGAAATATGAAACATAGAAGTATAGAAATATGAAATATAGAAATATGAAATATAGAAATATGAAATATAGAAATATGAAATATAGAAATATGAAATATAGAAATATGGAAATATAGACAGCCGCAGCAGAGCGAGGGAGAGAGAACCCCTAAGCATCAACTCAGCAAGCTCAGCACTGGCTGGCGTCAATGGGTAATGAATAATAGGCGATGGGGTTCCAAAGCGCGTCTTTATTTGCATTAATTTTTGTTTAGTCTCCACCCTGCGCTTGTGTAGACGCTGATGGTCCGAAGGGGTGATATATTTTGGCTGTCTGCCGCGCTTTTCACACAATACACTGAAGTCTTCCAAGGTAGTCCTGGCTAGGTATAGGATTTGGAAGTGGCTGTTGTGGAGGATGATGATCATGATCCCAGGACGCCCAGAATGCGGAGTTCCTTGATCATCATCGGTAGCCTGTGGGCTGTAACCCTGTACATAGGCTGTGCCTTGTATGGAGTATGCATGTATGTTATGCGCTTTGGAACGTTGTACTGGGCCACTGGCTCATACGCAGTATCCCGTCGATGCATTAAACGGGGGATCTGCTCTGCATGCGTCGCCAACAAATAGCCTCGAAATGGCTATGTAACTCAATGTCAGCCAATTCAATTACTGACCATGAAAAGGAGACACAATGGAGATGGAGATTCTGGAGGTTCTGGAAATTCGAGTCAATCTATCCTGCAATTCTTTCGTTTACATATTACTATCATTGTCCACGTTTCAAAAATATGACATTTCCATGCGGCTTACAGCCTTTCATGTCGGTAGCCGTGTCACAATAATGTAAGATCTCCAGCCGCATCTGACAAACTCTCGGCCAAGCCGTACGGGCCATGGCGGAATTATCCACGTTAAATTATCTTTCATTTCACACGGAGGTAGAATATCACAACAATATCTAGTCACTCAAATCACGCATACTTCTTCTCGAACTTCTTCAAAAATCCGGTCACTCCCTTCTCCAACCTGGCGGCATTCTGTCCCAATTTACTGGTTGGCGGCTCCCCTTGCGGCTTGGTCTTGACCGCGGCCTCTCCTTCCGTTGGCCGATAAATTTGCTGATGGATGCCATAATCGGCTGCTCCTGCCGGCGTCTGCGCTTGCGAATATGAGAATGTTGAGAACCCTCCTGGAGGGGCGCTATGGGGTGGAGGCACTGAGCCTGGATACGCCTGCTGTCCTGGAAACCCTGGTGATTGAAGAGGCTGCTGGAAGCCCGGACTCTGGAGGGGCTGTTGGAAACCAGGTGAAGTAGGAAGAGTACCGTATTGAGCTTGTTGTGGATAACCAGGAGCGTACCCGCCATATGGACTGGCCTGTTGAGCTGCAGGACTGACAGCTGCTGCTACTGGGACTGTGGCGGGAGCATATTGCCCCCCAGCAGAACTTGGCGGACCTGGGAAGTAGCTTGCTCCAGGCGCCGTAATGCCTCCAGTCGGGACACGGCCTAATGGCTGAGGCTGGAAGTTAGGCGTATACTGTTGTCCTTGTTCTTGGGTTGCAGCAACAGCTAAGGGATTCGGTGCACCATCTTGTGGTGGAGGTGTCTTCTCCCTATGCGCAATGGCCTCTGGAGCAGCTGGAGCAGCAGGATTATAAGCTATAGGGGTAAAAGTTGCAGCAGGTGCAGCTGCTGCTAGCGGAGCAGAAGTTGGAGGTCCTGGGAAAGATGGCGCTGCCAGAGCTGCTAAATCTGGCCTGGATTCGGGTTTGTGGGTCTCTTGATAGGAGTGATTCGAGATAGCCACATTTTCTAACTGCTGCACAATAGGACTCATGGCTTCGGCATGAGCTGCCGGAGTCGGCGGCTCTCCGCTAAGGCTAATGTGATGCTCTGGCAAGACGTGCCGGATGGCATTCATAAAGAGCTCGGCATCTTCCGTTGTCCAGAGGTAAATGTCGAATGAGTGAAGTTTGTATAGATATTTCGTCTCGTTGCGTGGATCATATGTAGGCAACCTCCATTCTTCCGTATCAAGTGGAGGGGGAGTGCCTGCCGTCGGGCTGTCGAAAGCATCGATAATTATAGTGACAAGAGTAGGATGCTTGTAATCATATTCGACCTTGACTTTATCCAGAACTGCCCAACACACAGAAGAATAAGCTACCGCGCATAGGGACGGGTTGAAAAATAAGCAATAGTACTTACGGCCATCGAATGCATCTTGGTCGGGTGTCCCCGCATTGTTCGCAATCTCAATGCGCGCTCGCCTTTGCGACGCATTCTCGTATAGATAAACATAGGAGCCTTTGTCAAACCGGTGATGCGGGGGCTTCGCAGTGGGTGGGCCATAGAAGTAATGAACATCGGCAAAGCTTTGAGGGTATGAGTAAAGAAGTCAAGATTGGAGTGGGCTCGGTGCAAACTCACAGCGTCGCCGCAATATCTTCGCCTGGATGGGCAGCCATCACGCCTTTTTGACCAGCTCACTGTGTATTGCGATGCGGGGTAAAGGTTCCGAAGTTACAGAGCTGGTGGAGGGTGGCAGAGAGGAGCTGGTACGAGGAGAAATCGCCAGAGCACGCAGAAATAAGCACAGAGATACGGAGTAGACGAAATGGAAAATGGAGAATTGGAGAGCAGAGAGGAGAAAATGATTCCAACTTACGATAATGCAGTCTGCACTTTGGGGGCGGGTGTTGTACCATGCAGCCAGCCTGTTTCCCCGGGCGCTTAGAAGACATCATGCTCATGCTGCGGGCGGTGCTTTGGTACGTACCTGCCAGGGGTCCAATCGGCGCCTATTTTCAGTTCCTGGCCTGGCACAAACAAAACGTTGGATTGATGCCCTATAACACAGGCATCAAGTCGACCTTCAAATTATTTCTCGACGATTAGATACAGCCCGCCATTCAGGGACGGAGTATACGGATCCCAATTGCTCAACCGACAGCTCCTTCGCGCCGTCACCACCTTCCTTGCCAAGCTGTCTCGATCCTCAAGGTGTGTTTCGAAGCTGAAAGTCAGTTTACAGCGGGATCGAGGGCTAATACTCTCCAGCAATCTCGCCGCGACTCCATCCACCTCCGGTTCCTGGACGAGATCACAACCTCTGCCCGCGCGGGCCATAGATCGAATTTCCTGTTAGCACCGCATCCACCGCCGCCAATATGTCTCTCGTCACGCTCGCCCACGTCTGCTCCCACCTCCAGAACGCCGGCAAGGCGCGCCTCGGCCTCACCTCCGTGCCCGCCTCCAACATGATCCTGGGGCTCTCGCTCTCCCTCCAGCAATCCGGCTTCCTGCAATCCGTGACGCGCGGCGGCAGCCAGCCGCCTCCAGTCGACGCCCTCGCGACCTACGTCCCGGAGCCGGTCACGCAGGCGAACATCGCGAGCAGGAGGCTCTGGCTGGGCCTCAAGTACTGGAATAACGAGCCGGTGCTGAGCAAGATGAGCATGGTCAGCAAGCCCACGAAGAGGATATATATGGATGCGGAGGGGCTGGGGAAGATTGTTCGTGGGAGAGATGCGGGATATGTGAAGGGGTTGAGGAAGCCGGGAGAGTGCATTTTCGTGAGCACGGATAGAGGGATTTTGGAGGCGAGGGAGTGTGTGGAGAGGAAGGTTGGTGGGATGTTGTTGTGCAGGGTGTTATAGTGAGGGATTGGAAGAAGGGAGAGGCGGGATGAGGGAGTGGGTTGTGTACTATATGTGTCAACAGTGCATTGGGCGGTGCCGGTGTGTATAAAATACATTTTCTTCTCGTTGTTATATCTTTGGATTCAAGAGTGACGCTCAATGTGTAGTCTTTATCTTTCCTTATTCAGTACAAATGCTCGATGTCAGTTTGATTGATTATGTTTTGGAATCATATGATCATTATTACCATTCACCAACGTCAGGGAACGAATCATCTATGAGCTATACAAGTATATCTTCAGCACATCCGTTGAGGTGCTTCACCTTTCTCCTTCTCTCGTGTCTTTCTGCATTGGAACACCTACAACCTCTGCCAGCATCAGAAACCATACATCTTCACCACTAACATCATTCTTTCCCCCAAAAATTTTAAAGGATGGACTACTACCAGTGGGTCCAGTTATACTCTCAATTCTTCGATCCCGGCGGCTGGGGCGGCTATCAGTATCCCATCTATCCAGGCTATCCAGGCTATCCCACCTATCCTGGTTATGGGCAACAGAAAATCATCCACCACCCTCCATCCCGTACTTTCCCTCCCCATAAGGCTCAGCCTGCCTCTTCCCAAGGCAGCGGCGCATTCAACAACACCTACGGAAGCAACCAACCCATCAACCCGACCTCTTCCAGCGGCGGCCTCGGTCCCCTCCCGCCACCCCGGCAAGGCCACAGAAACCCAGAGCTCAACCCCCACGCAAGCTTCCTAAGCCGCAGCGCCAACACCGGCAAGCGCGGGTTCAGCGGCCACCCCAAAGCCGCGGGATACCCGCAGAACCGCACCTACCGGCCCCCGCGCGTCGAAGACATGACGCCGGAGGAGCAGAGCGCGCGCGCCTTCATGCTGACGACGACGCACCTGATGAACTACCCCGAGTTTGCCGAGGACATGTATTCGCTGTACCAGAAGGGCAGGGTGAGCGAGGAGCTGGCGGGCCAGATCCGCTATTTCTTGTTCCATCCGCTGCAGCACATCATGGACGGGAAGGAGGTGCCGCCGGGGGATTATTGCAAGATGAGGGCGCTGCTGGATCGCTGTGCGGAGGTGGGGGAGAGTTTTGGGGGGGCGCTGGTCTGGTCGGATGGGTTTGGGAAGAGGAATGGGAAGGCGAGGGAGAAGGGGTGGTGGAGGAAGGAGAAGCATGGGTTTACGGAGGGGCCGTCGTTTAACTCGAATATGCTGTAGAAGTGGCATCGAAGGATCGTGGAGGCCTTAATGCGTTGGATTTTATGGAGGAGAAGAATGTGTGTGTTGTATCTTATCTTATTTATTATAGAATTGTTTACTCTTTGCTCTCCTGTGTGTCATGTTTGAGGGGTTGGTCAGTCCGACAGAGAATAGAGTGTAATAAAAGAAATGCCTTGCCTTGAATTTGAGCTGCTCTGCATCTCCTTGCTGCTATGCTTCTTCTTTCTGCAGTCCTTGGAACTCTGTCAAGCAACAGCTTTGGTTTCACGATAACAGATGGTACAGAACTCGATGATTTTGGATCCAGTTCGACGATTCTTTTTTAAAAACTTCCTCCGGAGTTTGACAGAAACGAGAAAATAGTTGTCTCTATTCACTGTTTTCTGCACCTAGTATCTAGGAGCACTCCTTTGGTTCCTTAGTCTCTCTCACGAGAGGTTCCCTGAAAGGAGATTCTATTGCATGATGCATCAAAATATATACACTTTGCACTGTCCAAACCCACATCTGTAGATCCAAAATAAATCTACAAACATCCTCCCTGACTCCAGATTGATTCATCTATTTCTTGATGACCAATCGTGCCGTCCCGAAAACGCTTCTCCATTTCCATGCCGTCCAAATGCCCAGCCCAATAAACGGCATAGCAGTCACCGTACCCAACGCCCATCTGATGACCTTACCTTGATGCTCAGCTTTTTTGACAACCTCGCTATATCGCTCATTCCCGAAACTCACGCGTGAGTACTTTGTTGCCCAGCCAAGACTTGGTACGTACACCGAAAGCGATTCTTCTAGCCACTTTCGGAGTTTGTAGAGGGGAGAGGTGACTGAGGCGCGCATCTCGATGTAGTTTTGTAGCGCGAGCTCGTTGATGGCTGCAGCATCGGGGGCGCGGACACGGCTGTATTCGGCAAGGGCGGCAGCAGGGTCGGAGGGATGGGCATCGAGTTGGGAGAAGAGAATGCGCACGCTTTCGAGGCCGGCGTTCATGCCTTGCCCGTAAAACGGGACCATGGCGTGTGCGGCGTCGCCGACGATGACGGCAGAAGACCCATAATGATATGGCTGGCAGTTGATAGAGATAAGGGGGAGATGAGGGTTACTCTTGAATTGGCGGACGAGATCCTCCGGCTTGATGAAAGATGTGACGCCGGGGAAGTATTTTTCAAAAAAGGGATGGATTTGAGAATCGCGGGTTTCGAGGAGGGTGAACTCGGCGGCTGGCATGAAGAGTGTGCAGGTGAAGGAGCCGTCGATGCTGGGAATGGCGATGAACATATGTTCTTTACCAGGCCAGATGTGGAGATGATTGGGTGAGATTCGAAATTTCGAATCTGGAAGATCTTTTTGGAAATCTTCCTTGGGTTCGATTGTGAATTCGCACCACAGCGTGTCGATATATTCTTGTCTGTAGTCCATGCGTGTATACTTCATGAGATGATATCGAGCAGCAGAGTGCGCACCATCGGCGCCGATCAGTAGGTCAAAGTTGACTTCGAGTTCTTCGGTATTTTGTTGAGACTTAGCCTCGAACCATGCCTTCTTCTGTTTGAAATCTGCTCCGACAAGCTTGTGGTTGAAGAAGAACTTGACGTTTGGCAACGCTTCCAACCCATCAAGCAGGCGTTTGTTTAGTCCACCACGGTCGACAGCAAAATTAGTCTGAACATGTTAAAAGAAGTTATATAAAAGCTGGATCTGTTGCTTACTCTACCATGAATGTCGTAGTCTTGAGACTCCTCAAATAATTCGCCTGAACCCTTTTTCCCATGGATCATACGACCTCTCATTGGGATTGTCTCCTCCATGATCTTATCTAACAAATCTCGTCTTCCGCTGTGCCTAATTGCATTGATGCCTCTCTCAGACAGTGCTAGATTAATGGATTTGGTGAAATTGAGAGGTGTAGTGGAAGGATCGCGGAGATCTATTTTATATCAGATGAGTTCCGAAGGATTTGACGGTAATGCCCACTTCATGCCATAGACCTTTACAATTATAGAAGTGAAAATTGTAAGGACAGAAACAGTATTCAAAAATATGTTTACAGACAAAAACTTAAAACATATGGTGGTGATAGTTCAAACGGACGACTTCCTCGGCATCGGGGTGGCCCGACAGTGGACACACCACTTGATCTCTGGACATACGCTATGAAACGGAGAACCTCGAAGGATACAACAAAAGAGCAGATCATTGTGAGTACAGAACAGAATATATCCTTACCGTTGCGTAGCTCATAGATCTCAACATCATGCCCTCGCTGAGCAGCATAGATAGCTGCCAATGCTCCGACCGGGCCCGCTCCAACGACGACAATCTTCTGTTTTGACATCGCCAGAGTCTCGTCTGTATCTGATTCAGATCCAAGCAGTGAAAACGATGATTCGGTGGTACTCATCGTACTTTAAAATAATCAAAAGCTAAAAGCCAAAAACGAAGCATAAACATAAACAAAAATAAAAGCAGAGAAGAAGTTGCTTGTTCACGTGAGAATGGGCGAGATCATTCCATACATGACATGGTATATACATCCCGTGACTTCTCTATTTGATGGGGTGCTCAGCCTTGCGTGGCGGCTCCGTGTCAGCGATCAACGAGCCCAAGGCTTCTCATTGGCTACTCGGGATCGGCCTTTCAGCCGTGAAGTTCTTTGTGTGCAAGAGGGCGCAAGGCTTGCCTCCGCAGACCGCAACGAGGATATTTCACATTTCACATTTCACACAAGCAATCTCACATTACAAGCCAGCAATCCATATTTTATTTACAACACATAAATATCTAGCTGGTGGCTTACAGATCTTTTATCAGTTTAATCTCCATATTCGACACCATGACCACAGCTTCTGAGGGAAAGCGAATGTGCATTGGCGTCGACTGTCCAAACGAGGCTGGCACTTTACAATGTCCCACATGCTTGAAGCTGGGTTTGAAGGAGAGCTACTTCTGCTCGCAAGACTGCTTCAAGCGCAGCTGGGTATGCACTCTCCCCCTCCATCAATTCTCATTCTTCTCTATCGAACACAGGACTAACCAACTTTCTTGCAGTCTGAGCACAAGCTCCTCCACAGGTCAAGTAATATCTCCCGAGCCCTTTTTGCGCCGGATGTTGTTTCTAAATCAGATCCTATTACAGGCACCTACAATCCCTTTCCTACGTTCCCCTTCACCGGACCACTGCGACCGGTATATCCGCTGTCGGAAACACGCAAAGTCCCCGCATCGATACCCCGCCCTGATTATGCGAAAGACGGCATTCCAAGAAGTGAACGGGCGCCAGGGAGGCAAAAGATTCATATCCTGAACAAAGAGGAGCAAGAGGGCATGCGGAAGGTCTGCCGCTTGGCAAGAGAAGTTCTCGACATCGCTGCAGCTGCAGCGGTTCCGGGCGTCACCACCGATTACATTGACGAGATTGTCCACAACGCCTGCATTGAGAGAAACGTTTGTTGCCACTACGACTCCATCTTCTAAAGGATATGCTGACCTCTGTATAGTCATATCCCTCGCCACTGAACTACTGCCATTTCCCAAAGTCTGTCTGCACATCCCTTAACGAAATTATTTGTCACGGAATCCCGGACAAGCGCGTCCTTGTCGACGGAGATATCTTGAACATCGATGTTACACTCTACCACGGAGGTTACCATGGCGACCTGAACGAGACATACTACATTGGCGAGAAGGCGAGGAACGATCCAGATTCCGTCAGAGTTGTTGAGGCGGCTAGAGAATGTCTCGACCAAGCCATTGCCATGGTTAAGCCAGGCGTCCTATTCAGAGACTTTGGAAACGTCATTGACAAGCACGCCAAGTCGCAAAAGTGCGACGTTGTGAAGGCATATGTCGGGCACGGAGTCAACAGCTTATTCCATTGCTCGCCAAACATCCCTCATTACAAGAACAATAAGGCGGTTGGAGCGGCAAAGGAGGGAATGGCCTTCACTATTGAGCCGATGATCAATTTAGGATCACATAGGGATAAGACATGGCCGGATGACTGGACCAGTTCTACAGCGGATGGAAAGAGATCTGCGCAGTTTGGTAAGCTTTCGGGAAAAATCATGTGGACGAAAACATGCATGCTAACAGTCTCACAGAGCACACCCTTTTGGTGACGGCAGATGGTGTTGAAGTTCTCACGGCAAGATTACCAAACTCACCAGGTGGACCAGTTCCAATGCCAGTAGTAGAGACGAAATCCGAGTAGGGAGGTTGGGAGGTTGCGAGGTTGGGAGGTTGGTATGAAAATCGCCATCGAGCGTTGATTGTTGTTATAAATTGTATATAGTTATGACCCGAGGGCGGGATAGGTCTACCATCGAAATAAACATTTTCGATCAAGACTATTAAACGTATTGAACGCTTGGATCTGGAACAATCAATATCAAGAATTAATGAACTTCACGTGGGTAATAAACGGCTGTAATGCTGTGCACAGTAGAACCTGAGATCTGGACTCCGGAGAGCTCTGGAGAGCTCTGGAGAGCCAAACCCTAAGCGGCCCTATTAAAAATTGCAAATGGCTCTCCGGCCCCCCTTGGTGGACAAGGTGGCCGGCTGCGTGCTTGGCCGGAAGGATGGATTCTCCAGCGCCCGTGCGCATCGAGCCTCATTCCATCATCTCACAGTTGAGCTACTCTACCTACCTACATATTCAAGCTTTCATCGCTCAATATATCTCCTGCCTTGTTTCGACGACCGTGGATCAGCCTCAAGTACCGTCTCCAAATCTTCATCCACAACGCCTCAAGCCTCCAGCTCGACTCCCTGAACCGCCAAAGAGACTGCCAACAGAGCCCCGCATCATCCATCAGCTTCCTCCCCCTCAGCAGCAACTCGTGCACGATAAGAAGTCCAAGAAGACTCAGGCTCTAGCTGTGCTCGCGAGTTGTTTGGGAAGGACCATACATTATCTTTGGACGAACGCGATTCTTCGCGTTTAATAGCGACTGCCCTTCATGATGTCCGGCGAGGCTTGGCTGTACCTGTTCGCGGTGATCATAAATGCCGTGAACCTGTTCTTGCAGGTGTTCTTCACCATCATGTATAGCGATCTGGAGTGGTGAGTTTCTTCCGATCAATCATCTTTGCTCACGAGGTCTTCGTGCGCGGCAAGCGGTGTTGGGCCTCTGTCCTCAATCGCTGCGACCTCAGCATCGGGGCGCAAGGAAGCACAGCTAGGCGGCTCATGGAGGCAGATTGCCGCATGGATGTCTAATATATATACATATGCTAACTGATCCCTACAGTGACTATATCAACCCAATCGATCTCTGCAACCGCCTGAACACATACATCATCCCAGAAGCAGCCGTCCATGGCTTCCTCACATTCCTCTTTCTCATCAACGGCTACTGGGTCGCCCTCATCCTCAACCTTCCTCTCGTGGCTTATAACGTCAACAAGTATGTCAAACACCATTTTTTGCTTGCAATGTGTCTAGGTCACCAGCGCATGGCTGGCGCTGTTGGCGATTTCATGGCTTAGACTGACTATGCTTATAGGATCGTTAATAATACCCATCTCCTGGATGCGACCGAGATCTTCCGCAAGTTGAATGTGCACAAGAAGGTATGCCTTCACTCAATGACTCAAAGTTGGAATCAGTCGCTAATACAACCGACAGGAGTCTTTCTTCAAGCTTGGCTTCCACCTCATTATGTTCTTCTTCTACCTCTACAGGCATGTCCAGTCCCCATCGTCTGAGTCCACAGTTTGATGCTAACATTTCTGCAGCATGATTGTTGCTCTCATCCGCGACGAGTCCCATTAAATAACCCCGCAGCATGGTCTAGACGGCACAGCGATGAATCAATGATTGTACTTGGCGAACGTTTGGTATAATGAACTGAGAGCGAGCATGGCAGAAGGTCCTCTGGATGAACGTACAATAATGTCATACTTATGGGAACGAATGGGGAAGTCAGCTTTCGGCATCAGCGATGAGAGGAAGGACGGTCGTACTGGTGGTTATATGGCATATATAGCTTTTTGGCGAGTATACAGCTGTCAGTGGTGGCTGTTAGATGGGGACTGGAGTTGTGAATATGATGATGTTATGGATTCGATGCCGCACAATATGCTCCGTAGCTTTGGACAGCTTCAATTTAGTGTACAGCAATTTGAGATGAATGCTGAGTATTTTAGCCAAATCCTTGTAAGGAAGGGTGCCTCATACAAATCCCCCATCGCCTATAGGCTCAAAGATGGCTGCTTGGGATCAAACTGGTGGACATGAATCACCACAGTAACAGCGCACGGTGATCCATCTCTGGAGTGGCCAGTGACTGCAGTAATTGTGCTATGGTTTTCTGTCCTCAAATTAGGAGCTTCGATAAGGACAACGCTTATCACGTGACTCGTATTTTATCGCGATACCATATTGACCTCAGCCTTCCCGTAAATTTACCAGAGCTCAAGACCACAACTCTTGCATTTCACTTTCACCTCTGCCTCACACCACAAATACAACATGGCAGATTTGAACGCCTATCCCGCCAATATGGCGCCTCAAAACGCACTGATTGCGCGCCAGCTCGATGGTCCAGACCATGCCGTCGTACCATACACCGCCGAAGACCTGTCACGGCCTACGCAAGGCCCTGCGAACCCATTCAGAGACGAAGTGAACGGCCTGAAGCGGAAGAATGTGCCGACTGGATATGCGCAGGACATATACATGAGCGAGTATACTTTCCGGACACAACATCGAGCGGTGGAGCGGAGAGGAGGACCGGGCGCGGAGATCTTGACCAGCAAGCAGGCGAAGGAAGACGCAGAGAGGATACGTGCGAAGAGGCAGAAGAAGGGAGACGCGCTGGTGGTGGAGGGGGAGAATGAATATGTTGGTCCTTGGGCGAAGTACAAGCGGAAAGAGTACGAGGAGAGGGAGGCGCAAGGAGGCGAGGAGTTGGCGAGCGATGAGGAGTATGAGGAGGTCACAGACGAGGAAGTCATTGAGAGCGGAGCAGTGATACCGGCATTACCGCAAGCTCTGGCGAGGAGAAAAGAGGAAGAGGAACAGGGTGCGGAGACGACCACGTTTCATGGGAGTGAGATGTACGACTATCAGGGCAGGACGTACATGCACGTCCCGCAGGACCTGGATATTGATCTCAAGAAGGACGTGGGCAGCATCAAGAACTTCGTGCCGAAGAAGCTGGTCCATACGTGGAAGGGACATACGAAGCCTGTTGTTGCGCTGCGGTTCTTTCCTTCAAGTGGGCATCTTATGCTCTCTGCGTCGGCAGATAATACGGTCAAGCTGTGGGATGTATATCATCAGCGCGAGCTGCTGAGGACGTATTCCGGGCATACGAAGGCCCTGTCTGATGTCACATTCAATACGTCGGGCACACAGTTTTTATCTGCGTCTTATGATCGCATGATTAAGCTGTGGGATACGGAGACGGGACAGTGCCTGAACCGCTTTACGACTGGCAAGACGCCTCACGTGGTGAAGTTCAATCCGGATCCCGAGCACAGCAATGAGTTCCTGGCGGGGATGAGCGATAAGAAGATCGTACAATTTGATCTGCGCACGAGAGAAGTGCTGCAAGAATACGACCACCATCTCGCCGCCATCAACACCATCACATTCGTCGACGAGAACCGCAGATTCATGACCACCTCCGACGACAAGAGCCTGCGCGCCTGGGACTATAACATCCCCGTCCCCATCAAATACATCGCCGAGCCGTACATGTACCCAATGGTGCGCGCGGCGGCCCATCCCTCGGGGAAGTACGTGCTGTACCAGTCCTCCGACAACCAGATTGTCGTCTACGGCGCGACCGACAAGTTCCGGCAGAACAGGAAGAAGTTGTACAAGGGCCACAACAACGCGGGATATGCGATCGATGTCGCGGTCAGCCCGGATGGACAGTTTGTGGCGTCGGGCGATACGGGGGGATATGTGTGCTTCTGGGACTGGAAGACGTGTAAGATGTGGCATAAGATTAAGGCGTGTGAGGGCGCGGTGACGTGTGTGGAGTGGCATCCGCAGGAGACGAGTAAGGTGGCGGCGGCTGGGCTGGATGGGAATATCAGGTTTTATGATTAGAGCGCAGGAGGAGGGAATGGGGATTGGCGTTGCATTGGATGGAGTTCGAGGGATCATGCTTTGTGTGGACAGGAGAGAGGTATTGGGAGTTGATACCAGGCAGCCACGACTGTCTCGTCTGTTGATGTAGAAGAACCCTGTAGTTCAAAACTTCTGCGATCCGATCTAGACGAGACATCTTCTGCGATAAATATTGCTTTTGACTTGACTTGCTCAACCAAAAGGAGAATATCCATTTCATACCCTGATGTATGTGGAAAGGAAGCACATCCACATCTATCACGATATTTCCCAGCTTTATTTATTGAGGTTCGGTAAAACACTATCTTACCTGCTATTAGCATATGCTCTTGCTTTTCATCTTCTTGTCTCGAGTCCTGCTCTCAGTGATATCATCTTGCCATTCTTTCCTTCTCACCAACATCACATCACATCACTTCAGATTACGAATCAGCAATGTCTCTCGAACTCTCTAGCATAAAAAAGAACTCGGGAGGCATGAGACTTTCGTTCCTCCTACCTAGGTATATAAAACCACCCCTAAAGTCCATGGTCTAATCTTACAACTTCGATGTTGCGAGAATAGTAGAGCAGGATCCTAAGATAAAAGGAAGAAAAAGGCCAAAAAAGTTGACAGTATCCATCTTCGATGGATGGTTCTTTCCGAACCGGGGAGTCGAACCCCGCGCAACCGCGGGTTCTGATGCGTGATCATGAGAGGCGGATATGTTACCGATACACCAGTTCGGATCCGATTGTTGGGGCTTGAGGGCTTCATTGTGATGAAAAGAGCTTGGCGGCAGGACAATTGACGGTAGATGCTTTCAATAAATCTTGCACGCCACTATTTTCGATGGAATTATAATTGACCTCTCTGGATGTGCAGTCTTCTCCCCATACGTCGAAATAACGCAGCCGATTTCCAGTGATAATCTTTCAAACAAGGTGAAGGAAGTGATCTCATATGCCTGGTCTTAGATACCTGCTACATTCAACTAGCGATACGCGACGCAATATGGATTCTGGCCTGCAGATGGCCACCACCGTCCACTACAGCAACGTAGAAACGCACTGCTGACTTGAAAAGCAAAGACTCATCATCACTCATAGACATGCCACATAATCCATGCCATCTCGGCTCTAGAAACGAACAAGGCCCTCCTCCAGTTGCAACCAAAGCATTATTCACCACTGGAAGAACACCAATGATTATTGTGAATTTGTGTTGTGTTGTGTGCTATTTAATCTACTATGAGCTCCGGTTTATCATCAGATTCTTGTATACTTAAGTGGACACGACTATTAGCCATGTGTTGGCCAAATAGCAGCACTGCATCATCGTTGGTTTTCTTCCAACCACCACTTTGTACCCGAGTACAGTTTGTGGAAACACAACGATTACCCGCCCACCGTCTGATCGCGACAGCTTCTCCAACGACGACGACAACACCACGCCACGAGAGGAGGGGACTCGGCAGCACGAGCCGCCTAACAGCATGATGGAGCACCCGACAGCAGCAGGCTGTTGCTGTAGGTTGGGAAGGGGCGTTCTCCGTGCCATCCATTTGGAAGAACCGGCCGCAAGCAACAGCCGCTTCGTCCGTCTCCTCGTCCCACGCTGGCTGTTCGAGAGGATTTACACGCCCTCGTTCTCATCCACCATCGTCTCCCCCCTCCCCCTTCCCTCCTCCACCCCGCCCATCCTCCATCCTACATCTACCCTCCCCCCCTCCCCCCTCCATCAAACCGGGGCTGTAGCTCAGTGGTAGAGCGTTCGCTTTGCATCCCGATTGATTCAATCATTCCATCGTGCGAACTTGTGAAAGGCCCAGGGTTCAATCCCCTGCCGCTCCAACTTTTTTGGTTGGCTTCTGTTTTGGTTTTTGGGGTGGGGTTTTGAGGGTGGGGTGGAGTGGAGAAGAGGAGAGGGAGTCGCGAGGTGCGGACCCACTTTATTTGTGGGAGGGAGGGGAGGAGGCGAGGAGACGAGGAGGGAAGGGGATTGTGATGATGAGATGATGATGGGATAGGCGGGCGAGATGTTGGCTGTATGGCGTTTGGGGCGTTTGGGGAGAGGAATGGGGATACGTGGCATGGAAAGAACAGAGAAACAATCCTCGTGTTATAAAATAAAGTCTCCTCCTGATTTCGGTTCGAAAAACCAAAAACATTCGTTTGGCGCACTGGACTCAGTCTATGCTATGATTCTTCCCTCCCCTTCTCCTTCTCTTTCTCAATATTCCTGCGTCCATCTCCGCCGTCTCACTCACTAATCCTGGCCATCTACACCAGGGACTAGGTGCTCACGCTCACGCTCGCGAGAACACCAACGACAGCAGTAGCACAGGAGCGACAGAGATCGCTGCGGCAACAGCAATGTTTACAGCACTGAGATCAGTCCATGCCCTCCGTAGATCTTCTTCTCCTTGAACCTCCGTGGTGCAGGAAGAGAGATGAAGAGACTGCGCGCACAGCTTGTAGGCGCGGTGCAGAGGAGTCTGTGGATGTCACGAGTGTAGGTATAGCTAACATATAAAGCTGATGTAGGAAAACAGGACGACCGATGCCTGCAGTCGTCTTCTTATTGATATTTCGAAAGGAAGATGTCCTAGATGGGAACATATACTCACGATTGCGAAACCCGAAGCATGCCTCAGTTCGTCGCCGTATTCATAAAAATCTCTGACATGATTGATAACCTCGCTGCTGACTTCTGCAGGCCGAAGACGGTCTCTTTGTCCTTTTATAAATTTGGTGTTTAACTCGTAAAACCCCCTTATAAACCTCTCATATCTATCCATGTGCAAACGTCGCTGATACATGCTGCCTTGAAAATGCAGAAACCGACCCAGAAACGCCGCGCTATGTTGTAACCGTAATTCCCAACTATTTCGTAAATGCCCAATTTTTGACATGCTTGGCCTGTACTGAGACTTGGTGTCTTGTCCGGACCGTAGAGTAAGAATGCGTTCTGACGCAAATCACATGATCTCGCTGGCGAATTTCGATCGTTGTCTGATCAATGGGCCGTAGACAACGAGGACCCAAGGAACAAGAGTCAGAACTATTGCCTACGGTAGGTGTTAACATCATGTAGAGAATAAAAATGGCTGTGCATGAGGTGAGAAACCAAAGAAACAGAAGAGAATGCCGCACCATCACTCGACTCCAGAAAGGACAGAGGATGAGAGAAGTGGAAACTCACAATCCCTCCCAAAAGACTGCTCGCCTGCGCAAACCCCAAATTATTAAATAACGGGCTGCTAATGAGTGGAAACACCGCGCCGACGACGTTGCGACAGCAGCTCTGCGCCGCCAGCGCACTGCTCGCATAGCGATGATATACATCAGCCAGATAATTGAACGTCGCCAGGTACACCGAATAAATACCCATGGTCGCGAGACCGATCCCGAAACATGGCACGACCCAGTGCACGTAGCTGAATTGCGACCAGCCGAGCCAGAAGAGACCGATGGGGAGGAGCGCGGACTCGACGCATGCGAAATACAGGCGGACTTCGGGATCGTAGATCGCTTTCTGTGACACCGCCACCTCGGCTTCGTCTTTTCCTTCTTGGATCGCGGAGCTCGATAGTTGCTGTGCGACTAAGGCGCGTTTGTTGCGTCCGGTGATGTTGCCGAGGATGACTCCGAAACGGGCAGAATAGGGTTCTTGCACGATGGCGAGCCAAGTGGCGAGGATGGCACCGATGACCATTGAAGTGAAGACGGCGCCGCATTGTTGGATATCGAAGGAGTGGGAGACGCTGAAGATTAGGGGGATGGATGCGAATGTCAGATACAGGACAGCCCAGGCGAAGGAGATCCAGAGCGAGAAGAAGAAGACGACTGGTTCGGTGGTAAGGAGATCTATATGATGTCAACAAGGCGCAGCAATAGCAAAGGCAAGAATTCTTACGCAGGGGTCTCCAAACGGAGATCTTGATCATCTTGGTCAGAGACTCACGCTCCTCGTCCGACTTCACTTTCCAACGTATACGCTGAGATACGATTCCGCTGCCGCTTGGATCCGGCATAGCAAAGCCAACGTATCCAGCCTTCTCCCGTTCTTCATACCACGTATTCAACGCCCCAGCCCTGCGACTCAGAAGAACACTGCCACGTGACTCTTTAAGAAAGACAATGACAGCCAAGATCAAGAAACCATTAGTGACCACCTGAACCCAGAAAACCCAGCGCCATTGGAGATTTTGAGCGAGCAAAGAACCCACCAAGGGTCCGAGGCCGGTGCCAAATAAGGCGGCTCCGGAGAAGAGGGACATGGATGTGTTCCGCTCGTGTGTGTGATACAAATCACTGATCACACCGCCAACCATACTCGAAAAGACAGAGCTCCCACAACCCACCAGGAAGCGGGCAACAATCATACCGGCAACGTTTGGTGTCAGAGCGCAGGCGATCTGCATCGCTTCGAAGAGGATGCCAGCGGCAACAAAGACGGGATAACGGCCCTGGATCTCGGAAAAGGGTGCGAGGACCATAGGGGTAATGGCGAAACCGAGGCAGAAGGACGTGAGCCCAGTGAGACATGTGAGTTCAGAGACGCCAAACTCGGCAGACATGGCGGCCAGAGGCGGAGAGTAGGAGCCGGCATTGTAAGCTGTGAACATGGTGGCGATACAGGCGAGCCAGATGGTGAGTCTCTTGCGAGTGGGAGACCAGAGGAAGGGATCACCGAACTTGGAGAGGTCGGGAGCTGGCGGTGGAGGTGTGTCGACATTGAGAGGCGGCGGTGAGGGGAAGGGAAGAGGGGTTTCGAAGGTGAGATAGTGGTATGTGATTGGTGATTGATCGTCGAGGAAGGTGAGCGCTGTAGAGGTAGCTGTTGATGGCCGAGTACTGTCTTGTTTCTCATCGTTCATGACTTTAATTTTGTCGATGTCGAGACTTGATGTTGCTGTTGGGCAATGCCGCGTGCCAGTGCTGAGAGAAGGTTCGATGCGGTCATCCTTCTCGCTATCGAGGATGTTTACATCAGGTGAAGGTACTTTCTTGAGAAGTTGGCTTTCTGATATAGGATGTGAATCACTGGTATCGCCAATCTTGGAATTCCCCATTGAGTGAGTGAGTGAGTGAGTGAGTGAGTGAGTCCTGTACTTCTAGATCTGGTGCATGTAACTCGCGTTTTTGGGAAGGCAGAGAAAGAGAAAAAAGAATAAAAAATAGGTTGAGAGTAGGGTAGAGTCATTCGGAATTCCAGAAAGAAGAGATAGAGCACATAGGCTCACCCTGCTAGTATATATGCCATGGCATGCCAAGCCATGCCACTACTTATCGTCAAGCGCGGGGTCTTGTCAGACTGGTCAGTGAAGGGTCCTATCCATATCCGCGGACAACCGTAAAAGGAAAGTGCAGAGGATCGTCGAGTCGGAGTGCCGACAGTACGAAGTAGTAGTGGTTAGTAGTGATTAGCGGCTGTGGAATGAGGGGGAGAAGAGGGGTGAGCGGCTGTTGGAGATTTCAAACTTGAGAGATTGGAAAAAGTACCTCTGTCATCGCAATATTTACCTTAGCTCTGATGTACCTTCAACAAAGGACTTCTGTTCTTCGACTTACTGTATGTTGGTATACACTTACTATATGCTTACTGTATATGCATAGTTACATGGTATCCTTTTCCTCATGGACGGAGATGACTGATCACCAATCTTATTCCCGCCATGCCCCAATTCCCGTCTAAGCGAGAGATACGACCGGGGTAGCGTCAGAAGGGCTTGACCATCACCGATGACGGATGCTGCTGGCCAATCGCGTAGGATGCCATTTCGGGTCGGATATGAGAGTTGGAGAGCAGATGAGGGGAAGAGGGGATGAGGGAGCGGATGAGGGGAAACCTGGAGGACGATGAGTATCTTTCGAACGAAGTCTTCTCCAATCTCATCTACTCCGTTTGTCTCGTGACTGACTGAGTAATGCTGCATGCTCGCATCCTCATCTCGCTTCTCTTAAATCCGACTATGGGACATCAGGCTGTCATCGCCAGACTATATTTCCACATCTGATGTCGAGTTGTTGTTTGGTATGGCGTTTGGAGGAACTGCGGATCACGTGATGAGAACCTGATCCCATCTCCAGGAATTCTCAATTCTGACAAGTTGAGGACTAGGCGGCGACGGAGGCGAATGCCACTTAGGCAGCTTGGAAGAAGCTATTCGGAGCTATAGAGCTTAAGAGGAGCCATAGCGCTTCGAGGGCGGCTATCGCGTCTATGGAGGCTGATGGTGATGCTGATGCTGTTGAGGAGCAAAGAGCAAAGCAAAGAGCAACAGAACAGACTTCTTCTTTGGGAGACAATTTCTTCATTCATTGGGGAGCAGGTGATATGTACTAAGTATATGTACTGAGCATATGTACTCAGTATATGTACTCAGTGATATGTACTCATACAGACGTCCAATGTGTATTGCTGTATTGCAGAGCACGAGAAGCCGTCTATCCGTCTACGTGTATTCGTCTACGTGTATTCGTCTACGTGTATCTGTCGGTGCTCGTTGCTGGTCCAACGTCTTCGGATGAATCTCCACCTCTCTGTTTACGTCCCTCAGCCTTGCCGATGTTGCCCATAGATGGAAGTCGCCGTCATTATACTCAAACGGCGATGATTATGTAAGACACCCACCCACTCTACCAAGTAGGCATCACATGATATGACGCACAGCTCCACGGAAATGGAAATGGAAATGGAAATGGAAGGAAGGAAATTTCGCCATTCTGCATGCATCTTGCCTCACACTTGGGTGTGTGGCGGCATTGAGGCCATTGAAGCCAAAGCAACCTTGCTCTCTGATCTCTGCTCTCTGTTCTCTGGAGTACCATAGCACGATTGGCGTGTACTCCAGCTGTCCACTCGAATCTTCCCTTTGAGCCTGCTCCCCCTCTACTCCCCTCTGCTCCCCTCTACTCCCTATGTCCCATGTCATCACCCATCAGCCTTGCTCTAGCTCAAGCGAGAACGTCCAAAGGCTGCGTGGCCACCCAATCACCCCTCGTCTTGGCAGAATTGCGTGCTTGCTAGAGGGCTAGTAGTGGGGGTGGAGGGCGGTGGGGTTGCAGCAGGCTCACAGCTCAAAAATGACAAATTCAACACCTGATCCTGAGGGGTTATGGTGACATTTCTGAAGTGCTAGATGGACACTTGCACTTAGACTTACATAAAGGACCACATCTCCCATCTCACGTCTACAACATAACATCGCAAACATCACAACATACAACTTGAGCTCCCATTCCTTCCAGGCATCTCATATCATATACCCAACGTCATCATGGCCACCGCAGAGAGAGCTACCCCGTAAGTACTGCTGTGTCTCGTCTCCTCTGCCCCGCCCGCTATTGCAGATTCTTCCTCTCGATCAACCGCGAGCTCTCTGTCCATCGTCTCTCCAACAACATAGCTGACGATGCCTCGAACAGACTCCGTCTGGGCTCCATTGCCCCAAACTTCAAGGCTGAGACCACCCAAGGCCCAATCGACTTCCACGAGTTCATCGGCGACAAGTGGGTGATCCTGTTCTCCCACCCAGAGGACTACACCCCCGTCTGCACCACCGAGCTCGGTGCCTTCGCCAAGCTCGAGCCAGAGTTCACAAAGCGCGGCGCGAAGTTGATCGGTCTCTCGGCGAACACAATCGAGTCCCACGGAGGATGGATCAAGGATATCGACGAGATCTCGGGCAGCCATTTGACCTTCCCCATCATCGTAGGGCACCCCGTCCGCATCTTGAGCATGGCATAGGTACTGATATTCAGCAGGGTGACAAGGACCGCAAGATTGCCTACCTCTACGACATGCTCGACCACCAGGATATCACCAATGTTGACTCCAAGGGAGTTGCATTCACCATCCGCTCAGTCTTCATCATCGACCCAAAGAAGACGATCCGCCTCATTCTCTCCTACCCTGCATCGACTGGACGCAACACCGCCGAGGTCCTCCGTGTCTTGGACTCTCTCCAGACTGTAAGACACCCACCCGATCAAATCTCGCGGCGTGACGCTGATGCTGACTTCCCCAACAGGGCGACAAGAACCGCATCACGACCCCCATCAACTGGATCCCGGGAGATGACGTGATCGTCCACCCATCGGTCACCAACGAGGAGGCGAAGACCCTATTCCCCCAGTTCCGCATCGTCAAGCCATACCTCCGCTTCACCCCTCTCCCAAAGGAGAACACCTCTGCCAATGTTTGACTATCAAAGATGTAGCCGAGCCTACGAGGAAAGTTTCTAATTTAGCGTCTGACGAGGATAGAAATGAAATGAAATGACACCAATATCCAGAAGTATCCAAAACGATGGAGTGCATCCGCTCGTGCCGAGACTCACGTGATATTAAGTAGTGATTTAGATGTCACGTGCACTATCTCCCCTGAATCCGAACTCTGAACTTACGACAATGAAAATTCAGAGTAGCTTGCACGTCGTCCCTGACATAAGATATACATGCATACATACATACACATCTAATATTAATATACCCAAGCACGCACTCATCACTTCAGTCTCCTCATCCCTTCATCTCGGCCACGAGAGATCACTCCGGTCCCCTCGATCCCTTCATCTCGGCCAGCAGAGATCGCTGCTGCATCACGACAAGTGAAACCATCGAACCCAGCCCAGCCCTGACCATAACGCTCGAGTGTCCCCGCCCTTCCACACGAGCTGCACGTGGGGCCTGCAGGCCTGTCTGTGTACGTTGTCTGTGTACATTGCCATCTGAAGTCTCGTCTCGGTCTTATTCATCCGTTCCTTCTTTTCCCCCTTTCCTACTCTCGCTATGTACATATGCTGAGCCTTGAACCGTGGATTGCTGGATTGCTGGATTGCTGGGAGGAAGCATGGCTCTCGTCGGACGGGCTGTACTGTACTACTGTGCATACCGACCGTTGCGGGCGTCTCGCTTAACCCCTGAGGCTGCGTAGCCGCTACGAAGAGAAAGAGGGGACCGTTGATCTTCGATTCTCAAAGTCCTCCTCCTCCTCACATCCCTGGCTTTTCCCACAGAGGAGGGACAGCTGCTGTCTTTGCCAAAGCCCTGACAACTGCAGTATGTACTGTACATACACGAAGATGCAGAAGTGAGATAGTGAAGATACTTGAACCACCTACATTGTACATGCTGTGCGCGCCGAGCGTCTTGAAAGTCGTCACCCGCTCGGACTCCCATCTACTGTGACTTACGAAGTACTGTGACTGCGGTACTGTGTGGTGTCATAGCGGGCGGAGAGGGGCAAGTCCAGCGTCCACCCACAGCGCAGCGCGGCGCGGCGCGGCGGGATCGAGGAGTCGCCTTGCCTTTGGGCGGGAGCCACCGCCCCGAACATCGCCCGAGCAGGTGGTGTCTGTGCCATTGTCCAGTGCTCCACCAGGACGTCAGTTCCTCTCTCTATTCTGTTTCAGATCCCCAGAACCTGCGCCCGTCCTGCATCCTGGTGTGTACGTACATAGGCGATCGGCGTTTTTTGGGAGCAAGGCTTCTGTGAGGGGAGACGGTAGAGTCGAGACGGAAGGAAGGTGGGCTGGGATTTGAGTCAGGGGTTGGGGAGAAGGTAGGCGGCACCTCGTTTTGTCTTTGCTTTGTGGACGAAGGGGGTATGCATCTTCCATTGTGTGCTTGGAGATGCTCAAAGATGACCTCGCGCAATGATGGCGTCGACATTTTGAGCGCGAGTTGCGATAGGACGTCCAAGGCAGAATGGTCATGATGGAGCCAGAGCTGACATTGCGGCCAGCAGGCTCGCTCGAATCGTTTTCCTCCTCAGACTACAGTTCTGACGATCTTGCACGACAAGAACCGCGCCCATCGAGCGACGAAAAGGAGAAGAGCGCGCTGCGGCGAGGGTTTTCGAAACTCGGACTTCATAGTGCTGGACGTGGGAGACCGCCGCCAAACATACAGATCTGGGAAGCGCCCAAGAATCAGACACAAGCAGCGTCTGGCCCGGGACTTCTGACGATTGGGCAAGGCGGACAATATACTTTGAGGAATAAGAGCGTAAAAGCCTCGACTGAGAAGCCGTTACCCAAGACTCCCCCTATAACGCCGGGAGATCCAACACCGAGACAGCAAGACTTCTCGCCGCCGACGAGGGGAGCGCCGCCCACACCAGAGGAAGCAAAGGAAGATATGACAAGGCCTGCATATAGCGGTGCTGACACAATGGATTCAACGACTGGGAGCACGACGGAGGTGTATGGCAGGCCGCGAAAGGAATCCGAAAGTCCATACATTGGAAATATGAATGGCGCACAAACAAGCTTTAGCTCGTCGAGGGAAGGAGACGAAGACACGAAAGATATGAACACGCCTAGGAGTGGAGGGGTAGCATCTGCGGCTCCATCTCCCGCTCAGCCTACATCTGCTGGGAGCGGGACCACGCCTGCCGCTCCTGCGAACTCATCTACACATTTATCGAGCCTCATGTGCAATGTACTTCGAACGACTGGACGTGAACCCCACGCCTTAGTAGGGGCTACGACGACGATTATAGGAGACAAACTTTATGTATTTGGAGGCAAGATTTTATCACGAACTAGAGCAGCTTTGACGGCCGACTTGTATGAATTGGATCTGGTACGACGGCATTGGACGAAATTGGATACCCTTGGAGATACCCCTCCACCACGTTATTTTCATAGTATGTGCTCTTTGGGCGATACGAAACTTGTCTGTTACGGTGGCATGTCGCCTGCCACACAACCAAACGGACAGCCTGTACCACCGACGACTCAGAATGGACAGGAGAACCAACCTGAGGTTGTGGTGATGTCTGATATTCATATTTACGATGCGTCGACGAATACTTGGACTTATATCCCAACACAAGATACCCCTCAAGGACGATACGCACATTGCGCGACTATCCTACCGTCTTCTGCTACGTTTTCAAATTCCTCAAATGCGCCATTGTCGGCTCTGCAACACAATCCTTCGTCGGAAAATCCAAATCAGGGGACGATTGGTGTTAATATTGATGGCACCGGAGGTGCTGAGATGGTGATTGTGGGAGGCCAGGACAGCGCAAATCATTACATTGAGCAGATTAGTGTCTTCAACTTAAGAAGCTTGAAGTGGACGAGGACTCAGCAGTTAGGAAAGAGCTGCGGTGCTTACCGAAGTGTGGTCGCGCCATTACCTGGAGTTGTCTCGTCAAAGATTGGAAAGTCAACTCCGAAAACGGATAGCGGTTCCGGTGGCATCGCCCAGGACTCGAAGGATCCATCATCATCGATGCTGATCTATTCGAACTACAACTTTTTGGATGTCAAATTGGAGCTGCAAATTAGATCTGCAGATGGGACTTTAACGGAAAAGCCAATGAATGGATCCTTCACGCCGCCTGGATTGCGTTTCCCCAATGGCGGAGTTATCGGCACGAACTTCGTCGTTAGCGGCACATATCTGACGTCGTCGAAACAAGAATACGCACTCTGGGCCCTCGATCTCCGCACATTAACCTGGTCGCGCATTGACGCTGGCGGCAACGTCTTCGGCCAAGGCAGTTGGAATCGCGGGGTTCTCTGGAACAGACGGAATACATTTGTCATTCTTGGGAACCGCAAACGCAGTCTCGTCGAAGACTACAACCACCGTCGTCTCAACTTCAGTCATGTCTGTATGGTTGAGCTGGAGGCGTTTGGATTGTATGACAATCCTCGGAAGACGACACCAATGAGCGGATTTGTGTCTGCGTCCAGTCCAGCACCTTCGATATCGTTACCAGCGACCCCTAGCGGCGGCGCAAAACAAAGCCCATGGGAGGCTGGTGGTCGGACATTGAGCTCAGCAGCCTCCGACCTTGGTGCGCTAGCACTCGCGAGCAAGGAGCTTGCGGATATGGATATCCTCGCTGTGGGCGGGGAACGCATACCTATCAACTCGCGCATAATCGCGAGGCGATGGGGACCATATTTCATCCAGCTTCTGCGCGAGGCGGCCGCAACACAAGATGGGAACGATGCAGCCACTCTTCGGCCGAGTAATTCGAGCATGTCGAGCACGCTGATGTACGCTGGAAGCAGCAATCAGAGCCGCATGAGCAGCATCACGATCACGAACTTCTCAAGCCACACCAGCAGTCTGTCCACCAGCACCACGATTGCCGAACGCTCGGAATCCTCACCGCAAGCACCGGGAGCTGCCCACGGCAACGGACAACCCAACAACGGCGTCCCACCCTCCGCAGCCGACCTATGGAGTCCTCCCGACGCCAGCACGCTCCCCCCAGCATCACGGCCACGCGCTCTCTACCTCCCGCACACCTACCTCACCATCCAGTCCCTCCTCCACTTCCTCTACACGTCCTCGCTCCCGCCCTCGACCTCCCCCCTCTGCACGCCGCAGATCCTCTGCTCGCTCCTGCAGCTCGCGCGCCCGTACCGCGTCGACGGGCTCGTCGAGGCCGTCGTCGAGCGCCTGCACGCGATCCTCGACAGCCGCAACGCGGCCGCCGTGTTCAACGCCGCGGCCATGGCGGCTGGCGGCGGGCGGTCGCTCGGCGGGGCCCTGGACGCGGAACTCGCGGCTGCGGCTGCGGCCGAGGTCGTGGTCGCGGTGCAGGGGCCGGGGCAGGGGCAGGGCCGCGGCAGGGGCACGGGCGAGGGGTTGCGGATCAATACGTCGTTTGGATTTAGGGGCGAGAGCAGCGGGAGTGAGGATGGGGGGAGTGCGGCGTCG
>Ga0209512_1000840_pt1 | contig 43618 bp, 41 predicted proteins | sample frozenSSSSmetaG_FD_184142 | JGI IMG/M metagenome (GOLD analysis project Ga0209512, IMG submission 184142) | Glacier valley bacterial and archeal communities from Borup Fiord, Nunavut, Canada, to study Microbial Dark Matter (Phase II) -... | ecosystem: Environmental > Aquatic > Freshwater > Ice >...
AGTAATATTTTGGACCCTGCTACCGTTAAAGAATAGTTCAGTATATCCTTAAAAACCCATGTCAAAGCATTGTATGTCTAAAATTTTTTTTACACTCTGTTGTTCCGCAACGTTATTACTCTCCCCATCGCTGATGTCCGGAACGGTTAAGTACAATGCCAAAAATATCAATCGTTCTGTTGCAGGTGTCAACACCGCTTTAATGAATACATCTGCTGTTGTTTTGTATGACAGCCTTAAGCTGGAAGCGTTCGGATTAAACAGGAAAGCATTTAAATACGCCTGGGCAGGCTACCGCAACCTTCTTGAAAAAGGGAAGCTTAATAATACGGGCATACTCTCCATTTGTGACTTTACGCAGTCCTCTAGCCACAAACGGTTATATATTATTGACATTGAAAACATGAGGGTATCCATGAATACTTATGTTGCCCATGGCCGCAAATCCGGAGGAGAGTTCGCCAAATCTTTTTCCAACAATCCAAATTCACACAAAAGCAGTCTTGGATTCTATGTTACCGGCAATACTTATTATGGCACCCACGGGTTGTCTTTAAGAATAAATGGTATTGAAAAAGGAATAAATGACAGGGCACTTGCCCGAAATATCGTCGTGCATGGTTCTGAGTATACCAGCGAAATCTTCCTTGAGAACAATTCTTTTTGCGGAAGAAGTTATGGTTGCCCTGCTGTTCCTGCCGATGAGATTGATGCTGTTATCACCACTATTAAAGAAGGAAGCTGCCTTTTTATTTATTATCCCAACCCACAATATCTTAAAAGATCAAAAATATTGAATGGCTAAGAGTGGATGTTAAATTTCAGATGGTTTGAAGGTGAAGAAGCTCAATTTAGGTTCGTACCCTATGATTGAGCTCTTCTTTTATGTAGAACAAATGCTACATAGCTTTACAGCTTTAAACTCATCCATTGTTTTTCATTAATACTTAATGAGCTGATTTCTATTGCTTTAGACATTTTATCACCGCGGGGAACGTTTTTTTCATTATTTGATGCAAGCATTTCTTCTTTCATAATTAAAGTAATTTTCATGAAGAGCATAGTTTTTATCTCCTTTTTAGCAATCGCGGCTTTTGGCTGCCATTCTCCGGAAAAGTCTACTGGATCAGACATGTCTACTTCTCCTACCATGAGCAGTGATTCATCAACCAGGTCAACACCTTCTACAGATACAGTAGCGACAACACCGGTAGATACCACCGGAACAAAACCAATGAGCTCAGATACTACTACAACTAAATAAAGCATAGGTCAGTGGCAATGGATAGGGAGCTTGGAAAAAAGGCTGTTTCAGCAAGAAGCAGCCTTTTTGTTTTTTTAATTATTTGTAAGGGTTAACTTTAGCCCATCAAACAATTAAACATGTTAAAAAACTCCTTCCTTTTCGTTCTTTGTTCCATCATTCTTTTTTCCTGTGTCAGTTCAAAAAAATTCAAAGCCAGCGAATCTAAATTCGAAGCTTTAAATAAAGAATTTGCCCGTGCGCAGTCTGACCTTAAAAACTGCGAAGATTTTACCGCCCGCCAGAAAGCAAATATGCAGACTGAACTGGATGCGCTGAAAAGAGAAAATTCTTTTATCAAGGAAAACAATACAAATGTTCTTGGTCAGCTGAAAGATCTATCGGTTCTTTCTGCAACACAGGCTGAGAGTGTTAAAAAATCACTTGACAACCTGGGTTCTAAAGATGCCTACATCCAGGATCTCCAGTCTGCGATGTCCCGTAAGGATTCGTTGAATATGTCACTTGTCATGAACCTCAAGAGCGCCCTTAGTGATGTAAACGATAAAGATGTAAATATCCAGGTAGAAAAAGGTGTCGTGTTTATCTCCATCTCTGATAAGTTGTTATTTGAAAGCGGCAGTTCCCAGGTAAATAAAGGTGCACTGACGGTTCTCGGAAAAGTTGCCCAGGTGCTGAACGCGAATCCTCAACTGGATATACTTGTCGAAGGCCATACAGATTCAGTTCCTATTAAAAGCGCCTGTGTTGTTGATAACTGGGACCTTAGCGCAAAGCGTGCCACATCAGTAACACGTATTTTGCAAAATAACTATAGCATAGATCCAGTTAGGATGACTGCAGGTGGGAAGAGCCAGTACACTCCGCTTGTATCCAATGATACTCCCGAAGGACGTGCAGCCAACCGACGCACCCGTATCGTGATCCTGCCTCAGCTTGACCAGTTCTTTAAGCTTCTGGAAAAGAAGGGCTAAATCAGTAACAGACTAACCATTGGTACAGCTTTATACGTTGCAATAGTCTAATCTTTGCAACCGGAATAACATTGTAACAGGTTTAATCATTGTCTCCGAATTTCGAACCGTACCCTAGGTATGGAACGTCTGTAAAAAAAACGTTATCCCTATATCGTCGTCACGCTAAACGTGACAACGATATAAAATTAAATATCATGTTGTGGCAAGGAAGAAGACAAAGCACTAATGTCGAAGACCGAAGAGGCGTATCAGCCGGCGGGCTGGCGGCAGGAGGCGGAATAATAGGCCTGATTGTCGTGGTGCTAAACCTGCTTTTAGGTGGCGATGCTTCACAGATACCTCCTGAGCTACTCCCAGGTCAGCAGCAATCCACGCAGGGGTCTTCCACAAATGATTCCGCCGATAACCTTCGCGCCGAATTTGTGAAAGTGGTCCTTGCTGAAACAGAAGACGTCTGGACAAACATTTTTCGGCAAAAAGGGGAGCAATATCCCGAACCAACGCTTGTTCTATTCCGGGATGCGGTGCAGTCAGGATGCGGTGCAGCCAGCGCGGCATCAGGGCCGTTTTATTGTCCCGGTGATCACAAACTTTACATTGACCTTTCTTTTTATGAAGAATTACAGAATCGCTTTCATGCTCCGGGTGATTTTGCAATGGCGTACGTTATAGCGCATGAAGTAGGGCACCATGTGCAGACCTTACTCGGAACTTCCGGTAAACTTGCAAGGGCCAGGCAATCGATGGGTCAGGGTGAATCGAATAAGTTGTCCGTTAAGATGGAACTGCAGGCCGATTTCCTTGCAGGAGTCTGGGCGCATTATGCCAATCGGGCGAAAATCCTTGAGCCGGGCGATATTGAAGAAGCGCTTACTGCTGCCAATGCCATCGGTGATGACAGGTTGCAAAAAGAAACGCAGGGACGTGTGGTTCCTGATGCGTTTACTCATGGTACGTCCGCTCAGCGCATGTATTGGTTCAAAAAAGGATTTGACACTGGTGATATCGCTCAGGGAAATACTTTTTCGGATCCTTCCCTTAATTAATTCTGATTTTCCGTTTCTGAAGGTTGTCCTTCTTTTTCTGCCGCCTGTTCTTCCTTGCTTTCAGCAGCGGGGGGCACTTCGGTAGCAAGATTCTTGTTGACTATTGCCAGTTGAAATTTAGTATTGAGGCTTAAATTGATATCATTGCTTGCAAGAATAGTGCGGCTTGCGGAATCCTGGAGAAGCACCATTGCAAGATCGCTTGCAAGTGGTGAACCACTGATAACATTTGCAACACGGCCCTGCACCATTTCAATTAAAAATTTATATCCTGCTTTTCTTCCGCTTCCTGCTCTTTCAAAATCTATGCGGTTCAGATCGAGCGTTTGGTTGCCTGCTGCGGATTTTTTCATCAATATTTTGATAATAGGCAGGTATTTATTCCAAACATGAACGTACATCATCAGGTCTTAGTGTTTTTGCAAAGGTCGGTAATAATTCGTGAACAAGCTAAGGTTTTTCAGAATTGAAGTTTGAAACAAAAACACAGAAGGCCGGATCGGTAAAACATACGGATCCTTTCTTCTGCGCTTTTGGATGATCCTAATTGCAATGCGTTTTTTTTCTGTGCATCACATGCACGCCTTCGATTAACTTTTCCACCTGCTCGTAAAAATAAATCAGACTGGTCCTTTCGCGGGTTTTCAGGTTGGCAAAGTTACCTGTTACCATCGTTTTAACACCTTCCCACATTATCCATCTTACCTGTGGTAACTGCGCATACTGAAAAAAATCTTCTACCACCTTCTCAGGATTTTCTATTTCTTCAGGAGTAAGCTTACGCGGTTTCATTTCCCACGCTTCATGATCTGGCATAGTCATAACACACAAATTTTAGAAGTTAAACACAAATAAATGCCGCGATAAAACGTTTTGCCTTTTTAATAATTAGGGTTTCTTTGACAATCGTATATCAATTGCAACATTAAACTATAGTCGCTAACTTTAGTGAAATTTTAAAGCTTTTTTTCTAACTATTTAAATGTTTTTTTCTTGCGCGTAATAGATAGATTATATCAGTATATAGAGACAAAAAGCGTCTTACCCACCGCATTTGAACGAAATTGTGGCATTGCGAACGGATATTTAAAGAAGCAGGCCAGGGGAAGGGGAAGTATAGGATCAGAAATTCTGGTGAAAATCACTACTAAATATGCAGACTTAAGTCTAATATGGTTGGTTACAGGAAATGGTTCAATGAATAATGGCTCCGCTTATGGATTCTCTGCTCATTATGAGCAGGATCATCGTATTAAAGATGAAAAGGTTGTTTACATTACTGATGAACGCACCGTACGCCTGCTGCATGAAAAAATAATCATCCTTGAAAATGCATTGGCCGACAAAGAAAAAATTATCCGCCTGATTGAAGAACAGATAAATAAAGGCTAGCGTTATCTTTGCAGCATGTTAAAAGAAACGCTGATCAATGCAACGGAAGCGGGCGCCGCAGTATTAAAACACTATTTCAACTCTAAAAATTTAAAAATATCCAATAAAGAAGGTATCAATAATCTTGTGACGGAAGCGGATCACGCGGCAGAAAAGGCCATAATGGACACTATCAGGGAAAAATTTCCTGATCATTTCATTCTGTCAGAAGAAGCAGGAGAAATCGCTTCCGCATCAGATTACAAGTGGATCATCGATCCTATAGACGGCACCGTGAATTATGCCCACGGCATTCCCATCTGCTGTGTTTCCATTGGTCTTGAACACAAAGGCTCCATGATTCTCGGAGCGGTTTACAACCCTCTGCTCAATGAGTTTTATGTTTCCGAAAAAGGAAAGGGCGCCTTTTTAAATGGCGATCCGATCCATGTAAGCGATAAAACTAATGTGATTGAGGCCTGCCTGGTGACCGGCTTCCCTTACACGTACCTTGACATGCCCAACGGACCATTAGTGGTTTTTGAAAGATTTATAAGGAAAGGTGTTCCGGTGAGAAGGCTCGGCGCCGCAGCGATGGACCTGTGCTGGGTAGCCGCAGGAAGATTCGATGGATTTTATGAACATAAGCTCCAGGCCTGGGACAGTGCGGCAGGATTTTTAATGGTTGAAGAAGCGGGAGGAAAGGTGACTGACTTCACAGGAACACGCTATTCTCCTTACCAGGAACGCATACTCGCCACCAATGGCCTCATCCACGAAGAAATGATACAGTGGATAAAGGGATAATTATTTAACATGGACGCAAGAACAGAGATATCCTCGCTCGGAGAATTTGGCCTGATCAGCCACCTTACCAGAAACATCGAACTTCAAAACGTTTCCTCCATTCTCGGTGTAGGCGATGATGCCGCCGTAATTGATCATTTCGGCAAACAAACGGTCATCACAACCGATCTGCTGATCGAGGGAGTGCATTTTGACCTGATGTATACCCCCCTGAGACACCTTGGCTATAAAAGCGTTGTGGTCAATCTCAGCGATGTGTACGCCATGAACGCGATACCTACGCAGATTACCCTGAGCATTGGCTTCAGCAATCGTTTCAGCGTTGAGGCGCTCGATGAATTTTATGAAGGCGTTTATGCCGCCTGCGCGGCCTACGGAGTAGACCTTATAGGAGGAGATACCAGCTCTTCGCAGAAAGGATTCATCATTTCCGTAACCGCCATCGGAGAAGTGACACCAGAAAAGATCGTAAAAAGAACAGGAGCAAAAGTGGGTGACCTGCTTTGTTGTTCCGGAGATCTTGGCGCGGCTTATGTAGGATTGCTCTTTTTAGAAAGAGAAAAAAAGATTTTTATCGAAAGCCCGAAGGTCCAGCCTGATCTTGAAGGAGAAAAATTTGTGATCAGCAAAATGCTAAAGCCAGAAGCAAGAAAGGACATCATCGAATTTTTCGAGGAGCAAAGTATTCTCCCTTCCGCGATGATGGATATCAGCGACGGGTTAAGCTCGGAAGTATTACACATATGCCATGACAGTGACCTGGGATGCGTTTTGTATGAAGAAAAGATTCCGATCGCGGATGAAATGAAAAGCGCGGCGTATAAATTTGAACTGGACCCGACAGCCTGCGCACTTAGCGGCGGAGAAGATTATGAATTATTGTTCACCCTGGCACAGACCGATTACGACAAAATAGTATTGAATGAACAGATAAGCGTTATCGGCTATATGACCGAACCAGGTGAGGGAACGCATATTATAACGAAAGGAGGCAATCGCTACCAGATTACGGCCCAGGGCTGGAATGCCTTTAAATAATTCTTTCATGACAAAAGAAATAAATATCGCCGGGACGTTCCTTCTTTCCTGCGCCATTATTCTGTTTTGTTCCTGTTCTGCATCAAAATCAGTCATCAATAAAAAATTCCCCCCGGAAAAATTAAAAAAAGATTTTGCGCTCTTTCGCGGTGCGCTGGAAGAATCCCATCCAAGCCTTTACTGGTTTACACCAAAAAGCAGCATGGACATGGAATTTAATGAGGCCGCCGGCAGACTTAACGATTCAATGACCGAGCGCCAGTTTCGCACCACTTTGTTAAAAGTAATCACCGCCATTCGTTGTGGCCATACATCGGTAAGTTTTTCAAAAAAATATTCGCGCTACCTGGACACTGCTGAACTAAATCTGTTTCCCCTGATGCTTAAGGTTGTAAAAGATACCCTTGTAGTTACAGGAAACATGAATAAAACTGACTTGACATTGGGCAGGGGAACAATTATAATAGCGATCAATAACCGTTCTTCGAAATACCTGATCGATACTTTTTTTCATTACATCACCGGCGATGGCAATTCTATTGCTGGAAAAGACCAGTCACTGAGCTCATACGGAACCTTTGGCGTGATGTATAAAAATATTTTTGGTCTGCCTGACAAGTTCAATATTGATTTTATAAATAAAAAAGGCGAACCGGACAGTATTACTATTCCAGTTTTTATACCAGTAAAGGATGAAAATAAATCTGACAGCCTTAAGCCGGAGAAATACACGGCTAAGGAAAGAAGAAATTTATTTACGTACTCTTCAAAAAGTCTCCAGGTGGATACCACCCTGCATTCAGGATACATGATCCTGAATACTTTTGCTTCAGGCAATGGTATCAGAAAATTTTTAAAACGATCGTTCAAAAGTATCAATCGGTTGAAATTACAGCATCTTGTAGTCGATGTGCGGTCAAACGGAGGGGGAGATGCAGGAATATCGACAATGCTGACACGATATTTATCTGATCATTCTTTTATTCTCGCCGATTCACTATATGCCATCAAGCGCTCATCCCGATATCATAGCCACATCCACCTTCAACCACTGTACTGGCTGATGACCGCTTTGGTCACAAAGAAACATTCCGATGGTAAATTTCACTTCGGCTATTTTGAGCGGCACCGGTTCAAACCAAAACAAAAGCATCACTTCGATGGCAATGTATATATACTGACAGGTGGAAATTCTTTTTCCGCCACCACACTTTTCATCCAGGAGCTCAAGGGTCAGAAAAACGTGAAAGTCATTGGAGAAGAAACCGGAGGGGGAGGCTATGGCAATTCCGCATGGATTATTCCGGAACTGACCCTGCCATATACCAGGTTACGGGTAGGAATTCCAAAACTTAGGTTTGTTATGCGCCGGGACCTCGTAAAAGAAGCCCGTGGCGTGATGCCTGATATAAACGTGGCTCCCACTGCAGAAGATATAAAAAACGGAACAGATGTAAAAGTGGAGGCCGTCAGGCAAATGGTCATGAAGGCGAACGGGTATTAATTTCCAATCATGAACGGATCGGCATCTTTCAGAAAAGGTAACCCGGAACGAACCTCAGTGAGTTTATCTAACGGCAATGAACAAGTGAAAATAATTTCTTTGTGCCCATGTGAATATATTACCGCACCCATGGGATCCACGATCATTGAATCTCCGCTGTAATAAACATCGTTTCCATCATTACCGGTCCTGTTCACGCCAACTATGTAGCACTGGTTCTCTATCGCCCTCGCCTGCAGTAATGTTTTCCAGGCGTTACTGCGGCTTTCAGGCCAGTTGGCAACATACACCAACACGTCATATTCAGGCTCCTGAACAGCTGTTTCCTGCGGAGCCTTTAAAGAATAAGCCTGTCTTGCCCAAACGGGGAAGCGCAGATCATAGCAAACCTGCAGATTAAGCTTCCATCCCTTTACAGAGGCAATCAGCCTCTTATTTCCCGCGGTATAGTGCTGGTCTTCCATTGCATGGCCAAATAAATGCCTTTTGTCATAATGTCCGTATTCACCATTGGGAAGCATCCAGATTAACCGGTTAAAATACTTTCCTCCTTCTTCAATAATTAAACTTCCGACTAATATTATATTCAGTGAGGCAGACAATTTTTTCATCCACTTAACAGAAGGGCCCTCCATTTTTTCGGCGAGTTGTTCAGGTTTCATGCTGAACCCCGTGCTGAACATTTCCGGTAGCACGACTATCTCCATTTTTTCTTTTACCAGCCTGATCTTTTTTTCAAGCATGTCCAGGTTGGCTTGCTTGTCTTCCCAATAAATATCCGTCTGAACAATTGTGATAGTTAGTGCTTGAGCGGGTTGTTTCATGGTTGATTATTTATAAGTCCCATTATCAGGTCGCGTTCATAGCCCTTCTGCAACAGGTAATCCGATAGCTTCCTTTTCCTCACCAGGATGTTTTTTTCGCTTTTAAGTGTGAGCAGTTTTTCTTCCTTTAGTTTATTTAATGTCTTAAGATAATCTTCTTCATCAATTTCTTTTAATCCTTTTTTGATACAATATTCACTCACCTGTTTTTGTTTAAGCTCATATTTAATTTTTACCCTGCCCCAATGCTTCATCCTGAACTTGCCCCCGGCAAAAGCTTTGGCAAATCGCTCCTCGTTTAAACAGTCTGCTTCTATTAACTGTGAAATGGCTTTATCAACATCCTGTTTCCACAATCCCAGTGAATATAATTTCTCCTTTACTTCCGCATGGCTTCTTTCCTGGTAGGCACAATAATGCCTTAATTTCTGTATCGCCTGCTCCGGTGTCAGTTTCTTTTTCTGCAACATAATCAGCTTTCCTCCAAACTCGGGATACACCCAAAACGGTTAATTAATATATTATCATATCATCGGCTTTCTTAAATAAGCCGCTTAGCATTTTTGTTCCGTTTTCTTTTGTTATGTCCAGGTCGTAAATAATTCCAGACAACACTATGTTCTGGCTCACGTAACTTAAAACCAATCCACCAAGTGTGAAATTTTCTTCCAGTAAATATTGATATAACTCCTTTATAATTTCCCATCCTGCAGCACCTGGCAGAGGTGTGCATCTCCGCTTATAAAATAATTACCGGTGTTAAATGCTATTGTAATTTTAGCGCTTCCTTCCGATACCACCCATTTATTTGTCCCGTCACTGGATGCTCTTATGTCTTTGCCAGGTTCTTTTAATATCTGCTCTATAAGTTTCGCGGTGCCGCCTGGTGAACATGGTACCGGTTTGGATACGAATTTATGGCTTTCTTAAATCTATAAAATTGCTGTTTTTCCCTTAGGTTTGCTAAAATTCAATCAACATTTAACCGCATGAAGTTCATTGTTTCTTCTTCAGCCTTACTTAAACAACTGCAACAGATAAGTGGAGTGATTAACAGCAACACCGTTCTTCCAATTCTCGAGGATTTCCTTTTCGATGTGGATAAGAATAAACTCACCGTTGTCGCCACCGATCTGGAAACAGTGATGAAAGTACAGCTGGATGTAGAAGCTAATGCAACCGGCCGGGTCTGCATTCCCGCCAAAATATTGGTTGATTCGCTCAAAAATATCTCCGACCAGCCGCTGACCTTCAATATTGATAAAAACTTCGGCATTGAGATTACCAGCGACAATGGTAAGTATAAGGTAATGGGAGAAAACCCGGATAATTTTCCTAAGGAACCCGCCGCCGACGACACGACTTCTTTTACCATAACTTCTTCAGCACTTGTTACCGCTATAAATAAAACATTGTTTGCTGTTAGTAATGACGATCTCCGCCCGGCAATGACCGGTGTTTTCTTTGAAATGGCTAAAGACGGACTTCAGTTTGTTGCCACAGATGCCCACCGGCTTGTTCGGTATAAAAGAACGGATGTCAGCTCACCAGCTAATGATTCGATGATCGTGCCTAAAAAACCGCTTACGCTGCTCAAATCGGCGATGCCGATGAATAACGACGAACTGACGATCAGCTACAACAGCAATCACCTTTTCGTCCGGCACGGCACTACACAAATGAGCTGCCGGCTGATAGATGCCCGTTTCCCGGATTATAAAGTCGTGATACCGGTAGACAACCCCTACCAACTTACGGTTAATAAATCAGAATTCCAGGGTGCCCTCCGCCGGATCAGCATATTCAGTAATAAAAGCACTAACCAGGTAGTGATCAGCATTACGGGAAGCGAGCTTACGCTTGCCGCCCAAGACGTGGATTTTTCTTTTGAAGGAACTGAGCGAATGAAGTGTCAGTACAACGGAGAGGATCTGCAGATCGCCTTTAACGCCAAATTTCTCATAGAAATGCTCAATGCATCGGACAGTGATGAAGTAACCATCGATCTGTCCACTCCCACAAAAGCCGGAATTTTAAAACCCGCTACTCAGGAAGAGGGCGAAGAACTGATGATGCTGGTAATGCCGCTTATGCTGAATACCTAAGCTTTATTGCTCTTGCTGCTGCATCATTTCCTCATACCTTCTGTAAGAATTGCTGTCGTCTGTGCCTTCATTTTTGGGCTGTGGGGTCAGTACCGACGCATTGTCTTCATGCCTTTTGCCATCCTCGTAGCTTACAGAAACGCCCACATGCAGTACATGTTTGGAAGTACCTTTGTAAGAACCTTTCACAGGTGAACAGTCGCTGCGGGCAATCGAAAGAGAGCGGTCTTTATAAAATATAAAAAACAAAACGGTAATTTCCGCTGGTGATTACAGAGACCTTACTTTTGCATTTTTACAAACCAGTATGAATATAACAGCGATGATCCCGGCACGATACGCTGCCACCAGGTTCCCGGCGAAACTTATGCAACTGCTTGGCGATAAAACCGTGATCCGGCATACTTATGATAACACGCTGGCCACCGGCTTGTTTACCGATGTAGTGGTGGTTACGGACAGTGATATCATTTATAATGAAATCCTTTCTCATGGTGGCAACGCGGTTAAAAGTCTACGGGAGCATGAAAGCGGCAGCGACAGGATCGCGGAAGCTGCCGCACAAATGGAGGTTGATATCATTCTGAATGTTCAGGGAGATGAACCCTTTGTGAAAAAACAATCACTGGAAAAATTGCTGGACGTGTTTAAAGATGAAAAAGTACAGGTAGGATCCCTGATGCAGCTGATGATAGAAAAGAAATTTATCGAAGATGAGAATTATGTGAAAGTGACTGTTGACAGAAACAACAATGCACTGTTCTTCAGCAGAAGTGTAATTCCTTTTCCGAGGAATGATCAGGTTAATATAGCCTATTATGAACACATCGGAGTGTATGCGTTCCGCAAACAGGCACTTCTCGATTTCACTTCCTGGCCGGCGACACCCCTGGAAGTTGCCGAAAAGATCGAATGCCTGCGTTATCTTGAATACGGTATTCCCATAAAAATGGTGGTTACGGATTATATGGGCATTGAGATCGATACGCCCGAAGATCTGCTAAGAGCCGCGAAGCTTTTATAAATTACTTAATTACTTAACCTTGTTGTATGAATAAATCTCTTTGGGGAATCGACCTCGGCGGAACAAAAATAGAAGGCGTAATACTGCGCTCCATGTCAGATCCTACCCCTTTGATCCGGACGCGGGTAGATACAGAGGCTGCCAAAGGGTATGAGCATGTGATTCAACAGATAAAAAAACTGATGGACCTGATGGAAACAGGCTCTGGCCTGAAGGCAGAACGCATAGGCTTCGGCACACCGGGAGTGCTGGATCCAATCCTCCGGACTATGAAAAATTGTAATTCCACCAATCTTAATGGCAAGCCATTAAAAAAAGATATTGAGGACGCACTCGGTATTCCCATTGAAATGGCCAACGATGCCAACTGCTTTGCGCTCGCGGAAACAAAATGGGGCATTGTCAAAGAAAAAGCTCCCGAAGCCCGCATGGTTTTCGGAATAATCATGGGCACCGGCGTTGGGGCCGGAATTGTTATAAACGGAGGGGTCTGGAATGGCTGCCATGGAATCGCAGGCGAATGGGGCCACAACTTCCTGGATGAATCCGGGGGACCCTGCTACTGCGGGAAAACAGGCTGCGTGGAAAAAGTAATTTCCGGCCCGGCATTACAGAATTACTATGCTTCCATATCAGGAGAAAAGATACAATTGAAAGAAATTGTTTCCCGGTATGAAAATGGCAAAGATGATTATGCCATTAAAACAATGGACAGACTGTTATATTTTTTCGGAAAGGCCGTTTCCGTTGTCACGAACCTGCTGGACCCGGATGTGATAGTCATCGGCGGGGGGGTAGGCAACATAGATCTGCTGTATGAAAAGGGATCGAAATCCCTGGAACAGTTTATTTTTAATAACCGGGTGGACGTAAAAATTCTGAAGCCTTCCCTGGGTGACAGCGCCGGCGTATTTGGCGCAGCCGCCCTTGTAGACTTTTAAAAACAAAACGATATGAAATTCCGGAACTTTAAAATGGTTGATTATGTGGTGTACGGAAGGGGTAGTTTTTCTCAGCTTGGTGAGATCATAGAACCTCACAGGAGGACCGGCTCACCAATGATATTTTTAGTGGATCATTTTTTTAAAAATAAACCACTCATTGGAAAGATTCCGGTGCAGGGCAATGATAAGATCATCATAGCAGACGTAACCCATGAACCCAAAACAAAATATGTAGACAGCATAACGCAAGATCTTAAATATGAATTTGGCTCCGTAAGCGGTGTAGTCGGCATTGGCGGTGGCTCTACAATGGACCTCGCAAAAGCTGTCGGCCTGATGATGAATAATCCTGGTTCCTCTGCTGATTACCAGGGCTGGGACCTTGTAAAAAATCCCGGAGTATATAAAGCAGGCGTACCCACCTTAAGCGGCACAGGAGCTGAAGTATCCCGAACAACCGTTTTGACCGGGCCAACTAAAAAGCTTGGCATGAATTCCGATTTCACACCCTTTGACCAGATCGTCCTGGATCCGGAATTAACGTCTGACGCACCGGCTAACCAACGCTTTTATACCGGCATGGATTGTTATATTCATTGCATAGAAAGCCTGCAGGGAACTTATTTAAACGAATTCAGTAAATCCTACGGGGAAAAAGCGCTTCAACTTTGCCAGAAGGTTTTCGTGGAGAAGAATGGCTGGGATGATGAATGTGATGACCAGCTGATGATGGCTTCTTACGCCGGTGGAATGAGTATAGCTTACTCACAGGTTGGCGTGGCCCACGCAGTCAGTTACGGATTAAGTTATTTGCTGGGAACAAAACATGGCATAGGCAATTGCATCGTTTTCGACAAGCTGGAAGAATATTATCCTGAAGGCGTAAAAGAATTTAAATACATGGTCGAAAAAAATAAGATAGAGATCCCCCGGCAAATTACCCGGGGACTGGCAGATGAAGATTTTGATAAAATGATCAATGTATCGTTAGGGATGAAACCGCTTTGGGAAAACGCGCTGGGCCGGGACTGGGAAAAAATAATTACCAGGGAAAAACTGCGCGCCCTGTATGAAAGATTATAAATCCGTTAGGGTTTTTAAAAAACAACTATGGAAATACGGCCCGATAAATACCTGAGGTTCCTGGGAATGCCACATTTGTTCAGCACGGAAAGAACAAAAAAAATTTTATCCGTCAACCCGACAATTGACCCGCATCGGGAAGAAGCCGGTGTAGTAAAGATTTCCATATTCGATTATGATGCAGAGTCACTTAAAGAATTTGAGCCGCCCGTGATCGGAGATTGCTTTCCTTTAAAACACAATAGCCATGTCAGCTGGATCAATATCGACGGATTGAGAAAAGCCGATGTGGAAACCATCAGCCAGCGATTTGATATTCATTACCTGCTTGTAGAAGATATTCTAAGTATCAACCAGCGTCCGAAAATGGACGAGATCCCACCTGTTTTATATTGCCTCCTGAACATGCTTTATTTCAATAGTGAAACAAGCACCGTTGAACAGGAACAGATCAGCATAGTGCTGGGAAAGGATTACGTTATTTCTTTTCAGGAAGACGCCACCAGAGATGTTTTCAATCCGCTTCGTGAAAAATTAAAAATTACCGGATCAAAGATCCGGCAGGGCAGCGCAGACTATTTATGCTACAGTCTCCTGGATCTTATTGTTGACAATTATTTTATTGTCATGGAAAAACTCAGTGATTGCATTGAAGATCTTGAGGAAGATATAATTAAAAACAACAACAGGCATTCTCTCGCGCGCATCAATAAAATAAGAAAGGAACTCATTGTGCTTAAAAGAAATATAACTCCGGTGCGTGACCTTATCAATGGCATTATCCGAAGTGAAAGCGATTTGCTGGAAGAAAAAAACACTAAATATTTTAAAGATATTTACGATCATATTGTTCAGGCGCACGACCTGACTGAAAATTACCGCGATGTATTAATGAACATCCAGGATCTTTACCTGAGCAATGTCAACCTTCGCATGAATGAAGTAATGAAAGTGCTCGCCATTGTTACCTGCCTGCTTGCGCCACCTACTGTTATTGTTGGCATATTCGGTATGAACTTCGATGTGATTCCCTTTGCCCATACGCACACCGGGTTTTACATCACCGTATTTATCACGCTTATCATACCCGTAATCATGCTCTTTGTTTTTAAAAGAAGAGGATGGTTCAGAAGTATGAATTAATTTTTTTTCTTGAAAATAGGAACCGTGCTGCAAGGCTCTCCGTACATGATGCTTTTGGCAACTGGCCGCAATTTCTTTGTGATCTCCATGTAAGCATATTCTTCTATTGGCAGATCGCCGCAACCTTTTATCACCACGCGCTTATCTGCGAATTCTTCTGCGTTTATCTGATCTATCTTTTTCAGGAATACCTGTTTAAGCGCGGCCTTTTCATCCCCAAAAACAATTTCCTTCGCCAACGGTTCAAGATATGTTGCAATAAGCATGTAGGCCCATACCGGAATGATCGCGTCAGCCGTGCAGGTTACTGCAACTATTTTATCCCCATAAACAGACCAGTCTGTTTTTTGTAGTCCTTCCCTGAAATCTTTTTCCTTCAAAATCAGTTCCATGAAAAGATGGGGCCTGAGGTCAAAAACGACAACTTCATCCTTGGGATAATACTCTTCCAGATCGATCTGTAAAAGAGCGCTGGAAGATACTTTATTTATAATTTCCTCTGCCATAGCACTGGTAAAAGTACGTCACTAAAAGAATTTTGCCCTGTTATCCGTAATCTTAACATTTTTCTTCATGATCTCAGAGATCATCCTTGGATCGGACAAGGCCCTCTGCTGATTCTGCTGCATCAGCTGTTGTTGCTGCAATATATCAGAAGCTGCCGTAGCTATCGCACTGACATTTTCCACTTTTATAATAAATACGCCGCCATTTCCCGCAATGGTCTGGGAAGGTTTAGTCTGGTACTCCTTATCGAAAGAAGCGCCAATCACCTTCGCCTCCTGGCCCACATTTGGAATAAATGCGCTGTTAAATAAAATACTGTCGGCTTTGTTAACCGGCTTCCCTGCGGCTTTTGCCGCCGCCTCAAGTGAAGTAACGTTCCCAATCCGGGCAGTAATCAGTTTTGCTTTCTCCCTGTTCCTTAAAATGTTTTCTACCAGCGGCCTTGCTTTCTCAACAGGCATTGTTCCTTCTTCATAAATAGCGGTAAGCACCGGCACCACGTATTTATCATCAACCTGGTAAGGCGTTTCAGCTACATCACCGCTTTTTGCTGCAAAAGCCCATTTAACCAGCTCACGACTGCTCCCTAGTCCATTAACCGACCCGTCAAGGGTTTTGAGATCAGCAGCGATTATCTTATTAAGGTTCTGTTTTTTTGCATTTTCATCAAAACTCTTTTTATCCCTGCTTTGGGCGGCAAACTGAGCCGCGAGTCCATTTTCCCTGGTTGTTGTTTCATTGCTTGGTAAAATTGCTTTTGAGTATTCGGCAATTTTAAATGCCGGTTCAAATCCTTTCTGGCTCAGCACTTCTATATAATGATAGCCACTGTACCCTGAATTCTGAACATGCACCGTTTTCTTATCTCCTGCAATACCGTAAAATATGGTTTCTGCAAATTCTTTACTGATCTGCTGAAATTGTGAAGAAGCAAATTCATACACGCCCCCTTTGCCTTTGCTACCCTGGTCGTCGGAATATTTTACCACCATGCTGTCAAAGCTTGCCCCGTTTTTGATGGCCGTGGTTACACTGTCCATTCTTTTTTTTGCTACTGAATCCGGAAGTATCGGTTTGCCCTGCTCTCCCGTTTTAATTAAAATGTGTCTTACTTTCACACTATCAGGCATTGTTCTTTTTGAAATCATTTTTGCCAGTACGTAATTCCCTCCTTCAAAATAGGGTCCGGTAACTTCCCCTGCATTCAGCTTAGCCAGTGTATCAATATTTTGTGACCTGATCTTTGATTTTTGCTGAAAAACATCATTGTAAGGTGTTTCAGAACCGTTTCTCACTAAAAATGCAGCAATATCACCCGTGGTACCAAACTCGCTTTTCAGGGCAACTACCTGTGAAAAAATTGCGGCACTGTCTTCTTTAGTAGGACCCGCATCGAACATCACGTATTCAATCGTTCTGGCATTTTCCTGTTTGAACTGGTCTTTATGGGCATCAACATAATCCTTTATTGATGCATCAGACACTTTAACAGCAGAATCGCCAATAGAAGAATAAGGAATATTAACGTAACTGATACTCGCCTTCTGGCTATTATCAGCGCTGATTTTTTCTACCAGCCATTTTGGAACATAAGCACTTGTTCCCAGCAATGAAAGATATTTTTCTTTTTGGCGGTTCTTAGCGAGCGCCGGCAGGTATTGAGTAAAAAAACTCTGGTATTGCGGCGTGTTCTTTTGTTTTTTTAATTCCTGTATTTTTTGATACGCAGCATTTGGATCATAGCGTCCGGTGTTGGGATCGGTAAATTGCTGCCTGATATCCTGAGGAGGATTATCTCCATATAAAATGTCACTGAGTTCTTTGTCTGTCACATTAATGCCAAGTGCTTCATACTTGTCGGTCATGATCGCATCGTCCACATATTCACCCCAGAGACCATCGCGGATATTGTTCCGCATCATGTCATTTAACGGGTACCCCTGCTGACGGTACATTTCTTCCGCTCTCTTATATCTTTCCTCAAATTGTGCGGCATCTATCTTTGTGCCATTCACTACGCCAATTGATGTGGTGGAACCACTAAACATACTTTTATTATGGAAACCATCCTGAACAATAAAAGCGATCAGCGCAAGGGCAATGGCACCACTGACTATCCAGGCTGCTCTATCTCGGATACTTTGAATAATTGACATAATATTATAAGGCGTTTTATTAACGGACGGCAAAAATACGCAAAAAGCTCGTGAAACAAGCGTGGAAACAACATCCACACTGCTGCGTTGAAAACCCTTGAATGCTGTTGATAAGCGCAGGTTTCCATCATTCGAAACCGTTAACAAATGGATAATAACTCTCCGGTAACGATTCGCATCCGGAGTTATTGTACATAACCATCGGTTTGTTAGACTGGTGTTAACATGCCTATTGTGTACGAAACAGGAAATACTTATCCCTGCTGCCGATGATCCACACAAGTGAATAAAGTATCAATACTGAGTGACAGCAGGAAAAGAAGATGTGAATGAAATGTGGATAGCAGTGTATAAAGCAGGCTTTGTAACTTTACCAAAAATCCGGCTGAGGATTTTATCCCCTAATTCACAGCCGTAATAGTAATAGGTATTTTATATAAATAAGGTATATTATTTAATACTACAGTAGTTATGAACATAGATATTTCAGATAAAAAAATTTTGGAAAGAAGAGGATACCTGGACATCGCCATAGATCCCACGCTGGATCTTTTCAAAGAAATAGAACTTTTAAAAAAAGAAAAGAATGCGATCGTGCTGGCGCACTATTACCAGGAAGCTGACATCCAGGACGTGGCAGATTTTATCGGCGATAGTCTCGGCCTGGCGCAGCAGGCGGAAAAAACGAACGCGGACATGATCGTTTTTGCAGGAGTGCATTTCATGGCGGAAACAGCAAAAATCCTGAATCCATCTAAGAAAGTTGTGTTGCCGGATCTCAAAGCCGGATGTTCCCTGGCAGATTCTGCCCCGCCAGTCCTGTTTAAAAAGTTTAAAGACAGGCATCCTGATCATGTGGTCATATCTTACATCAATTGTTCTGCAGGCATCAAAGCTTTGAGTGATATCATCTGCACAAGCAGCAACGCACCCTTTATAGTCGACAGCGTGCCTCCTGACAGGCCGATCATCTTCGCACCCGATAAGAACCTCGGTTCTTATCTGACCCGCAAGACGGGCCGCGAAATGCTCTTGTGGAACGGAGCCTGTATGGTTCATGAAATGTTCAGCATGGAAAAGATAATGAAGCTGAAGATGTTGCACCCGGCGGCAAAAGTCCTGGCTCATCCTGAATGCGAGGAGATGATACTGAAGTTTTCAGATTATGTAGGATCCACTACCGGGTTACTGAAATTTACTCAAAATGATCCCTGTCAGGAGTTTATTGTCGCCACGGAGACGGGTATTCTTCACCAGATGCAAAAATCTTCTCCCGGCAAGACATTTATTCCGGCTCCTCCCACTAACAGTTGTGCCTGTAATGACTGCCCGCACATGAAATTAAATACATTAGAAAAATTGTATATATGTATGAAATACGGTTTGCCTGAGATCACGATGGATGAAGACATCAGGATAGCAGCCAGGAAGCCAATAGAACGCATGCTAGAAATCAGCGCCAGGCATGGATTATAAAATTATCTGCCCATGTACACCATGAGGATTTGGACATCCGAAGGATTAACACCTGAAATCCTGCTCGCCTGCCCGAGGGTTACAGGTTTAATTTTTTTGAATTTCTGCAAGGCCTCACTGGATAGCGCTGCAATTCGGTCATAATTGAAATTTTCTGGAATTTTCAATCCTTCCAGTAGTGACATTTTTTTTACGAGGTCATTTTCTTTTATGATATAACTTTCATACTTGACCTGAATTTCCACCTGTTCCACGACTTCTTTGGAAAATTGTTCTAGTAACTCAGTTATTTTATGAACTGAACCTTTCATAGAAAGCAAGTCCACATGGGGTCTTAGCAGAATTTGGACGACCTTCTGTTTTTGGTCAATGATGGCTGATCCTTTCGAGGTCAGGTAATTATTTATTTCTTCCGGCAGAAATGAAAGCTGGTTGAGTAAAAGAGTAAGGCATTCGATTGATTCTTTTTTGCTGCGGAGCCTGTCCATTCTTTCCTGTGAAGCCAGACCAAGGCGGTAACTTAATTCCGTGAGGCGGATATCGGCATTATCCTGCCTGAGTAAGGTTCTGAATTCCGCTCTTGAAGTAAACATCCGGTAGGGTTCTTCTGTTCCTTTGCTAATGAGGTCATCAATTAAAACGCCTATATATGCTTCGCTTCTTTTTAGAATTACTGGTTCCAGGTGCCTGACTTTTTGGTGAGCATTGATCCCGGCCATTAATCCCTGGCACGCCGCTTCCTCATATCCGGTGGTTCCATTTATCTGGCCGGCAAAAAAAAGATTAGCCACCAGCTTGGTTTCCAGTGAATATTTAAGTTGTGTTGGAGGAAAAAAATCATATTCAATGGCATACCCGGGTCTGAACATCCTGGCATTTTCAAATCCTTTTACCTTTCTTAATGCTTTATACTGAACATCTTCAGGCAAAGAGGTAGAAAATCCATTTACATAAATTTCAACTGTATTCCAGCCTTCTGGTTCAATGAAAAGCTGATGTCTCTCTCTTTCAGCGAAACGGTTAATTTTATCTTCGATGCTCGGACAATATCTCGGACCTGTTCCTTCTATCCTTCCGGTATACATAGGGCTTCTGTCAAAACCAGTTTTTAAAGCGTCATGAACTTCCTGATTGGTATAGGTTATCCAGCATTTTTTCTGTTTTATGGGCTTTTTTGTGTCGAGATAAGAAAATCCTACTATTTGTTCATCTCCTGGCTGTTCTTCCATTGCACTGTAATCCAGGCTTCTTCCATCTACTCTGGGAGGAGTGCCGGTTTTTAGCCTGTCGCTTTCAAATCCTATAGACACCAACTGCTCAGTTATTCCTGTGGCCGCTTTTTCGGCTACCCTTCCGCCTCCAAAGGTTTTCTCACCAATGTGAATGACACCATTCAGAAAGGTACCACTTGTTATAATGACAGTTTTAGAACGAATTTCATGTCCAAGATTTGTTACAACTCCGTAAGCTTTATTGTCTTTTATAATGATGGACTTTACCATATCCTGGTAGAAATCTACATTTGGCGTTTGTTCAAGCATTTCCCTCCAGGTATTGGCGAACAGCATCCGGTCATTTTGAGCCCTAGGACTCCACATAGCGGGACCCTTGGACCGGTTTAACATCCTGAATTGAATCATGCTTTTGTCGGTAACGATACCGGAGTATCCGCCCATTGCGTCTATTTCCCTAATAATTTGCCCTTTTGCGATACCACCCATTGCCGGGTTGCAACTCATTTGACCTAAAGTCTGTAAGTTCATCGTTATTAACAGCACTTTTGAGCCCATATTGGCTGCTGCTGCCGCCGCTTCACATCCTGCATGCCCTGCCCCTGCGACTATTACATCATATTCTGGAAACATGAAACAAAGTTAATTTTAATATTAATTATTAGCTGATTTAAGGATATTTGTTTCACGAATCACAGTTTCGGACCGAAACATATATTGAAACATTATGGAAGAGAGCACTTTGGAAACTTCTGCATTGCTGCTTAAGTCAAGAGAAAAAAGAAAGTGGCAAATAGCACTCAGGAGATATATCGTTGAAAAACAGGTGTCTTTTTCTTACGCGCCGTATTTTGGTTTGGATATTTTAAACTTCAGGAATTGGATTGAGATTCAATTCAACAAAGAGATGAACTGGAATAATTTTGGCAAAATTTGGCAACTCGATCATATAGTACCCGTTGTATATTTTGACCAGAGTAATAAAAATGATTTAAAGCTCTGCTGGAATTTTATCAATATAAAGGTGGAGAAAACCCATCAAAGTAAATTTCAGGGCAACAGGGTGGATGTATTGACTGCCAAAACGTTCTTCATTAACCTGCTTAGGAGAACAGGATATTCTATTTGTTCCGAAATGATTAAAAAAGTAGAAGAAATAGAAAGGGCTCAGCTTGAGCCAGGCTTAAAACCAGAAACATTCATTCTGGAAAACCTTAATTCATTAGAAGCTATGCAAACCTTCAATGAATATGAATTTATGAAACTGAACTCTGGGTTCACAATGAATGATGTTTTAGAAGAAAGGAAATTACTTATCAGGTTTGGACAATAGTTTCAGTGCGAAACCATGCACGTGGAACATAATTAAATATTGGAAAGGTAATAATCCTCTTTTTTTCTAATTTGAATAATATCCATTGGTTTTTTGTCCTTATATCCGCACAAATGAAGCGCTCCATGGAACATTACTCTTCTCAATTCCGTTTCGAAAGAAACTTTAAATTTTGCAGCATTTTCTCTAACACGTTCGATACTTATATAGATTTCACCAATTATAAAGGCTTTTGATTCAGCCATATCAAAAGTTATAACATCCGTAAAGTCGTTGTGTTTTAAAAAATCCTGGTTGATTTTTAATAAATACTCATCGGAACAAAAAATATAATCAAGGGAGGTGATAACTTTTTCTTCGGTTTTAAAAATATTGATTATGGCTTTCCTGAGTTTGCGCCGCTGGGTAAGCTTAAAAGGAAAAACAAGATTAAATCTGATGATGAGAGCGGTAAACTTCATTTCCTGAATTCGTAAAGTTATTAGCTTGTACAAAACTACATTTGTTAATGATATGAAGAGACTATCTCAAATAAAGCAGGGAAGGTTAGTGAAGATTATTTCTTTCGACAATAATGATTTGTTGCTTAAGCTAATGGAAATGGGGTGTTTGCCAGGGGAGAATATTAAAATAGACCAGATTGCACCATTGGGGGACCCTATCTCCATCGCTGTGGCTGGATATAGGTTAAGCCTCAGGTTAAGTGAAGCAGATTCCATTTTCGTCGAAGAGATAGCGTAAATAATTGATAATCAATTCTTTATATGAAAATCGGATTGTATTTTGGATCTTTCAATCCTATACATACAGGTCATCTTATTATTGCGAATTATATACTTCAGCATTCTGCCCTGGATCAGGTATGGTTCGTTATCTCTCCTCAAAATCCGCTAAAAAAATCAGGATCACTCCTGAATGAATACCACCGCCTGTTCCTTGTTCAGGCTTCGATCGAAGACGAACAATCATTAAAAGCCTCTGATATCGAATTCCGGCTCCCCCGGCCCTCTTATACCATTGACACGCTCACTTATCTTTCCGAAAAATTTCCTGACAATACATTTTCAGTGATCATGGGAAGCGATAGCTTTCAGAATATTCCCGCCTGGAAAAATTATCAGCAAATATTAAATAATTATAGCATAATTATTTACGAGCGCCCGGGATTTGCCGTGGTAAATAATTATAAAAATTCTTCTGTTACCATTCTTAAAGCGCCAATGCTGGAAATTTCGAGTACGTATATCCGTAAGACGATCAGGGAAGGAAAATCTATCCGCTATCTTGTTCCTGAAAAAGTAAGAATAGAAATCGAACAAAATGGTTATTATAAAAACGAGTTGTGAACCGCTTTCTATAAATTGTACAATAATTCATAACTACGGATGATCCTTCTGCGCCATATTCCTTTTCTCAGGGCTGTTTTTTTGCATAGCGTCACTGCATTTGGCGGTCCGCAGGGGCATTATGGAATGATGATAAAAACATTTGTACACCAGCGGCATGATGTGAATGAACAGGAACTGATGGACTACAATTCGTTTTGCCAGCTTCTTCCCGGAGCCTCGTCCACACAGGTTTTAACCCTGATAGGATATAAACGTGGCGGCGTACCCCTGGCTGTCCTTACATTATTGATATGGATATTGCCAGCCTGTATATTAATGAGCATATTTTCTTTCCTCCTGTATTTTATTGACAGCAAAACCTGGGGAATGGATCTTTTCAAATTCATACAACCGATGGCTGTAGGATTTCTTGCCTACGCTTCAACTAAATCTTTTAAGCTTGCTGTTAATAATCCAATTACAAAAGGAATATTTATTGCGAGCAGCATTGTTACTTATTTATTATTTAAGAGCCCCTGGATCTTTCCTGTATTAATTGTACTGGGAGGATTCGTTACAAATCTTAGTGACAAACGTATTCCGCAAAAAGGAGAACCACCCAAAAAAATAAAATGGGGCAACATCTGGACATTCGCCATCATCTTTTTTATTGCAGGCCTGTTCAGTGAACTGGCCCGGAAAAATGACTGGCCTCATCGCAGCGCATATAATTTATTCGAGAACATGTACCGTTTTGGCAGCCTTGTATTTGGAGGCGGCCAGGTTTTGATCCCAATGATGTATGAACAGTTTGTTGAACGTCCGAAATCGCCGCAGGTACAACGAAAGAATTTCGATAAAAAACAAAATGTTATCCAGATTAACCGGGAAGATTTTTATATCGGAGCAGGAATCGTTCGGGCTATTCCCGGACCAGTATTTTCCGTTGCTTCTTTTACGGGAGGACTCGCATTAAAAAATAAGGGACTTTCCTGGCAGATAGCAGGATGTTTCATTGGAATGATCGCTATCTTTCTGCCGAGCGCCCTTCTGGTATTGTTCTTTTTTCCTATCTGGCATAATTTACATAAGTATGTTGCTGTCTATCGCGCCCTCGAAGGGATTAATGCGGCAGTAGTTGGCATAATGGTGGCCTCTACCTTTTACATGATGAAAGATATATCTCTAAATGGATTTAAAACAATAAGCGGTTTAAATATAGGAGTAATCATAAGCACCTGGCTACTTTTGTCTTTTACCAGGCTCCCTTCCCCTGTGATCGTGTTAATATGCCTGCTGCTGGGGTGCATTGTATAATCAATAAACGGCCTCGTCCTTCTCCTTCAAATGCAAACTTTTTTCTTCTACATCTTCTTGATTATCAGGACTTTGTTTAGCAGACGCATTTTTTTTAATATCTTTTTTAGAATTCATTTCTACTCTTGCGCGATCTGCCCATTCTCTGGTATGCCCCTCCTGTGAAGGATCGTTATTATGTATAGTCATAATGATGTTTTAAAGGAATAAAATGAAAAAAGCATGCCACCATTCTTAAGCGAACAATAGCAATAGCAATGATTGCTGGAAACAGTGGACTTAGCCGCTCCACGAATGAAACAACATCAACCACTGTTTCTACCAGTATATTACACTAGTGGGACTGTAACTTAGATTTTGATATATTATTTGATCGCATCATTAATCGCTTTTGCGGAATCGAGATGCATTCTTAAAGCCGGAAGGGTTTTAGTGGCAAAAGCTTTGATATCTGCATCATTTACATCCTTGCTGGCTTCTTCAAAGGCATCAATGTCATCTTTGTGATCTTTCACCATCATTTTCATATAATTTTTATCAAAGTCCTTTCCTGTTTTTTTAGAAATATCCCTGATATGATCCAGGTGATCTCCGCCCGGAGACGGAGGTAATGTAATGCTCTTCATACCGGCAAGACTTTTCAGTTCATCATTTACTTTTGTGTGATCACGCACCATCATGGCACCAAAGTCCTTTACCCGCTGGCCGGAGGCTTTTTGTTGCGCTAATGCCCCTAATTGAACTTCCATCATGCCACCGCTGGCTGCTTCCACGGTAAATTTGGAATCTGCTTCCGAAACAGGGGTGGTGACTGTCGATGCACTTCCCATGTGATCAGCCGAATCATGTTTTACCTCATTTGTTTCATTGGCGCTTTTAATTGGATCTGTGGAGCCGTTGTCGTTACAGGCCTGAAAAGCGAAAGCACCCAATAAGGCTATCGCCGCTAAACTTACTTTTTTCATGTGTTAAGCATTTAATTTATAAATGGTATTCCCGGACTTGTACCTACAAATAACATACCCTCCGAATTTTCCGACTCTCTACATTAACTTGCAGCAATGGATTTAAACATGCCGGTTACAGACATAGATCAGGTAATTAAAATAAGACGCACCGTGAAGCCGGACAGAATGAATGGGCGGCTCATTGATGACCAGGAAGTAATGCAGCTACTGGCACTGGCAGACTGGGCCCCAACGCATGCCAGGACTGAGCCCTGGCGATTTATTGTATTCAGCGAAGCGAATGTGAAGGGATTTACAAAAAAACACGCTGACTTATTTAAGGCAAATACTCCCGAAGCGTCTTTTACCCAACAGAAATACGACAACCTGGAAAAACTGGGAAATAACGTTTCACACATCATCATCGCCTGGATGAAAAGAGTAACGAATCATAAGATTCCCGAGATGGAAGAGATCGCCGCTTCTGCTTCCGCTATCCAGAACTTACTGCTGGGCGCAACGGCAAGAGGTATCGCCAGTTTCTGGAGCACGGGTGGCCTGGCCCTGCACCCGGCCTTACACACCGAATTTAAATTGGGAGAGGAAGATATTATTTTAGGAATACTTTATCTTGGGTATACGGACGAACCGTTAAGGGAAGGAAGCAGGCTCATCCCTTTATCTGAAAAAGTTGAATGGAAGAAATGATGAAGAAAAATGCAAGCCTCGATGAACTGGCAAAATCCCTGGATGGTGCTTTGCACTACGATGATACCATGCGGATATTGTATGCTACTGATGCGTCGGCATACAGGGAAATGCCTGAAGCAGTGGCTATACCACGATCTGAAAGAGATCTGAAAACACTGATCGCCTATGCGGTTAAAAATAACATCGGATTAATTCCCCGCACTGCCGGAACCTCACTGGCAGGGCAGGTTGTTGGAAATGGAATTGTTGTCGATGTGTCCAAACACTTCACCAGGATCATAGAATTAAATAAAGAAGAAAGCTGGGTGCGTGTGCAGCCGGGTGTGATAAGGGATGAACTGAATGTATTTCTTAAACCTCATGGATTATTTTTTGGTCCCGAGACTTCCACGGCAAACCGCGCCATGATCGGAGGAATGGTAGGAAACAATTCCTGCGGCTCAAATTCAATTATTTACAGAAGCACGCGGGAGCATCTGCTGGCAGTAAAAGCAATATTGAGTGATGGCTCAGATGCAGAATTCAAAGAATTAAATATCGATTCCTTTCATGAAAAATGCGAAGGCACCGGGCTTGAAGCAGAAATTTATAAAACAACGAGAAGCTTACTTAGTGATTATAGTAACCAGGAAGAGATAAGGAGCCAGTTTCCTAAAAAAACAGTTGAACGGAGAAACACCGGCTATGCGATTGATATTTTACTGGAATCCGCTCCATTTACCGCAGGAGCAGAACAATTTAATTTTTGTAAACTGATCGCAGGATCAGAAGGAACGCTTGCCTTTATTACTGAAATTAAATTAAATGTGGTCCCGCTTCCTTCAAAGGAAACGGGATTGTTGTGTGTGCATTTTAACTCCATTGACGAAGCGCTTCGGGCAAATCTTATTGCATTAAAATATTTACCCACCGCAAGTGAATTGATTGATCACTATATACTGGAATGCACGAAAGATAACATTGAACAGGCTAAGAACAGGTTTTTTGTACTGGGTGATCCCGCCGCCATACTGGTAATTGAATTTTCAAAACCTACCCATGGCGAAGTCGTAGAAATAGCAGAACGCGCGGAACAGGATCTGAGGGCTCATGGTCTTGGTTATCACTTTCCATTATTATTTGGTGGCGATACGAAAAAAATATGGACACTTAGAAAGGCAGGTCTCGGACTGTTAAGCAATTTACCGGGGGATGCAAAAGCGGTGCCGGTAATTGAAGACACAGCCGTTGACGTTAATGATCTTCCTGCTTATATAAAAGAATTCAACGGAATACTCAATAAGTACAATTTGTTTTCTGTTCATTATGCACATGCAGGGTCAGGGGAACTGCATCTTCGTCCCATCATCAATTTAAAAACAGAAGAAGGTAACCTGCTTTTCAGAAAAATTGCGGAAGAAATAGCAACGCTTGTTAAAAAGTATAATGGTTCTTTAAGCGGGGAACATGGCGACGGCCGGTTAAGGGGAGAATTCATTAAACAAATGGTGGGTGAAAAAAATTATGAACTGTTGAAAAAAGTTAAGACTGCATGGGATCCCTCCAATATATTAAATCCAAATAAAATTGTAAATACGCCTTCAATGAATACCATGCTCCGGTATGTGCCCGGACAAAAAACACCTGAATTTAAAACGGTGTTCCGCTTTCCGAACCAGGATGTACTCAGGCATGCGGAGCAGTGCAATGGTTCAGGAGATTGCAGAAAAACGCATATTTCGGGTGGAACCATGTGCCCCTCCTTTATGGCCACCAGGAATGAAAAGGATACTACCAGGGCGAGGGCGAATATACTCAGGGAATTTCTGACCAATTCTGATAAGACTAACCGGTACGACCATAAAGAGATCTATGAGGTGATGGACCTGTGCCTTAGCTGCAAGGCCTGCAAATCCGAATGTCCTTCAAATGTGGATGTTGCAAAACTCAAAGCAGAATTTCTCCAGCATTATTATGATGCTAATGGTGTTCCCCTGCGATCCAGGATGATAGCCAATTTTAATAATTTGTCAAGGCTTGGATCTATGGCACCGGCCATGTATAATTATCTTATGAAAGGGGCCGGAATAAGCAGCCTTATAAAAAAACTTTCTGGTTTCGCGCAAAAGCGATCAATGCCAACGTTGCATAAAACAACATTGAAAAGCTGGTATAAGAAATACAGAAGATCATCAAATAGAGACACATTAAAAAGGAGAGTGTACCTTTTTTGTGATGAGTTTACTAATTATAACGACACGGATATAGGTATTCAATCCATATTATTACTTGAGAAATTAGGATATGAAGTAATTATTCCTGAGCACGGCGAAAGCGGCCGGGCCTGGCTCTCCAAAGGACTGGTCCGGAAAGCAAAAAAAATTGCGAATAGAAATATCGAATTACTGATTCCGCTGATCAGCGATGAAACACCTTTGGTAGGGATCGAACCGTCCGCGATACTCACCTTCCGTGATGAATATCCTGATCTGGCAACTGATGAAAATCTTGAATCTGCCTTTTACCTGAAGAAAAATACTTTCCTGGTGGATGAGTTTATCTCAAAAGAGATCCATGCCGGCAATATTAAATCAACGGTATTTACCAAAGAAACAAAAACAATATTGTTGCACGGCCATTGCCAGCAAAAAGCACTGAGCTCAGTGGATCCTTCTGTTAATATGTTGTCGCTGCCTGAAAACTATACAGTGAAAGTGGTGCCCTCAGGATGCTGCGGAATGGCAGGATCGTTCGGGTTCGAGAAGGAACATTTTGACATTTCCATGCAGATAGGTGAACTTGTATTGTTTCCGGCGGTCAGGGAGCAGGAGCAGGACACCATTATTGCAGCGCCGGGAACGAGTTGCCGCCACCAGATAAAGGATGGAACGGGGAAAAAGGCGCTGCACACTATAGAAGTATTGTACCAGGCTTTATTATAATTATAGTATATGAATAAGATCTTTTTACTTTTCTGCATTGCCGCTATTTCCTGTAAACCCAAAGTAGATTTTAATCCTTCCAAAGGCGCTCACATTGTCATCATTGGAAATACATTTGCCGACAGGATGCAGCACTACGGCTATTTTGATGCCATGCTCCAGAAAAATTTCCCCGACCGGAACCTGATCATCAGAAATCTTGGTTGGAGCGCCGATGAACCATATCTCCAGCCACGACCCTTAAATTTTGGCACCATGAATGAGCATCTTGCCGATCAGCGGGCAGATATTATATTCATGTGTTTCGGGATGAACGAATCATTCAAAGGAAAGGACAGCCTGGATGTTTTCAGATCAAGGCTGGATAAATATTGTAAAGAATTAACCGCTAATCATTTTAATGGAAAGTCATCTCCCAGGCTCATCCTGGTATCTCCTGTAGCACATGAAAATATTGGCGGATATTATCCGGACGGCATTCAGCATAGTAAGGATATTGAAATGTACACCGCGGCGATGAAGGATGTGGCGGAAACAAATAACGCAGGATTTATTGATCTCTACGCTCCTTCGGCGGAAGAAATGAAAAAGGAACGACTGACCATTAATGGTATTCACCTGAACGATACCGGTTATGCGTTGGCCGCTAAGTGGATGGGAGAAGCGTTAGGTCTCAATACCGGGGGCGATCTTTCTTTATTAAAAAAAATTGCTGAAACGAAGGACCAGGAATTCTTTTACAAATGGCGCGCGGTTAACGGCGAATATATATATGGAAGAAGAAAGAAGCCGTTTGGAGTGATCTCTTATCCGCCGGAAATGAAAAAGATCACGGAGATTGTTTCTTCACTGGATACTCTTTCGTGGAAGATGGCCGCCGACCCCGCGAACAGCGATAAGTATGCCGCGCAATCAATAGAAGTGGTTGAGCAGAATAAAAAGCCATTGCCAAAAGAACAGGCGGTGGACAATAGTTATCCTGCCTCCACTTCTCAGTTTACGCTGCCCAAGGGCTATGAGATTAGTTTATTCGCGTCAGAAAAGGATTTTCCGGTAGAAAAACCGGTGTCCATGAGTTTTGATGCCAGGGGAAGATTATGGGTGGCTACCATGCCTACTTATCCGCAATACTATCCCGGTGTTCCTCCTTCTGATAAAATAGTAATACTGGAAGACACCGATGGAGATGGAAAAGCGGACAAGCATACCGTATTTGCAGACGGATTATATCTTCCCCTGGGATTTATTTTTGGCGATGGAGGGATATATGTTGCCGAGGAACCAAATATTCTTTTTCTGAAAGACACAGATGGAGATGATAAAGCAGATGTGAAAGAAATTGTTTTGCAGGGATTCGGATCGGAAGATAGTCACCATGCTTCCCATGCTTTTACCTGGGGCCAGGATGGGGCTTTTTACTTTCATGAAGGAACGTTTCTGAATTCGCAGGTGGAAACAGCTTATGGTCCTGTCCGTGCATTTAATGGAAGTACTTTCAGATACCAGCCACGTACCGGTAAATTAAGTAAATACATTTCTTACCCGTATAATAATCCCTGGGGAAATGTATTTGATAAATGGGGATTACACCTGATCGGAGACGCATCGGACGGTAAAAATTATTATGCTACGCCGATGACTGTAAATATCGATTACCCGGTACAGCATCCGCACATGGAAATGTTTACCGAAACCAAGGTGCGGCCAACCGCAGGAATTGAAATTGTATCCAGTCGCCAATTTCCTGATAATATACAGGGAAATTTTTTGGTGAACAATACCATTGGCTTCCAGGGTATCAAACAACATAGGATAGTACAATCCGGCTCCGGTGTGATCGGAAAGGAAACAGAGAATCTATTACAGTCCAATGACCCTAATTTCCGGCCGGTGGATCTGAAATTCGGTCCTGATGGAGCATTGTATATCGCAGACTGGTTTAATCCCTTAATTGGTCACATGCAGTTTTCCATGCGTGATCCGGGAAGGGACAAGGGACATGGAAGGATATGGAGGATCTCTTATCCATCCAGGCCGTTGCTTAAGCAACCTGATATCTCAAAACAATCCATTCCGGAGTTACTGGATAATATTAAAGTTTATGAAGACAGGTTCAGGTACCGCAGCCGGGAGCAATTAAGGGTACAGGATCCTGTAAAAGTAATTCCTGCATTGGATAAATGGGTGGCAGGATTAAATAAGAATGACAGCGCTTTCGAGCATTATTTACTCGAGGCATTATGGATCTACCAGGATTTTGATGTGGTGAAAGAAGAGCTGCTCAAAAAATTGCTTGCAGCGAAAGACTACCGTGCCAGGGCAGCGGCGACAAGAGTTTTATTATACTGGAAAGACAGAATACCGGCAGCGCTGGGAATGATGGTGGAACAGGCGAGAGATGACTCGGCCAGGGTAAGGATTGAAGCGGTAACTGCATTAAGTTATTTTAAAAATGATACGGCGCTGAATGCGGCGGTTAGTGTCCTGGACCGTCCCATGGATTATTATATGAACTATGCTACCAGGGAAACATTAAAATATCTACGGCCATTCGGAAAAGGGAATGCGGGAGCACGTGCCGGTCGGTGGCTGGACAGCCTCAATAATGTCGATGCCGCCGCAGAGGCGAAGGAGCTGGCTAATAGTAAAGAAGAAAAGAAGAATGTCATTTTGATTTCGACACTGCCTTCAAAGATGATGTTTGATAAGAGTGAGATCGAATTACCTGAAAATGAAAGTGTAACGATCCGGTTTACTAACCCTGATGAAATGCCGCACAATTTTGTTTTTATAAAAAACGGATCGCTTGAAAAGGTAGGAAACGCTGCTAACGCTATGGCAAAAACGAAAGATGGATTCGAGAGAAATTTTGTACCTACCCTTTCTGAGGTGATGTTTGCCACACCACTGGTTGAACCGGGTAAATCCTTTGATCTTGAATTTTATTCACCTTCCGCAGGTGATTATATGTTTATTTGTTCCTTTCCCGGCCACTGGCAAATGATGAAAGGGAAAATCAAGGTCGTTAAAAAATAATTTAATTAATTTATTGTAAGAAAAGCACTGCTTAATTGTGGTGTTTTTCCCATGTCCATACTACAGGAAAATCTGAACGTTGCTGAGTGAGATTGAAAATGCAGCATATGACTTTCCTTTTTGAAAATACAGATCTTCCGCCCCCGGTAGCGACCGGGGACTTCAGACCTTGATTCAATTTATATTATTAACTGTTAATTGCGCCTGTATATATGAAAAAAAACATCGTATTATTTATATTTACCTTTTTGATAATTATGGCTTCATGTAAAAAGCATCTGGGTGATAAACCCTCTGTGCCTGTTGGGCCTCCGGTGATGGTACCAAGGGACAGCATAACAGCAGGGATCAATAGAGAGATCGCGTCTGTTCTGGAGCAGGTGTACAGGAATGATTCTGCTTATGCCGAAGTAAATGCTTCGATCCGAAGTGAATATTATGCAGATGAGCGGGTGTTGTTAAAAGACCTGTTGTATCCGGAAAGCAGTGAATTGTACAATGCTGAAAATTTCAGGAAGTTCAATAGTGGATCGGGTATATTCAAAAGAATATTTGAAGAGGTGTTGATGAATGGAAACTACCCGCTGTTAAAAGACGCGCTATCGAAAGATAGACCTTCTGAAGTAATACCGAAGACAAGCGTAGTAGCGGATCATATTTCTTTAAATGATCCTTCCGCCGGAATTTTTTCAGGGCAAACGGCTGTTGCTATTTATTTTCCCTATTCTGGCAATTTTTCAACATTGAACGTTCAGAGTATTGCGCACGCCACAATTGTTGCAGCGGACAGGGAGGCGGATGCGGCGCCGGGTAAAGAGCCGTACTACTGCGCAATGGGAGGCAACGGTATTTGCTATAAAGAGGTAACAGTGGATGATAATTATGCGGATTCGTTGCCCACGCATATCGTGGAGAATGGGGCAAGGCCGAAGATTTTTTTCACAGGAATAATAACAGGCAATACTCCGGCATACAGGGTTTACCAGGGGTGGGCAAAATTAACCAGGCAGATGGATGCTTTGTTTAGTTTTACCGGTAATGGCGGCGGCTCTGAAATAAAAGTTGCCAGGTTAAGCGGTTATCTTAAAATTCAAGGTGAGCAGGTAACAGGCTTTTCAGGGGATGTGGTTACACTTGATTTTTCCAGGAGCGATATCAGAAATGGTAGATGGAAGAGGGTATATAGTATCTGGGATGCGAACTGGCCGTTGGATAATACCGAGCAGGTATATGCCGTGTATGAGGATGATACTAAAGGCACCAGGACCTTTAGTGGTTCACTGAACACAACGGTTACTCTTCCCAATAAGCTTGGTAAAGCAGGCGGAAAAGTTTCCTACAAAATAGAGGCGGTGACACAGGATGAGATTATCACCCAGCGAAAATTAGACAGGGAATCTTTTTTCAGGCAAGGAATGGATAACCAGGGATGGGGATACTTTAAAGATGGAAATGATTTTTTAGGACCGGATAAAGACTGGCCAATTTATGACGGGGGCGCCATCTGGCAATATTCGATGGGCTGGAAAATTAATTAAGAAGGGGTCATTATTGATGCAGGTGATGAGCCTGCATCATTTTATCCGGAATTCCCGGGAAAAACGCTCATATATTGTTTTTGCTCTGCCGCATGCCCGCAAATAAAAAGCAGCCGGAAACAGCAGACAGGAAAGAAGCAATAAGAATAAAAAACTTGGACTCGAGCTCCAGGTGCCTGTCAGAAAAAGAAAGCAGGGATATAAAAATTGACATTGTAAATCCAATACCTCCCAGTAATCCGATACCGGCAATATGTATCCAATTGGTTTTGTCGGGCAGGGAGGACATATTTAATTTTACTACAAGCCAGGAGGCAAAACTGATCCCAATTGGTTTTCCTAATACAAGACCAAGAATAATTCCCAGTCCTAATGGACCATTCAGATGCATGATCATTCCTGGTTCAAAACGAATATTACTATTTGCCAAAACAAAGAGAGGAATGATGAGGAAATTTACAGGTTTAATCAGTGAATGCTCCAGCTTTTTCAGAGGCGATTTTCCTTCAGAGGAAGAAATCGGTATGGCGACAGCCGTTAATACTCCGGCGATAGTAGCATGAATACCTGAATGATGAATGCAGTACCATAACAGCACACCCGGAAGAAGGTAAAATAGGATGTTTTGCACCCTGAGTCGGTTTAGCAGGATCATTATTCCGAATAGTAAAGCTGCATATAACAAATAGTCAATTTTAAAACCCGTTGAATAAAATAGTGCAATGATGAGAATGGCGATAAGATCATCGACAATTGCGAGAGCTGCCAAAAATACTTTAAGCGAGGAAGGAACCCTTTTACCTAACAGGGAAAGAATGCCGAGTGCAAAGGCGATATCTGTTGCCATGGGAATGCCCCATCCATTTGCAGATGGCGATCCATGATTAAATATCCAGAAGATGACTGCAGGAACCGTTGCGCCGCCAACAGCAGCAAAGAAAGGAAGGCTGGCCTTTTTAAAAGAAGACAGCCGCCCTTCTATTAATTCTCTTTTTATTTCCAGCCCGATCAGGAGAAAGAAGAAGGTCATCAATCCATCATTGATCCATTGAAGCACACTGAAACGTGCATCCGGGTCATTAACGTGTACCCCTACCTTCAAAGTAAGTAAATTTTCAAAAGCCACGTTACATTCCGAATTGGCAATAATTAAAGAACCAGCAACACAAATCAGTAATAGAACACCACCAAATGCAGATGATTGGAAAACCCTGTTAAGGAAAGTAGAATTAGCCGCAATTTTCATTAGCACAAAATTATGTGTTTACAATAACCGCCTATAGGATTTTTTTAAACGCTGGTTTAACTAAAATTAAACAAACTTTTTATTTTGAATCTGTTCGTAATTGCCTTGCTGTAATTATTTAAAGTTTAATTTCGAATATTAATTTATCGCAGATCAATTGTTATTTATTGGTTTATGAGAAGTAACTATGCACATAAAGAAAACCATTTACGCAGCTCTGATTTTATAACCGATGTGGTCATCGGGATGAGTGACGGGCTTACAGTTCCTTTTGCCCTGGCTGCCGGTTTGAGCAGTGCTGTTGCAGACAACCACCTGGTGACAACTGCAGGCATTGCGGAAATTATTGCTGGTTCCATAGCTATGGGTCTTGGTGGATATTTGTCGGGAAGAACGGAACTGGACCATTACCGGTCTGAAGAGCGTAAAGAATATGAGGAAGTAGAGAAGATCCCGGAAAAGGAAAAGGCTGAAATAAAAGAGATCTTTGCCGACTATGGCTTAAGTGAAGATTCTCAAAATGTGATTGCAGATGAAATGGCGAAGAATAAAGACAAATGGGTTGACTTTATGATGAAGTATGAATTAGGGCTTGACAAACCAGATGAGCGGCGGGCTTTCAAAAGTGCAGCGACGATAGGCATTTCTTATATCGTGGGCGGATCTATTCCCCTGGTACCTTATTTTCTTACCCACACGCCTCTTGAAGGATTGCCTATATCTGCGGGCATTACCCTGGTGTGCCTGTTTGTTTTCGGTTATTTTAAAAGCAGTATGACCGGACAGCCAGTTTGGTCCGGCGCTTTTAAGGTGATGGTTATTGGCGCCATTGCAGCAGGTGCTGCTTTTTCTGTAGCCAAACTTTTCGGGGCATAATACATCCGCAAACTCTTGTGCTGCACAATGCCGTGACGTTGGCAGGACCCAGCCGGGAAGAAATTTTACTTTTACGAAACAGGCTTTACATGGGGAAGATTATGGTTGGGTGAAAATTTATGATTTATCCACATTCTTGCAGGAACTTCTATGAACCGAAAGGTAAGTGATGCAATCAGCAAGGTAAATATTATAAAAGCAATACAAATCAACCAGCCTGTTAGCATAGTTGGCGGAGTGGGAACCGTGCCTGGCTTTGCAGGATTTGCATAAGCCACAACAGATAGGGTTGTATAAAGAATAGGCTGGTGTACCATGTAGATGGAAAATGACCAATCACCAATTCTCTGCATTGCTTTTGTTCCCAGGAACCTGTTCATGGATATGCTTCCATAAGCCGCAGAAAGTATAATTAAAGGAAAGAAACTTACACTTAATACATCCCATACACCAAAATGTAAACAAGTGAACATGCCTGCACAAAGAAGAAGGAAAGTACTGCTTCTGCCAAAAACATTTTTTGCGAAACCCGCTTTATAAGCTAAATAAACAACCATACCCAATATAAAACCAAAAAGGCAACGGAGAAAACCGAACTGGTAAGCTACATTTATGGTGGGTAATGGTTTAGGAGGTTGAATAAAAGACAATGCCGGAGGCACAGTTACAAATTGCTGTATATAAAACATTATAGCCAGGTATCCTGCTATACAGACTAAAATAGTTACTATTATTCCGGGAGTTTTTAAATTAAGAAGGGGCTTAACCAGGAAAGGAAACAAGATATACATCCACCACTCGGTGCTGATTGACCAGGCTGCATTATTCCAACTAAACCAGTTATGAATGTTCATACTCTGAATGAGAAGGAGATTGGTGGGAATGGATGCTAATGTATCACTGGAGGCAGAAAAGGGATCATCAGGGGCTCCTGAATGAACAAACCAGATTCGGAGAACTATCAGATATAATAGTGCAAAAAAGTGAAGCGGGTAGACTCTTGCAAATCTTGCAATGGTAAACTGTTTAAGGGAAGCCCCCCTTACACTATTTTTAAACCATTCCCGATACACGAAGAACATAATAAATCCGCTCATCATAAAAAAGAAATCTACCATTAAATACAATTTGGAAATCAGCAGAGAGTCTTCAAACTTAACAAGCAAGTTGCCACCCATACCGAGCAGGAGATCCAAATGAAAAATAACGGTTAAAAGAGCAGCTATACCACGCAACGGAGTTAGGTTATATAAGTAGGTGGTGGTATTCGATTTAGCAGGGTTCACGTTTTGGGTTAACATTAAAATGGCAGTTTAAAGAATCAATTATAAGCAAAATTTTCTATTCTTTCAGTCTTCTATCTTTTCTAGCTCAAACCAGCCGACCGAATTTTCATGGCGTCTGGTACGTATTTCATGAATCTCCATTTCCGCAAATCTTGTACGTCCTTTTTTCTCAGGCTTTACAATGATTGCTTATATAAAAATGAGGCATATTAGTTGGGCGGCAAGCCATTTTATGGCTTCCGGGTTGTTTTAACGCACCTTAATCTTACCGGCTGATTTTTACAATTGGAAAAGCTTTTTTATAAAAAGCGGATGCCAAAGCATGGTTTTATTGCATGTTTTCCAGAACAACCTGATGATAAAGTTTTCCGTTATTTTATTTCAGCGATTATCCCTGGCCACCGTGACCGTTACTACAATGGTGTTCAGTCGCAGGCTGGCTGGTTGTGGTGTCATGCTGGATCACTTTGAAGTCTTTAACAACGTTATTAATAACAGGCGGAATAGTTTGCTTTGTGCAGGATGTTCCCATTTCGAAGGCAAGACCCAGAGCAAGGATGCAGAACAGCGTGGAGAAGTGTCTCATATGCGCAGGTTTTGTGATTTCCAAGGTATTACGTTTGATTGATGTTCAGGGTTGCATTAAAAAATAATGATAAAAATGACCGGTAAAAGATGTCGTAGGTGGTTGTTGCATTTGCGCTAAGGTTTGTGTTGTGTTCATTTTTTTTATTTGAAGTTGATTATTGAATAGGTGAGTTTACTGGTAGTGATCCTGGCCCCGGATAATATCACAGCCGGGAGGTCTTGTACGGAATTTGCGTTACAGTTTTTCCATGCGGAGAATAAGGCCCTTATTCTCCGCATATTATGCGGTAAATATCTTGCTCAGCGGCGAATAAATGCTATATTCACCGCTGAGGGGGCATTAAATGGGTAATTACATACACCAACTAAAGAATTGGCCTTATTTCCAATGGGATCAGCAGAAGCTAAGCCAGTTATTGGCAGAGGTACGCCATCGTCAAGGACGGCTTCTTGGGCGCATGGAAGGGCTTGGCTTTAGTTTACAGGCAGAGGCTACACTTCAAACACTTACACTCGATGTTCTAAAATCAAGTGAAATAGAAGGCGAAATACTTAACCCTGACCAGGTTCGGTCGTCTATTGCCAGACGACTTGGAATGGACGTTGCCGGACTTGTTCCCGCTGATCGAAATGTCGAAGGCGTCGTTGAAATGATGCTCGACGCAACACAGAACTATACAAATTCCCTCACCGATGAGCGACTGTTCGGCTGGCAAGCAGCCCTTTTTCCAACAGGTCGAAGCGGTATGTATAAAATTGTTGTCGGCGCTTGGCGAGATAATTCCAAAACTGACCCTATGCAAGTTGTTTCAGGTGCTATAGGAAGAGAGAAAGTGCACTATCAAGCCCCCGACGCAGATTTACTAGCCGATGAAATGAATGCATTTATCAAATGGTTCAATACAGAGACCGGCATCGATTCTGTGATCAAAGCTGCAATAGCCCATTTATGGTTTGTAACTATACACCCTTTTGATGATGGCAATGGGCGTATTGCCAGAGCAGTTGCCGATATGCAACTAGCACGATCCGATGGAAGTAATCAGCGATTCTACAGTATGTCGGCTCAAATAAGAAAAGAACGAAACGCTTATTACGATATCCTAGAGAAAACGCAAAAAGAAACCCTTGATGTGACAGCGTGGCTGGAATGGTTTCTAAGTTGCCTTGACCGAGCCTTAATTGCTACAGATGAAACGCTGGCTGTAGTAATGGAAAAGGCAAGGTTTTGGGAAAAGCATTCAGCAAATTTATTAAGCGAACGCCAAAGGATAATACTCAATAGATTGTTGGATGGATTCGATGGAAAGCTTACTTCATCCAAGTGGGCAAAAATTGCCAAATGCTCTTCGGATACTGCAGTTAGAGATATAAATGATTTACTAAAGAGAGACATATTGGTTAAAGAGCCTGCTGGTGGTCGTAGTACGAGTTATATTTTGAAATATCATTAAATCCTCGGTTGAGCCTGAACAATTATTTTCCTATGATACTCATAAAATTATCCGGGCTTATATCGTTTTCAAAAAGTAGCTAAAACGTATACCATAACATTCTTAAACATTCTTGAGAAATACAGAAAAATTTCTTTTTCAGAACGCGATTGTAAATTCCGGCTAAACCCCACAGCGTTTTCGTATTGGCTGATCCCTATTGACACAATCCGCTGAATTCTTCTTTTCCGGCGGGGATGCATCTGTTGGGTCGCTTAAGCAAGGCATGCGAAAGTTTTGTTTATACCATTACCCAGTAATTCGTGAGGCCGGTACGTTTAGACCAAACCAGCGCTTGCTGACCGAACGCTGTATACTGTATTTTTACTATTGTACGATCAAGATAATTTTACCATCTTACTGGCGTATCCACTCCATCCTGCGGACAATCTTCTCTCCAACTTCTGAGAACCTCCTCCAATACTTAAGAAATACTTTTATAGTATCCTTTGGGCAATCACAAATGCCGTAATCAGTCCCCTTTAAAAATAAAAGTATGGAACATTTGTACCCCATCGGTTTGGCAAATCCGCGAGCCACACATTTGAAGCAGTCTTTCAAAAACATTTTATTGGCGTTTTCCCTGGTACTGGTGTCCCAGCTGGCTTTTGCGGGCGGAACACCTAGCCTGGATTTCAGAGGGGCCATCCTGGAATCCGGAGGGGCTGGAAAGGATGATGCCGTCTATCGCTTTTCTAAGGTCGACAAGGGCATCGATGCGCTCGTACGCATAAAAGAAAGATCAGATTCGCTTGTGTACCTGGCCAATATTGATATCAGCACCTCAGGATTTGATAAAGCATTTCAGCCAGTGGTCGGCTATAATAAGGGAACAGCACCGGGTGCGGTCGACTGGTGGATGGATTTTGAGATCAGTTTTGTGGCCAGCAATACTTCGATGCCGGTAATCGTGAATGCATTCGATGTTTCCGGGATAGATATCGATGGCAATGGAGATAAAATACGGGAGTACATGAGCCTGTATGGCCTCAATTCCTACGTTCTGGAAAGCAACTCGCTGCTGAATGTCTCCAGCGTCAGCCAACTAATCAACGGCATCGCTACCAAGGGAAAGCGTTTTGACGGCCCTGCGCTCAATTACGTTAACATTGACACCAGCGGCACGGCTGTAATGGTCACTGCCAGTTATGTGAAAACCAATACGTTTACAGTCCGCATGGGGGGCGTAAGTTTAGCCGCGAACGGCGCGGCCGAACGGATGAATTCGCTGTACTTCAAGGACTTTACGTTCAACACCCCTCAAACGGTGTTGTTGCCGGTGCGCCTGGAGTCCTTTACCGTGTATCTGGAGTCCAAACAGCCTGTCCTAAACTGGATCGCCAAAACCGAAGAATACCTCAGTTATTACCTGGTGGAAAGAAGCAGGGATGGAAAGAAATTCAGCAGCATCACTATGATCATGGCAGCGGGGAACTCGATGGGCGCCATCAACTATGCCTTTACTGACCTCAAGGCGAGCGACCTGTCCGGAATGGTATATTATCGGCTGAAAATGGCCGACATGGACGGCAACTTTAAATACTCTGCCATTAGAATGGCAAACCTGAATACAGCTGATGACGGTCGTCCGGGGGGCATCAATGCGTTTCCCAATCCGGTAGCAGGTGAACTGCGGATCACGATCCCCTCCACCTGGCAAAACAAAACAGTAGCCTATGACCTGTTTACACAAACTGGCCATCTGGTGAAACATTTTGCGAGAACCCATTCGAGTCAGACAGAAACCGTACAAATGGGTGGCATGCAGTCCGGCACTTACGTGGTACGTCTGACTGCCGGACCCGAATCTGCTACAAGGCAGGTGGTGAAATTATAACGCTGAGGAATGCTGTAATCGGTAATTACAAGTACACAGTTTTTCGTAATCTGGAATACACAACTTTTGGCAACAAGAGTACATGACTTTTGGTAACAAGGAGTGCAGAGTAATTGGCAACAAAGAGTGCAGAGTTTATTCTGATCCGGGGTATGCCCCGGATCAGAATAAAGCATTTTTGCCGGATAAATTATACCGGCAATGTCAATGAACCCTTATTTATCAAAGCTTATGACCTATCATGAAGTCCACCGATTACACAGAAGTGGTTTTTCTATCAGTTACATTAGCAAGTTCCTTGGTTTAAACTGGCGAACCATCAAAAAGCTGTTATCCATAGAAGATGACCGCAATTATGAACAGTATCTCCAGTCTTATTCGGATAAAAACAAGGTGCTGGAAGCGTATGAACCATTCATAAAATCAAGGCTTGAAAAATACCGTGATACCTCATCGGCCCAGATGCATGACTGGCTCAAAGAGCATCATGAGGACTTTCCATTAGTGTCACCTAAGACCGTATTCAATTTTGTAGCAAGGGTTCGCCAAATACATAATTTGCCAAAAACGGATCCGGTAAGAGTGTATGAAATGGTGGAGGAAGCACCATATGGATCACAAGGGCAAATTGATTTTGGAGAATACAACCTTCGCAATAACCTGGGAATGAGAATAAAGGTTTATTTCTTCCTGCTCGTTCTTGCTCGTTCCCGGTATAAATATGTGCATTTCAGTTCCTCACCTTTTACAGCTAATACTGCCATTGACGCTCACGAACGGGCATGGGAATTTATTGCTGGAATACCGTTAACACTTGTTTATGATCAGGACAGGGTGTTTATGGTCAATGAAAACAGTGGTGATTTGATCTTAACGGATGCCTTTAAACAGTATAGTAAAGAAAGAGGCTTTCGGTTGCACTTCTGTCGCAAATCAGATCCGGAAAGTAAAGGAAAAGTTGAGAATATGGTTCGCTACGTAAAACAGAATTTTTTGTACAACAGGCCTTTCGTTGACATCGACATGTTGAATACCGAGGCACTGGCATGGCTGGCCAGAACAGCTAACAAACTCCCTCACAGCTTTACTGGTAAACCTCCGGTTGAAGAATGGGAAAAAGAGAAACCATTCCTCAATACATTCCATCCGGCGATCACTACCCAGAAAAAAATAATTGAATACGCAGTCAGGAAAGACAATAGTTTTTCTTATAAAGGCAATTTTTATTCTTTACCCAGCGGAACCTATAATGGCCGGGGTTGTAAAGTACTGCTGGAATACAAAGACGGCTGCATTATTCTGTTTAACTCAGAGCAGACGGAACTTTGCCGTCACCTGGTTAATACTGGTCGCGGTGAAAAAATTATAAACAACGATCACCGCAGAAAAAAGACTGGCGCTATCAAAGAGCTTGAAGATCAACTTTGCAGCCTCATCGTCAGTCCTGAAAAAGGCAGGCTATTGGTAGCAGCCATCCGGCAGGACAAACCAAGATATCTGCGCGATCAGCTGCTGATACTATTGCAAGTAGTCCAAGGTAACTCTCCTGAAATTATTGATGACGCCCTTAACTATTGCCAGCAGGAACGTATTACCGGAGCCGCAGACTTCAAAGCAATCGTTGCACACTATCATCAGCTCCAGACCCAGGATCAGCTGATTGCTCATGTCTCAAAAATTGCCTTAAACCCATTAAACAACAGACTACCAAATGAAGCATTAATACAACCGGCAACCAGCTCAATCAATGATTATGACATGTTTTAACAATTAAAATTAAAAACCAATGGAACCAAAATTATTAATCAGGCAGTATTGCCAGCAGTTTAACATGAGTGGCATCAACAAGGCCATTGACAACCTTCTTACTGAAGCAGAAAGAAAATCACAAGGCTATCTCGACTACACTGTTGATCTGTTGCGAACCGAAGCTGACTATCGGCAAGTCAGAGATATCAACAAGCGAATGAAACTCGCAGCATTACCCAGATACTGTGATCTCGGTAATTACGATCATAATTTTAGCAACGGTATCACTGTCACACGGCTCAATCAGCTACAAGAGCTTCATTGGATGGACCAGATTTATAACATCATTCTGATGGGGCCCTCGGGGACCGGGAAGACTTTTGTCTCGGCAGGACTATGTGCAGAGGCTGTCAAGAGGGGCTATAAGGCATACTTCAGAACAATGGATAACCTTATCGGTACATTAAAGATGAAAGAGATTACACGAACCGCAAAGGCTGAATATAAACGCCTGCTCAACGCTCACCTTATCGTTATTGATGACATCATGCTTTTCCCTGTTGAAAAAAGAGAAGCCGTCAGCCTGTTTAATTTTATCAACCAGATCTATGAAAAAACATCATTCATCATCACTACCAATAAAAAACCGGCAGAATGGGCTTTAATGTTGGGAGATGAAGTATTGGCAACAGCCCTGCTTGACCGATTGTTGTTCCAATGTGAGGTTATCAATTTATCAGGAAAAAGTTATCGCCTGGAAAACAGGAAAACAATTTTTGAAGCCAATAAAAACTAATATACTTTTGAAACCAGTTCTGCACTCTTGCTTGCCATTTATTGTGTACAGCTTGTTACCAAAAGTTCTGCACTCTTGCTTGCCAAAAACTCTGCACTGTTGCTTACCGACTACA
>Ga0209512_1000841_pt1 | contig 43612 bp, 27 predicted proteins | sample frozenSSSSmetaG_FD_184142 | JGI IMG/M metagenome (GOLD analysis project Ga0209512, IMG submission 184142) | Glacier valley bacterial and archeal communities from Borup Fiord, Nunavut, Canada, to study Microbial Dark Matter (Phase II) -... | ecosystem: Environmental > Aquatic > Freshwater > Ice >...
AGAGCGATGAGGGGGAGGTTTGAGGCCTGAGGGTGGAGAAAGTGGGGAGGGGGGGACGATAGAGGTATCGAGGCATTTCGTGGAGCGTAGTTTGGCAAGGCGTTTGGGAGGGGCAAGGGTAACTCTAGGTAAATGAGAATGATGATGATGAGAATAAGGAGTATAACGGGCAATGTCATAGACATAGACGGATGTTTATCGAGGAGGTGTTTATTACATGCAGTCACTGCTTTGACAGATCTAGTCACCAAGAGCTGTCACCACTCCGCCACTTAAATGGTCTTAAGGTGCGCTGGACACCTCCGTGCCGGCCACCCTGTCTCAGGAGCCGGAGACTGAGGAACCGGTCTATTGTCCACTTCGCCTCGACAGATGCAATGGATAATGCGGACACGCTCTACGATCGTTCGAGCGCTATTATCGAGCAGCACTTTTGAGAGGGTCACAACCAAACAGCCGGCGAGACCACCGAAGCAGTCCTTGCACGGCCCAATCAACTGTACTTTCAACAACGGGATTCACTGTAACAGGGAAGGATCTTCGCTTGCATCGCACGAAAAAAACAAAGCAAGACAGAAGAGGGATGTCTCGGGGTAGTCCTGATCTCCTCGACTAAGGAGGATGGAAGGACCAGACGGCAGTTATAAGTAAGGGGACGAGCCCCCGCTATCAAGACCGTCATGGATGTGCCCCGGGGCACGAGGATATGGCTCAGAAGATGCCTTTCCAGCTGATCGCGAGAGACGCAGTCGTCTGAGAGGGGGTGGCTACGAGGCTGGCAGCTACAGACAGCTCCAAGTAGCTTGCTCAGTGGCTGGGTTGATCAAAACCATGTATGTCCACAACCACACTCACTGCCTTCGTGGAGTGGAATGCGCAGGAACAGCTGCAGGCAAATGGACCCGAGCTGGGTCTGCAGCCCATGCTACCATTGCCATAGTTGCAGCAACAGTATCGCTCTCGGTCTCGGTCTCAAACAATTTGGGCTCGTAGAGATACTTCCTAGAAGCTACGTACGAAATGGCAATTTCCCTCAATTCCCCCCCCACCGACGCCGTGTCGTCCGACGCAAGCTTCATATCGAAATGGTGATGTTGACTGGTGCATTGACTGTTGCGGCGCCTACCATAACTCGGCCTGTCCGGACATACCGTGCACACATAGCTACAGAGACAGCGCAGAACAATGATGGGCTGTAGAGGAAGGTAATGATCTATAGGGCTGTGAGCAGTTCCTCTCCATGACCATGACGTTTCAAGAGAGCTACAGAGGAGGTATATAGGTAGATGACGTCTTGGTCCGCGAGATACTTTAGCTTAGAATGATGACATTCTAATCTAAGGTTCTATACTTCATTTAGATTCCCCAACGCAGTGATAGTTTAGGAGGTCCACTAGTCCCTCGGAAGCTTCTCTTTGCGGATGCCTCCTTGTTACATACCTTCATTATGATGATTTCCAATCAATGATTCTGGATCCAACACATCTACGTCCAGCTTTTATAAAGGGATTTATTCAACCCAGTCACTAAGAGCTCTCAGCCATTCAGCTACCTCATTGGCCTTAAGGTGCTTTGGCAATGAGGTGGGCACCTACGTTCCGGCCATCTCGCCTTAAAGACTGCATGCGTCTCTAAGTAAAGTCTCAGCACTGGCCTGGTGCTAGAACTCCAATGACCACGACGACGATGACCGCGATGAAGGCAGGTCAGTAGTGGCCTGACTACTCATCCTCAAGGTGGGTGGCTGAGGAGCTGACAGCTCTGAGTACTCGTATCCAGGGCATGCTCGGTGACTAGATTTAACAGACCCCTTTACAAACCGTCCCGTTCCCTAACCAGCCTGGCCATCGCCTCACTCTCCAAGTACAGACTAACATCCACCCCCCCAACCTCCCCGCTCGCCTCCATAATCTGCACACACCCATCCATCTTCGGCATCACGGCCTGCACATACCTCGGCGTCCCGCCCTCCCCTGCAAACCCGGCGTCGTATACGCGCAGCCTCAGCCACGACGTCACGATCGTGTGCTGGCTGCCCAGAAACGCCTGCCACAGCCGCTGCGGCGCAACCTCACACGCCGCCTCGTGCAGCAGCGCGCCCATCTTGTCCGGCGTGAACAGCGCGACCGTCTCGCGGATCGCGCTCGCCACGGGCCCTGGACTGGCCGCACTGGCAGCGGCGCCACTCATGCGGACGTGCGCCACGAACAATGGCGACCCGATGAAGGAGTCGGGGAGAGGCGGCTCCACGCGCGCGCGCGCGCCGAGCGTCACGTTGAGGAAGACGTCCGTGGCCGAGTGCGCGTGGCCACGTGCGCGGTTGATCGCCGACCAGACGTGCGCGAGGAGGGCGTCGAGACGGGAGATGTCGGGGCGAGAGCCGGGGGGCTCCCGTGCGCGGGAGCGCAGGCTACGGAGCTGCTCCTCGGTGTAGTGGAGCTGGACGTGCGAGACGGGACGCGTGAGGTCCCAGGTCTTCCATGGTGCGGGTGTGGAGGGCGAGAGGGGCGTGGCGGAGAGTTGGACGGCTGGCGGCTTGGAATTCTCGCCCGTGGCCGCGAGGAAGGCGGGGAACGCGGGGTCCTCGGCGGCGTTCCACCAGTCGAAGCGGTGCAGCGGCAGGAGACGCGCTGCTGCGCTTAGGCAGGGGTCGGCGGCGGCGGCGTCGATGTCACCGGCTGCGCGAGCGTCGAGCTGTCCAGGGTTGAAGATGGGAGGGTCCATGAGAGATTTGCTGGATCCGCCATGCTGCGCACGACTAGCTGCTGCCCATCGGTGCATAAAGACCAAAAGCGCCTGTGCATCAGCCAGTGTATGGGCCATCTTCACTGCCACAGCATAGCCGCCACAGGCAAAGGTCGTGATCTGCACCGACATCCCCGGCAAGCCCTCATAGTCGCGCAGGTTATAGAGTGCCAGCTGCGTATCTGATAAGAGTATCTGTTGCGGAAAGTCCGAGGCTATCCAGGCCGCATTTCCAGCTGCTCGCTCGAGCGCACTCGGAACGATCGAATCAAGGATTCCTGCCTGTTCCGCAACCACCCACTCGACTCCGGGATCAGAATCGCTGCCGTAGACCAACATGGGCCGTCCGAAACGCTCGGTGTGAAGGCCCCCATCACGGATGGGAGACCATTGTAGCTGGCCAGCCCATTGCGGAAACGAGTTCAGGGTTCTTACGAACGATGACTGAAGACCGGGAATGGTATCTGATGCCGTCGGCGTTTTGTTAACCGTATCGCCATCAAATAACCATATTGCGCCGGTTGGTGAGAACCGAGCAACGGTGGCGTCGAGAATAGACAACGGTGTTGAGACCGACGCCGTCAGCCTCGGCGAGGGGAAGAGACGTGTCTTCTGGCGCGCTTTTTCCGAGAACATAGCGAACTATTATGATGTTTTTAAGAGACGAAGGAATGGCAAAGGTAGGCAGGCGTACAGAATATTTACACCCAGTGTAGTTGGCCATTGTTCGCCTTTCGTCGAGACTCGAATTTGAGTCTGAAATACCCCACAATAGCCATAACAACTCCAATCGCCAAATCTGGAGATTTGTAATCGTATTCACCTCCTGTTTTGGGTATTAAGGTCTGGAGCCTGCAATCTGCATGGATGTGTTATCATAATCCGTGCAGTATAGCTGCACTGTTTCAGGGGACAGGAACCATTCAAAGACACAGGGGTCAGGCTTCCCTTCCCACAACAAACAAATAAATGACGTAGTATACAGAATATATAATATATCTATATATATATAGACATATATTCAACTCTGATTTTGGCCTTAGCGATTGGATTAGATGGCAGAACGGAGGATGTAGGAGGAAGCGGAGAGAGAAAATGTAACATCTTTACGTTGGGAGGGCGTTTGGGAGGTGCTGATTTTAAATGAGAATGAGAGGGAGAGCTATGGAATGTCATGGCGTAGACTTGACGTCTGCTGAATTTTGCCGAATCTGGGAGGTTTGGCCATCTGCTGCATCTGCCAGTGCTTCTCGACCCTTCGAGGACGAGAAAGAGACGTGGAAGAGCGGGGCAGGGCCGGTGGGTGAGGGCAGTGATGGGACGACGTCTGCACTTCTCAAGTTCTCAAGCCCGCAAGCCTCCACGCTCGACGCCCGCACCTGCAATTCTCACAAGACCAGCCAGACCAAGGCGGCAATCCCCATCGCACGAACCCTAACGATGGGTTCACATCTCCCACACGGGGCAGCAGAGACCAAAACCATACAACAGTGGGACTTCGCTGATTGCAAGGGAGCCATGGCGAGAGGCCAGAGCCATTTCCCTTGCACGCGACGCCACTCAGACCAGCCAGAATAAAAGCGCCGCGCTCACCGTGGTACTAGCAATCGTGCCATAATCGGCATATGGTGCCTCCATCTGGGACAGCTGAGCCAAGGATCGTGTAGACGGCTTCCTCCTCCTCCCCATCACTCCTTTGCTGCAGCACGAACGGGAGAAGGCTGCCGTCGAGCAGAATGACGAGTGCCCCAGGGCCAGCTTCAGCAGGACACCACATCTTGCAGGCCAAATGGCCGTGTGTAAAGTCGAGAAGTCTCCATATTCCTTTGCCGTCTTCAGTCCCATCGCCTCCCTGGCATCGCTGGGCGCGGGGCTTTCCTCAAGGCCTCTCATCCGTAAGGAATCTTTGGGCCCATGTAGAGAAGTCGGCCATAGTTGCGATTTCTTGAGTAAAATCCACGTCTTTGCTACTGTCCTCGTGCATCTTCCAGTTCCAGCATTTCTCCCAGCACTCACCGGCACTATCGTTTTCACTCCTGCCCCGCGGCTTGTCTCCCCAGCCATCCTTGGGTACTCCTGCGGAACCCATCCCCGATGAAAACATGATTTCTGAAACAGAGACACAAGACAGTTTCGCAGCATTCCTCCTAGCTCATCATCTAGGAAATGAGATGTTTCGAGATCACCCACTCCTCCTCTCCCAACACATGGTGGACAGAGCCTCGTACTGGGTGTTCGAGACGCGTGCGCCTTCGCGCAGAGCGACGCCGTCGGAGATGAGTAGGTCGAGGACGAGGAGCGCTTGATGGGGGAGGTGAAGCGTCGTCGGGATGCCGACGTGGAAGGCGTGGTTGAGGAGGCTTGTGCGGAAGGGTTCTTGATTTCAAAGTGCTATGTTTCCATTAGATACGGCGATGCAGAGTAGTGATTGAGTTGTTTGCATACAAGAGCAGTTGACGAATTTAAGACCTTTGCATTATCCACCCTAGGGCCTAGGGTATATGCTTTCTTTGGTGATGATGATGACGCTTGATGTCCAAGTCCAACTGCATTGAACGAGCGGGCAGTACATATTCCAAAACTCCGCTAAGATCTAATAATATAAGCACATACGGCCCCGTAACTCGAGGGAAGTGCGCATCCCGTCCGCTCCCTCCGCCACACACACAAGCTCCAAACTCACTCACTTCCTTCCTACTTTCCATTGTGTCAATAGGCCTGGTTTGGCGGGCGTGGGATGAAAGCAAGTCCTTGCCGCCCTGACGAGTGAGCAGGGCGGGCGACCTGCGACCCTGACCGAACCCCTACATGTCTGCACACAACCAACATGTTTCGAGGCGGTGCTGGGTGATCGATAGATCGCAGACGCAGACGCCTGTGGAAGGGGAGACCAGGAGCTGGAAGAGACTTCTTCTCACATAGCAGTTAGGAACAGCCCGCACGAGTCGATTTTAGAGCGCTGTACAGGTTCATCGACGGTAGTGCGCGGGGTACGTCGCGAGACGGATCGCGTGGGTGACTCGTGGCTAGGACGGAGGGGCTAAGAGCTTAAACGCAGTGGCGTGCATATATGAATATCGGATTTCGCACCTGTGGCCTGGCCTATGAACAGGATCACATCGCACTGAGGCACTTCTTCGCCCATACGTCTATATACACATTTAGCCCCTCGCACGACTTTCCCCACGTCTCGCTCAGTAGCATGGCGCTTTCACAGACACTGATAGTACCACGGTGGACTGACGGGCTTGCATGCTGTCCCGCTTTGACAGACTGTCGGCCCGCTGTACCATGAACCGCCGCACTGTCCCCATTTGCTCTGTGTTGCGGCCGGTGCGACACTAGTAGTGGAGGACGCTTCAGTGCTGGTCTTCGACGAAGAGACGGCCGACGATGTGGCGGACGAGCTGCGCGAGGTCGTCATCATCGTCGAAGAGGCCACGCTACTCGTTGCCGTCGCCGTCGCCGTCGCCGTCGCAGTCCCCTTCCAGTCCCCCAAGTCGCTGAGCTTGAGCACCGTGGGATCGTCGTAGACCCGCTTCTTGAACGCCAGGTCGTTGTACGTGTCCGACTCGATGAAGTCCCCGTTCCACACCACGAAGTAGCTCCAGTCGGCATGGTACAGCTTCAGGAGGTCCGGGTCCGGGATGGTGCCCACCTCCGGCAGCGTCACCAGCTTCGCGTCGTCGCCAAGGCCGATCAGCTGCTGGTACTGCACGCCGACCGCGCCGTGGTCGCCGATCGGCGGGTAGGAGTCGTAGCCGAGGATGTCGACGACGTCGGCGCCGGGGTACCAGCTCGGCGTCACCGAGTTCCACACCCAGACCAGGTTGCGCAGGCCGTGGACGTTGGTGTAGCGCTCGAACATGAGACGGTACAGCGTCTTGCAGCTCTCGGGCCCGTAGGCGCCCCACCAGAACCACGTCCCGTCGGCCTCGTGGAGGGGCCGCCACAGCACCGGGACGTTGGCGGCTTGCAGGCGTAGGAGCTGCTTGGCGATGGCGTCCATGTCGCGGAGGAGGAGGGCGTAGTCGTCGCCGCTGGGATCGGCGAGTGCGGCGGTTAGGTTGAATGTGGTAGCGTACGTGTAGAACCCGGACCACCAGGGGGCAGTGTCATTGTTGATCAGATCACTAGGGTTGCTAGATGAGTACTGGGGACACGAATATGAGAGCGGGCAAGAACTCACGTTGGAGCATTCCAGTGCCATTGGAAGGCGACTATGCCGCCGCGGGCATCAAAAGCAATCGCATCTTCGACGGCGGTGCTGTTCGCTACTCCAAACTCCTACGTGTTGTCAGACACGACAGCAGGTAGCTTAAATGATAGGTGAAGACCTACAATGCGACTTGGACTGTAGTCAATCATGTCGACCCCTAGAATGGCTGGCGTCTTGCCTACATTCTGCTCCAGCCATTTCACCCCACTCGGGTCCGCTTGGCCGGAGAAGATCTCGCCAGATCCATACTTCCCAACCAATGTATTGAACAGCGCCTGTGCCGCTGGGAGCGGGCTCGGAGCAACTAGAACATTGCCAACTTTGTGTGGCTCAGGTGCAGGCGCTGGAGTGACATAAATGCAATCGATGGAATACCAACCCCTACGTCCGTTAGCCCCTCTCTCCATAGACAGATAATCGTTGGAATAGACACACCAGCCAGTGACGAACGAGATGGTATTGTTCCCAGCATTCAAAAGAACCTGGCCTGCGGTCGCATTCGTCCACCGCACGGCGGCAGCGGACGTGTCCACAAAGCTCACCTCCCCACCCCCGCCGCCATTCACGGACATGGTCGTCTTCTTGTCCCCGTTCGGGGAATCATACCCCACCACGACGTCATACAACGCCTGCTTCGCACTGTGCAGCGTGAGAGTGACGCTGTCTGCGCCGGCGTCGAATCCCTGGACGTAGCCCGTGCCGGAGTAGCCCTCGACGGAATTCGCGACGCTCACGCCGTTGAGGATGCCGTCTTCGGCCTCGGCCGTCGCGCCGTTGGTCACATCAACTACAACGACGGGCTTTACAGGGGCTGGAGAGACGTCAATTGCGTCGATTAAGTAATAGCCCCAATGGTTGCTGAGGACGACAGTATTGGTCTCGGCAGTCAAATCGAACGCGCCTGCCAGCGAAGTCGTCCACGTTGCGGCGGTGACATTCGCGAGCGACACTTGGCTCGAAGCAGCACCGTTGACCGAGACCAACGTGTACTTGTCGCCGTACTGGGCGCTGTAGACGATGGCGATGTCGTAGCTGCCAGCTGTGAGTCCGCTGACGGAGAAGGTCACGGCATCGGTCTCGTTGTCCCAGCCCGCCACGTATCCGCTGCCGGAGAAACCGGCGAGATCGCTGGCGGTATACAGGTCACCTGTGGTAGTTGCGTCTTCAGCCTCGAAGCGCACCGCCGAGGCCGCAGACGCAAGGACGAGCAGTGCCGACCCCAAGGATGGACGCATGATGGAAGATAAGAGAGAACTTGAAGAGGATGGCTGGCATCGTGACGAGACCTATGCCTCCCTCCCTACCTTTATAGCAAATAACAGCAGAGACATTTTGGCAGTGACATTAAGACGACATACGACAACATCTAGGAGAGAGAATGGAATACATGGTCCGAATCCCGAACGTGCTGGGCTACCTACGGAGTATCATGGATATAGTCAAAGTGGAATTGCAGCTGAGTATTAATATCGCCCTGCCAAGACGGACAATAATGTGCTCCCCTCCCTCCCTCGCCTCTACCCCACAGCCAGCCGGCATTACTGTCTATCGAGCCGTCGGATACGCGATGCGACGCGACCACTCGCTCCGTCTTCAGGGGTCGGCCTGCTCTTGCACGTTATATGAATGTGCTATACTATACCTCTAGACATAGGCCATATATAGTGTTCGTACTGTACCTAGAGTATACACTACAATACCAACCTTCCCATCCTCGTCCCCCCATACCCCTCCCCCCCCTTTTTTCCAAACCCCAGAAACCCGGCCCGCCGCCCGCCCGCACATCCCATCACATCACATCACAGACCTCGGTGCAATCGCTGCTAGAAGCACGATGTTGCGCTCCCTAGACGTGCCGTGTCTGTGTCCGACTTCCCTAATATCTCGAGCGCGGCGAGGGGCTATGGCATGTCCTAAGTACGCGGGGTAGTAGGTTAGCTTAGCTTGGCTGGGTGACTGATCCGATGTTATACTGTATGTTTTTATGTTTCTGCGGGGGCTCTGCTTTTGGCCCTTCCGGACGCGGACTCTAGGTGCGGCGTGACATGGCATGACATGGCATACATGGCTCACGAGGGAAGCATGGCTGCATGGGGGAGCATTGGATGGATGCCCGTGTGGAATGACTCTGATTGATATACCTATATCAACAACGCGAACGCCTCCGACTCCGAAGAAATACCCAAGACAAGGATAAATAGGCCGAGCAAGTTGATTTCCCGCCCGCGGAATCCTAGCAAGCACCGCCGTACGATCCACCCCCCTACGCCTCCTCCGGCCACACATCATACCCGAACGTGTTCTTCATATTCACGAACCGCGTGCAGCGGCCCTCGCTCACCTTATTCACGGCCTCGAAGTCCTCATCGCTGAGCGTGACCAGCTTCGCGTTGCTCTTGATCCTCTCCTCGTTGCTGCTCTTCGGCAGCACGGCGTAGCCGCGGCGGATGCCCCAGGCGATCAGCAGCTGCGCCATGGTGATGCCGTTGCGGTGCGCGATGGCGAGGAGGTCCTTGTTCGTGCTGACCTTCTCGTTCGTGCCAGGCACCTGGTCCTGCGAGCCGAGCGGCGAGTAGGCGATCGGCACGATGGAGTGCGCGATGCAGTAGTCGAGGAGCACCGTGTTGGGCAGGAAGGGGTGGACCTCGATCTGGTTCGCCGCGGGCGGGATCGTGGCGTACGACAGCAGGTGCTCGAGGTCTTTGATGGTCCAGTTCGAGACGCCGATGGACTTGGTCTTGCCGTCCTTGACCAGCTGCTCCATGGCGCGCCAGGTGGGCGAGGGGTCGCGCGTGAGGTCGTGGTTGATGATGTACTGAGGGGGGGATTAGTGGGGCGTGGATGGCGGGGTAGAAGAGGGGTAAGCACGTACCTTCCCATCAGGGCCAAGCTTCACAGTATGGTTATCCTCCTTCTCCGCCGCAAAGGGCCAATGGATCAAGAACAGATCGACATAGTCCAATCCCAGCTTCTGCAGGCTGTCGTTGATGCTCCAGACGACATCGGCGGGCTCGTGCAGGTGCTGCCAGAACTTGGTCGTGATGAAGAGCTCCTCGCGCTTGACGTCGGGGTGCGCGTCCAGGAACTCCTTGATGCCTGCGCCGACCTCGAGCTCGTTCTGGTAGAACCAGGCGCAGTCGAGATGGCGGTAGCCGGCCTCGAGGGCGGCGACGACGGCGCGGTGTGACTCGCCTGGCTTGCCGACGCTGGCGAAGGTGCCGAAGCCCAGGGCGGGAATCAGCTTGCCGTTGTTGAGCTTGAGCATTGGGGAGTCTGGCATTGTGGGTGTGGTGTGTGAGAGTGTGAGAGTGTGAGGAGTATAAAGGGTATATAGCAGCAAGATGAAGGTGAAGATGGAGATTGAAGTTGAGAATGGAAGAAGAGAAGAATGGGTGAGGAAGAAGGATTATGATGTCAAGAGAGAGAGATGTCAAGAGAGATGTAAGAGAGATGTCAGAGAGATGTAAGAGAGTTGTCAGAGAGATGTAAGAGAGTTGTCAAGAGAGACGTTGAAATACTTCCTAGGACGACGAGATGCAGAGTAGCCGTTGAGCTGGCCCGTTTGGGAATAAGGCGGTCAACCGTCAGGGCTGGATTGTGATTACCTGATTGGTCCAATTGGGGAGTCTGGATACATATATATAAATATAATAATAATAATATATATATATATTATTATAATATAACAAAGGTAAAATACATCCGACAAGGTTAACCTTCTCCTTCCCCTCTCCTCCTCGCGCGATGACGAAAAGTGCTGTCGATCTCGAGTCGGTCGGTTACAGATTGAAGACTAGTACCTGATAGTACATGGTAGCAAATATGTAATAGCACGTAGTAGCATGTACTAGCATGTACTAGTATGTTTCAGGCGAGTCAGACACGATTCGGAGGACTCCGGATTAGAATTCTGCCTTGGGCCTCCTGCCTCCTGCCTTATGTCTAAGGCTCACCATCAAGGCGTTGTAAGCGGCTAGCGTCTAGCGTCTACCGTATAGACCCATAGAGGCGTTTATTCGCCAGCGCCAAGACGAAAGCGGATGCTACCACAGATTGAACCTCCTCTCTCCTCTCTCTCTCCTCTCCTCTCTAGGACTCTCATCTCTCTCCTCACCTCGGGGATTGAGCCTCCTATTCTCATCTCTCCTATTCTCATCTCCTCTCATCTCCTCTCCTCTCCTCTCCTCTCCTATTCTGATCTCTTCTCAATCCCTCCTCTCCCCCTTTCTCAACCCTAAATCTACCATATCTGACGTACTTCGACTTCAACTCGACTACTTCGTACGCTCCTCGTACGCTCCTCGACGACGCTCCTCGATTACGAGCCACCACTGCTGCACCATCCTGCGCCATCCTGCACCATGATGTACCATTGCCCTACTACAGTGGGCTCAACCTGACATCTGCGAATAGCGAGCCTCCTCCCTCTATCTACGCGGACAAACACCCCATTCATGGATCCGTGACGGAGGCTTGATGGATATCCGCCCGCTTTTATGACGTACCGTTCCTGAACGGATGAGCGGCGACTCCACACGAGAATGATGATTCTCAATCCCAACGCCCAGGACATCTCCCATCGCCCATCTCCATCCATACAACGTCCGTCACCGAGCCTACAATGGCCCTGACTGGGCAGAACATGAAATTGTGATGTGAACTCTTCCCCACGCCCACTTCTCTCCTCTGCTCCTCTGCGTCCTCGTCGTGCCAAGCTGTTTCGAAATAAGATTTGCAGGGTCTTCTTATACTTTTACCATCGTCCGTTGGACTCGCGCTATCCGTTGGGCTCGCACTATCCATCCGCTTCACGTGCAATTCCCATACGGACGGTGGCGAAGGTTTGGCTCTCTCTCGCTGATCGTCCCGCCTATGAGGATTCTCCGGCGCGTATGGAAAGACGACCCGGGTTCGTATCGAAAGGTTGTCGTATAAGTAGTGTCCCTCTTACCCTCATCCAATTGTTTCGTCATTCCATCTTCTCCAGGCATTTTCGTCCTTCATCCTTCCTACACACCGTACTCTTCACTTCAGTCTATAGGAACACACACTTCACACACTTCAACACACCAATTCAGCCTTGAACTCCCGCTCTGAACTCCCGTTTTGAACTTCAGCTTTGAACTTTAGACTTCAGCAACCGGCAACATGTCTACCACCGCATCACCCAACAAGCCTAACCGGGATAGTGACAGGCCAATCTTCCGCCGTATGCTCTCCACTCCTGCTGACGATGAGACCAGGGGTACCATTGAGGTCCCCAGCTCTCGTTCTCCCTTCGCCGACTCGGAAGAATTCATGCATCCATTGAGCGCGGCTCCTTCCTCGAGAGAACGTCGAGGATCCCGCAACAGCTTCGGCGCGACCCTTCCCATCCCTCGCACAAAGAGAGGCTCTAGGTTGTCCACGTCAGTCGCACTCGAAGATGCCCTCCCCGGTCTTGCCATCCGCGCCGGCATGCCGTCAATGCAGCCGACAAGAGAGATCCTCGCTTCGCAGATTCAGGACATGTCCCATGTCAAGACAAAGGCGGCGAAGGACATGGCATTTGCCTTCGATATCGATGGTGTTCTGGTGCACGGCGATCGTCTGATCCCAGAGGCAAAGAGGGCCTTGGAGATCCTCAATGGCGACAATGAGCTGGGCATCAAGATCCCACACATCTTCCTCACCAATGGTAGCGGCAAGATCGAGTCGGAGCGATGCGAACAGCTGTCGGAGATCATCGGCTCGCCCATCTCGACCGAACAATTCATCCAATCCCACACGCCCATGTCGGCTCTGTCCGAGTATTACGAGACCGTCCTCGTCGTTGGAGGAGAGAAATATAAATGTAGAGACGTCGCCAAGGTCTATGGCTTCAAGGACATTATTGTTCCCAACGACATCTACGCCGCGAATCCGCAGATCTCACCACTGAAGGAGTTCTTCACGCCGGAGCAGAAGGCTACCTCGAACCCAAGAGACTTCAGCAAGGTCAAGATCGATGCGATCCTCGTCTTCTCCGACTCGCGTGACTATGCCACCGACCTGCAGATCATCATCGATCTCCTCCTCTCCGAGGGCGGTGTCCTGGGCACCAAGGCCAAGGATCCATTGGCCAACCCCATCCCGATCTACTTCTCCCAGGGAGATCTGCTCTGCCCGACCGAGTACCCGACGCCACGCATGTCGCAGGGCACCTTCCGCATCGCCCTCGAGGCCATCTACAAGTCGCTCACGGGCCACGAGCTCGAGCGCGTCGTCTACGGCAAGCCCGAGCTGGCGACGTACAAGTACGCCGACGAGGTGATGTCGTCGTGGATGGAGACGATCCACAACGAGGAGCGCCTGCCGCACAACATCTACATGGTCGGCGACAACCCGCAGTCGGACATCGTGGGCGGCAACATGTACGGGTGGAACACGTGCCTCGTGCGCACCGGCGTCTACCAGGGCGAGGGCAACGACAAGGAGAACCCGGCCAGCTTCGGCGTCTTCCCGAACGTCCTCGACGTCGTCAAGGCCGCCCTGCGCAAGGAGCTCGGCCCGGACTTCAAGTTCAGGTGGAGCGATGAGATGAACCCCGTCACGGGCGACACCTCGGCGCCGGCTGTGGAGTAGATGTGCGATTCTGTTGTGCGGAATCGGAATCGGATGCTTTCCTTCGATTCTTGCTCGAGCGGGCCTTGAGCATGAGCATTCCTGGCTGGGCCTCGACGCCGTTGATTCTTGATTCTTCGGACTGCTCATCTGCGCGCTGGTTGTGGACTGGTTTTCCCTCGCAATTTGTTCATGGGGGGGATTTTTGGGATTCGAAACATTTGTTAGTTACTGCGACCGGCTGCCCACGGGTTGTCGACTGGATGTCCTATTACTGCATGTTAGCCACCGATCGACGGGCTTGAGACTGGATTCACAGCCTGAGACTGGCAGCTTTGGGGTTCTGGATTATCTTGTATTTTCTTGTATCTACTGTGTTTTAACTGCACTTTAACTGCCCTTTGGTCGGCCGACTCTTCTTGGATTGACTTCGACTTGGACTTCGACTTGACCTGTTGATCCAGTTAAGAAAAGTTGTAGAGGATGCTAGATTGTGTATCTGCTCTTTGAATTGCCTGTATATTGTATATAGAGTGCTTGCAGGTCTATAGATTTCCTTATCGCTTACAGACCAAATACCCTTAGACTATATAGACATCACCAAATTGAGAATCAGAATCTGCTTTAATCGAAACTCTTTAGACTTATTTTCGCTCGTGTCTTTTCCATCTGTATATATCACATATCTGAACTCGAAGCCAACTCGAAAAATCCCATCCATCTCCAAATCCACAGCCAAGCCCGGACGCACGCACATGTGACACACGCCGATAAGCATCGCGATTACAGACTGCACCCCAGCTCTCTCCCGCCATCCGTACACCCTCGGAGCCTCACCTCACCTGGACAACAGACAGCCTCGTCACGCCGACCCCATCCATCCACACGAAACATCACCTCTTCTCCCTCCGCCGACACACACACACCCAGCACCCAGCACCCACCTCGTCCCTCCATGCCCGCCCCATCACCTCCACGCGCCCCGCCCCCCGATGCCCGCCCCCCACCCCCCAACACCTCCGCGCCTCGCATCCCGCCGGCCGCGCCCTCGCCGCCCGCAGCCGCGCACGCGATGAGCGCCGCGGCGTCCGCGCGCCGGCCCGACCAGTGGCTCTTCTCGGACTGGGAGGTGGCGCACAGCCCGAGCGCGGCGGCGGGGCTGGCGGCGGCGGAGGAGCGGGCGCGGCGCGCCAAGGGGGTCAATTTCATCGTGCAGGCGGGCATACTGCTGAAGTTGCCGCAGGTGACGCTGGGGACGGCGAGTGTGTTTTTTCAGCGGTTTTATATGAGGATGGGGATGGTGGTTGAGAGGGGCGGGTTGCATCATTATGTGAGTGTGGAGGGCGGTTTGCTGGCGGTGGTGGAAGATGGAGATGGAGAGAGGATCACAGCTAACACCGATCCCACCAGAACATCGCAGCCACCGCGCTCTTCCTCGCGACCAAAACCGAAGAGAACTGCCGCAAGACCAAAGAAATCGTCATCGCCGTCGCCAAGGTCGCGCAGAAGAACGCGCACCTCGTCATCGATGAGTCCAGCAAGGAGTTCTGGCGCTGGAAGGACTCCATCCTGCTCTACGAGGAGACCATGCTCGAGCTGCTCACCTTCGACGTCGTCCTCGAGTCGCCCTACACCCACCTCTTCCACGTCCTGCGCCAGCTCGCCCTCGACGACAACAAGGACCTGCGCAACGTCGCCTGGGCCTTCGTCAACGACAGCCAGATGACGACGGCGGCGCTGCGCATGGGCGCGCGCGACGTCGCCGTCGCCGCCGTCTACTTCGCCGCGCGCTACACGCACGCGCAGATCCCCGACGCCGCGCCCGCCGTCCCCTGGTGGCGCGCCGTCGGCGGCGACGACCTCAACATCGTCAAGGCCGTCACCATCCTGCAGGAGTTCTACCTCGAGAACCCGCTCGGCCGCGCCGACAACCCGCACGAGGGCTCCCCCGGCGGCAGCATCGAGGACCTCGAGGCGACGCGCGCGCCGAGTCCGGGGCCGAACGAGGGCGGTGCAACGGGCGGCACGGCCGGGCGCGGTCGCGAGCAGGAGCAGGAGCAGGAGGGCGCCGCGGGCGCGGAGGCGGAGGCGGGTCTCGCGGCCGAGGCGGAGCCGCGGGAGTCGATCGAGATGGAAGACCTCGAGTCGGCGGGGGCGACGAGGGGCGATGACGACGCGGTGCTGAAGCTGGCGGCGAATGATCCGGCTACGCATGAGGCGCTCGGGGACGCGGAGGCGGGGGTGCCCGGCGGAGTTGTTGCGGGCGAGGGCGTGGGGGAGGGTGGGGCGAAGCGCAGGGGGGATGAGGGGGCGCAGGAGGGCCGGGAGGCGAAGAGGGCGAAGGGGGAGGAGAGCGAGGAGGGGGAGGTGGAGGAGTGAGGCGGGCGCTGTGCTGTACTGCTATGTCGTGGTGAAATCGGAATCGTGTGCATGGGACTCGGAGTATTGACGACGCCAGGGAGGGGACGAGACGAGGCGGCCATGGATGGATGGATGGCATGCTCTGTACATCTACGGCGCCGGGGTGGCGTTGGTTTTGCTGCCTTGCTTGCTTTGCTTGTACGAATAATCCGGACGGCACGGGACGGGACGGGGCGTTTTGACGGAGGGAGGGGAGGGTCGTGTACCATACCTACATACATACATGCGCCACATACCGTGGTCCAGTCGATACTCCACCCACCTAGCCTCACAGCTCTCGGGAAATCCAGAGAGAGAGAAGGAGGGGCGGAGGTGTACTCGCAGCGCCGCGCCGCGATGCGCCTTACTTAATACCAACAATAACCTCGCCGATATCGATACGTACCACCCGCCGCTCTGCCCTGCCTCTGCATCCTCCCCGACCTCACCTCGCCTCCGGTGCTGCGCGGTGACACGACCATCCATCACCAGCCGGCGCATTATTTCTTCCGCGAACGGCAACGCTAAGCGCTTCCCTCTCGAGCTTCAAGACCCACGCTGTTCCCAAAAGCGTGTACGGGGATCCCATCCCTCTCATCTCATTAGCCCCGCTGCTGGGGAGGTCTATGCACGAAGGGAAGACGAGGGCGGGAGAGGGGACGATGCAGATATAGACGTGTAACAGAGTATTCCATTTAATTCGCGGAACCGCCCATCTCGGGCGGGAGTCGCGCTATCTCTTCTCTTGTGTGCTTCGCAATAGATACATGTCCATACGTGTATAATGTATATATCCCCCCATCTCTTCGAAAAACCCGCCCTGCGGAGTATACATATATCCTCTCCCGTCCAGCGCAGCTCCAGTCCGGCCCGTATGTAAGATACCCAAGGACCCGCAAAATGTACGCCCCGCAATCCCTCCGCGCCCGCCAAACGACTGCAGTGATGATCCATCCATCCGCTGTCATGTGGGGTCCGTGTCTGGCACGTCCATGTAAGAGTACGATACCTATCTCCCCCCCAAAATATCCAAAATAATTATCCAAAAAAAGCAGACGAGATGTGTTATGCGTGCTGCGCTGTGCTGCGCGCGATGTGTGTCCTCAAAAAAAGCAACCCGTCCCAGCGCCGTCGCAATGCCAAAGATATACTGAAATAAAAATACCCCCCTGGCTTTCCCCTGGAAATCTCAGATCACGACCCTACCCCAAATCCCCCAGCAAAGGAGACCCAGCCCCTCACACACTCTTCTTCAGCCCCTCCACCCCCAGCGCCGGCACCTCCACCTCCCTCAACCCCGGCACGCCCTCGGCCCTCCTCCTCTCGACGAAATTATCACACTCCCTGACCAGCAACGCCCACTCCGCCAGCGCCCTCCCCGCATACCTATTCCCCCTCTCCCCCTCAGGCCCCTCCCCCTCCCCATGCCCCTCCCCGTCTTCCTCCCTCTCACCCTCCTTCTCCGTCTCCCTCCCGCATTCCCGCACAAACGCCCACGCCGCAGCCGGCAGCCTCGGCACATGCAGCGCGCGATCCCGATGGAAGACGCGCCGCTCCGACACCGTCAGCAGCTGCGCGGCGTGCCACTCGAGGCTGAACTTGAAGGTGAAGGCGCGGTAGGGGGGTCTGTCGGCGGATCCGGAGGCCAAACTTGACGCGGAGGTCGAGGCGGACATGGAGCTGGATGACGTGGCGAGCGATGGGCTGCGCGCGAGTGCCGTGGCGTGGCGCGCGGCGTCGAGCTTGGCCTCTGTGGAGGGCGGAGATGGGTCCGAGGACATGAGCTTACCCATGAGGCTCCAGCGGCGCTTCGGGGCGGCGGCGACGGCAGGCTTGGGCGGGTCGGCGGGGGAGGTGCGCGGAGGGTTGAGGAGGACGCTGTGGCGTGGTTTGGGTGCAGAGCCGGCGCAGGCACCAGCGATGATGCCGTCGAAGCTGAGGAAGCGGCTAGCGGCGGAGGGGGGTTGGTTGTCGTTGCGGACGATGAGGAGGCGGCGGCCGGGGGCGGGGTGGCAGGGGGCGGAAGAGGGCGGCGGATGGCCGTCGCAGATCGCGGCCTGCTTCTGGTGCAGATAGTATGACCAGACGGTCTTGAGGCGGTCGACGACGGTGATGAGGATCTTGGTCTCGAGCTGTGTCGCGGTGCCTTCGAAGCGGCAGATGCGCCAGAGGAGTAGGCGCATGTAGTAGGCGCGCACCATGGGAGACCAGTGCATGAAGAACTTGGAGAAGGTGGTGGGGGAGAGAAGCCATTCGAGACAGGCGACTTCTTTGCGCGCGTCGATCGCCGTGAGCATGTTCCATGTCGTGTAGATGAAGGAGAGGAGCCGGATCTCCGTCATGCTGTTGTTGCTCTCCATCATCTTCTGGCAGGCGTCGAGCCAGAAGAGCCAGTCGACGTAGTCGATTTGGAATGTGTTGGAGTTATGGTAGCGCATGTAGATGGGCAGAACCTCCTCTACGAAATCACATAAGACGAAGCACGCATCGTGATCATAGATCGATGTCTTCTTCGCCGCAGCCATCAGAGACAGTGAAAAGGATTCAGCAAATGTCTGCCGTGCTTCTGAGGACTCTGATGGCCGGTCTGCCAGAAAGCCTCGTACGAGCATGATGAGACGATTCTCGCACATGAGCCGAGCGATATTGCTGGTCGGCGACAGTGGTAGAGCCGCAACGGAAGCATCGGCACCAGTCAGGACGTCGTCTAGCAAAGATACCGCGCCCGTTGCGGGGTCAGCACCAGGCGGCTTCCTATGTAGTGTCCCGTCAAGGATCGTCACGATCTGAGCGTGGACGAGCACGAATGCGGGTGCTCGCGCCTTCTCGATGAGTGGCGTGTCAGCTGGTACGAATTCCTCCATGAGGATATGGTAATGTTTGCAGAAGACATAGAAGAGGTCGCTATCTCGACCACACCACCGTCCGGCCCAGTTACCATGCCATGGGATTTTCGAAACCTCCACTGGCAGGTTTGCAGGTCTTCGTAGTTGGTTGACGAGGGCTCTTGGCGATGTCCAACCCAGTGAGTGAAGACTGGGCGGAAAAGCAGCTACAATGTCGTCGCTCCCCACAGACATACTAGAGCGGCGAGGCAAATCAAGCTCATCCGCCACACGCTTGATTGTTTCTAGTGGCGTTTTCCATATCCGTGCGAGAGCATCAGCCATTCCAGGGCAAAAGAAAAATGCATATGCTGTGGCCTTTCCGCAAAAAGTCACCAGGCTTGCTGGGGCATGTCGATTAGACATCTTCTCGACTATGATGCTCATCTGGAAGTTTAGATTTCGTATAAATATGGCCCGAGCATTATGATACACCGAATCAGCAACAAATTGAGAAGCATCAGATGATAAAGATGCTGATGATGGAATGCGGGATATGTTGGCGGAGATTCTTTCTGACAATGGTGCGAACGAAGAGGGTGGTAATCGCCATTCCGGTCTCGCCATGATTGCTGTGAGGGCTTCAAGAATTACTGGCCTGTCCACTCCAGACATGCCATTTTGCAGCTCTAGCATATCTAACAGCCCCGTCCACCACTTATTAAGAACATTCACTCTCCTATCGAGATGTTCCGGTTGTAGGCTTCTAGTGGATGGGTGATCAAAGTAGAAATGGTTTCGCAGAAATGGCATGAGCGTTGATCTCACAGCATTTGCCTTCATAGCACTCGTCTTCCCCAGAAACTTCTGACAATCAGAGTCTAACGAGCGAAAAGCAGTCCAGAGCTCATCTTTCGGCTGCGCTGTCTGCATCACGAAGGGAATCACTTTATCCCGAAAGCCTCTGGAACTTGGTCTGCTGGCGACTGGAGTAGTTGCGCCACTGATGTTCAACACGGATATGCCTCCCAAGCTCGCAGTGGATGTATTCGAAGACCAAACGCCCAAATCATCAAACAATACACTTTGTGTCTTTTTCGACCCTTTCAACAATTGAGTCCCTCTCCTCATTAGGCCCCTTCCCGGACTCTCCGAGCGGCCGTTAGGAGTGGATCGTTCAGATCTAATCGACAGGGTAGCAAAATATTGCTTTGGACTCGTGGATGATGTAGAACTCGCGGCTGTCGAGTAATCGTCCGGGCTTGAATCGATCAAGTCCGAATTCAATTTCTTGCTTGGTGAGGGCGACCTCGAAGAAGAGGCGGAAGAGCTGTGATCGTCTAGCGACACGAGCGATTGAGACATTTTCGACCTTGCCAGGGAAGGCCGCATGGGTATAGGTTGTGATTGCAGTGGGCGATTTGTCGAGACCTTCGAAGGTGAAGATGAAGATTCCTTCCGCTCCGGACTGCCTCTGACCCTCGACATCCATCCTGATACTGACGACTTGCGCCTCTCCGCCGTTTGTATCTTCGAGGCCTTTTCTGGTGTCCCTCCATGTCTCGAGTCTCCTTTGCCCTGACTCCTGCCTTGGGATGCGATCCCAGGGACGTTCAGCGGCGCAATAATGACATCGGCATTCAAGTATTCTTCGAGATTATAAGCTTTGCGTTCGAGAACTGGTAGGGAAGTGAAGCTCGCCGATCGCGGTAGTTCTTCGGATCCGCGGGCAGGTTGAGTATGTCTGAAGGTGTAGGAAAGATGACTTTGTAGATCGGAGGACGAATGTGAACGCTGGTGGAAGGCGGAGGTTGCTTGTCGAGCCAAGACAGGGTCCATAGCTTGTGATAGTGTGATATAGAGTACCGGCGTATGATTACACGGCTGCCAGCAGACTTGGGAGATACTAATTGAGCATGGTGACAGCAGGATGAGATGTCAATTCGACGGATTGCCCCAAGCACTGAGAACTTCTCCGGCCAGCAGAGGAGCCGGGTGTGCCTTATCGGTGTTCTGGGAGATTTCTCGTGATGAGAAGCTGCAGGCAGCCTAGGAGAAGTTCCGAGCAGACTTGTGTTTCAAGCTGACGACGTCGACGATCGGAAGATTGCACGCTCCAGAAATATTATTAGATTGTTTCGTAAGTTTCGTAATAATTATGTATCGCCACAGTTGTAATCCAAAACGAGTGTTCCGGTCCCAGGTGATTTATGCCAATGCGATGAGTATCCAGTTCCAGTCCGACGATGCAGTCTGAGGTGAGAAGGCTTGGGGTGTCGAGATGTGTCGAGATTGTCGAAGACTATTCAGAGAGGCCGTGAGACAACACACAACGTAGAAGAAGGATGAGAGGTTAGGAGGGTATACAGTATACAGTATACAGTATACAGTATACAGTATGGAAGAAGGAGCAGACAGGTAGCGGAGGGAGAGACCAGAGGGCCCAGAGGCCCAGCCTCATCTCATGGCACAAAAGAGCCTGGCAAAGTGACAATACGACCTCGAAGGCAGATGGCCATGGTTGAGTGTCACCGCCATGCCACAATAGGAAATGCCATTGGGGCTGACATGCTGCATCTGTGGCGGCATTTGCGGCCAGGAGCCAAGTAGCAGTACCACGGTACTCTATACGGTATGCACACTCAAGTATAGGTATGAAGATAGGTCATGTACCGCAATCGGCGTATCCTCATTCTCCACAGTACTCCACACAAGTCGAACACGATTGTATTTGGCGTACGCGTGTACCGTTCGTTCTCATTATTATTGATGGGCACATTCGAGTATCAGCCCTGTGGGAAGCTCAGGAAAAGGAGGCTTATTTTCCGCCGTGACCATAGGCCCTCAATCGAACATGTCACCGCCGGTTTTCTTCTTCCTTCTTCTTTTTCTTCTTGATATGTATTGAATATCCCTTGAAGATCCGGATGTCTCAGTAGTAGTGATCTTCCTTGCGAGCCAAGGCAAAAGGTGGCCGGTTTCCTGATTTTATTCCCCGTATTCTATTATTATTGTTATTTTATTCGGGGTCGCAATACGGAGTAATAATAGAGTAATAGCACTGCTGTTGGTGGGTTGTCATCATCGTTTGGCCTGCCTTCATGGCTCGGAGTCGGAGCTTACATATTTCTCTCCACAGGTATATCTAACCCACCTAACCATGAACGGCCTGCGCCCTCAACTAAGCTGTAACCGGCATTTTCGGGACGGAGAAAATATCCTCCGAAAGGAATTGCTTCAACATGAACATTATCTATAATAGTAAGATTATTAGTAGTATTAAGAAAGGTTAGGAGTTAATACCTAGGTACCTATTCCTGCATTCCTGCATTCCTGCTTGGCGTCGCCTTACTCCCATCCCTCCTTTCAGCGATCTCCAGCGCGCGGCTGTGCTGTGGAGTCTGGAGTCGATAGCCTTGTCAAGCCTCAGATCCAATGCTTAAGCCACGGCTGAGATCATTCAGGTGTTCAGGTGGTGTATATAGCAGGATGCATATGCACTCCAACTCCGTGCATAATGAAAATATTCGCTTCATAATATTTCCTCAAATCTGAAGTCGGGTCCGAAATACCCGCCTCACTTATTTTGCCTATTTTTAATGCTCTTGTCTGATCTTGTCCATCTTCATTGCATTGCCGGCTCCTTCGGACGGAGGATAAGGAACACAATATACGGATAAGCTCCGCACTGCAATAATACGTCAGACCAGGAGAGCATTTCCAAGGCGCAGCTTACCCGTGAGCTGAACGCATACCTATGCCCTGTCGAATAAGTCTCCCCCCGCCCGGGGCGTCAAAGCGGTCAGAGAAATATGCATGGAGATTTCCACAATCCTCATCCGTATCAGCCATGCATTGCGATTTCACCATTGATTTTCGTTAATTTTACCCTCTTTGTCGTCCAATCTGCATGTTGGGAAGTTGGGCCAAGATACTCTTGTTGGTTTGGATATGCCTCACCAGAATCCGCTATCATAGGGCAGGACTCCAAGACGGTGATGGTGACGCTGCCGGCGACGGGCCGACGGCCACTGATGCACGGAGTAGTTCTCAAAAGAGAACATAGCCTCTCTCACTACCGGTTGAGTCGGCCTTTAGGGGCGAAGCTGATTGAACTTGAATGCACGGCCAGGAGCTATGGCACACGTTTCCAGGGTTGCCAGTTCTTATCCACGCCAACAGCACGACGACATCCAGGATCGTATGTGGCCAGGTACAGTAAGATACTAGGTACCTAGGTACTCTGCCGCTCCGAGTAGATTGCATCTGCACTCATCCAATATATATACGCCACCTTGAGTCTTTGACACAGTCACCGCGCTTATCCCAGACTCGATTCGACTATTCCACATTCTCATTGGATTCCAGCTTGGCTTCTGGTCCTCTTTGGACCCTTTCCCATTCGATGGGAAAAGCATGAACGATGCGTCGAGTTGTTAATTCGAGTCCCGGTATTATGGATGATTGGGTGCCACCGTACCAAGAGCGCGACACGGGATTTGCAATACTACCAGACGTTTGAGGAGATCGAAGAAGCTCGCTCTGGCCTTGCTGTACCCGTGACGGTAGTGTAGCAATCGCATGGTAGAGTAGGTTAATGTTAGAAAGGCCCGTACCTACGTACTCTACTGTATGAGTTAGCAATGCTTCGTGCAATACCATCTTGTGAGGAAATTTATAATCCCCGAGCCTTATCTTCACAATACATACATATGTAACAGTACTCTATCCATGAGCACACCATCCATATGTAGGTATTTAGGTATTCGTGCGCAAGGAGTCCACAAACTTGCTTTGAGCGACATGCTGCATGAAAAAGGCTGTACTAGGGAGTAGAGCCAGCCATACGACATTACACCATCTGCAAGCCCTTTCCTGCCAGCTGTCTTGAAAACAGTGGCACATCCGTAGGAGCATAGTGTATCAGCTCAATAATGTAATGTATAAGTGAACATGAAATCTGTGGACGTTGCGAGCACGGAGTGAAGAAAGTCGAACAGAGCTCTTCGTAGAGAGCAGCAAATGCAATTTGTACAATGCGATGTATGATGATTGTGTATGATTCGTCCTTAATGGTCTTCGTCCATTCAATCGTCAAACTATCCAACATCTCATCTGATATCTTTGGTAACAGACTCAGACTCACAATCAGTAGAAGCAGAAGCAGAAGCAGAAGTTTGTGGGATATCTCCTCACTAAGTCGCAGAACAATGGGGGGAAAACAAATCTTGAACCTCTGAGAGATGCCTCTATGCCTTGGAACTGATAGCAACAAATACTAATCATGCGTGCCCATAAACCTTCACAGGAAATAATGAATCGCTGAAAGCAAGATCATGAAATCAAGGGAAATTGTAACAGGAAGCACGTGTGATTTCACAGATGGTTAACAGTTCTGTTTACTCTGTGAGGAGGGCTCAATGCTAGGTCGGAATATTGATATTCCGTCATAATACGCGGGGCAAGGCTGGGGGCTTCTAGCATCTCACGTTCCAAGCTCCCAAGGTTGCTCTACACTTTCTCTCTTAACACCTTTGTGCCTTGGGACATCATCTCCGTCGTTTCTTTATTTACTCATACATAACTGTGTTCTATTTATTCTCCTTAACTTGGATCTCGGCCTCTTCTCCTGGTGGAAACCTCCATACCAGGCCAGTTTCAGGTATTCCGTCTGGAGCTCGCGATACCTCCACAACGACAGCCAAGGAGAAGTCCTGGTCCCTCAGAACATACCATGGACAGCCTTCCGACCGAAATTTTGAAGGTGATCCTCACCACGCTCATTGCTGGAAGCAGCAGTACGAAGAACGATGTGTTGCCTTTGCGACTTGTATGCAAGGACTTCAACGCTCTTCTTCGCGAGGATCTCTTGAAGACCGTTCAACTGGATTTCTCCCGTCTCTCGAAGCTTGGAGAGCCATTGGATTTGAAATATCTCCATAATTCGGGCGGATACTGCGAATCTATACATGCTGACTTCATGGTTATGCGAGATCAAGGTCTGTCAAGCCTACTTTTCCCATCTAGGCACTCCGAGGGACTGAACTGATGGATTGAGTACTAACTGTTCAACCATCACAGAGGAAATCACACGTCTCCAGACTTCATTTACCTCGATCATCGAAAAGCTTCCTGAGATAGAGGCACAATTCAACTCACTGCATCAGTATTGTATGTCGGATATCACATTTGACGGGAGCGACTTCAAGAATGCCTTGACCGAAATCCTTCGCCAGACTCCTAAGTCGACTCGGTTCAAGCTCAATCTCCCGTTCCAGTTCGTTGGCCATGCTAGTCACTCAGCAACTATTCTATGTGCAACAGCGTTCAAATGTCTCGCCGAACTCCCTGAAGGCTCCAGCCCGATAGATACCTTGGTGCTCGGCCATCTATCCGATACAACAATTCTGGATATCTATAAAAATCCACTTGACTTGCACAATACCATCAAAGCCTTTACACCTTTGAAGCATCTTGTCATGTCTATCAAGCGTCAGGAACCCAGTGCTGCCAACCGTAACAAGTTCACAGCTGCGCTCTGGAGATTCATCACAGAGGCAACGAACCTTGAGAGTCTATGTCTCATTGGTTGGAACAGTAAGAGAACCACTTCGAATCGTAAGCATGCAACCAGCTTTCACGTAGACCTGGACAATTGGAGTATGCGGTCCTTACCATATCGTCAAGTCGACAATGGAGCGAGAAATCTCAAGCACCTTCGCAGCTTGGAACTCAAGCGCGTTGATGTTGAGCCAACGCCTCTCCTTGAGATGATCGAGCATAGCTCTGCATCGCTCAAAGAGCTTTTTCTCAACGAGGTGTACCTGAAGATCAACGGTCGCACAAATAGAGGATCTGCTCTATGGGTTGGCCATGGACCTGAGGTTGCAAAGCCACACGGAGCCATATGGATTTCAGAGGAACTGCGGTCTATGGCTAGCCGCGGTTTGAAGCTGGACACGCTCCGAGCAACTGCTTTGGGATACGAGGAGAACACCAACAGAGGCAATACCACTAACCCCGCATTCGAATATGATCTCCATGATCCGTCTGGTCGGAATCGCTCTTTTGATGAACGTTTCGTCGAGAGAGCCCTCGGCCTTCAACCATCAGCGACTGTTGAAGCAAAAGCCGAGATAGACTATGACGTTGACGCTTACCAACAATACCACAACACCACATCGCGCTGGAACAGCAGCCTCGATGACATATTTTACAACCATAACGACAAAGCGTTGGAGCAGCTGAGAAATCTGATCACCATGATAGAGCATGGCATGAGCTTGCTGTCTGATGAGATTGAGCGTATCACTACCGTGACCCGTTTCGACCCTGTAGCAGCCACGGCTTTTGCGGATGAGTGAATTGTAGAATGGGGTTGGGGTACGGTAATACGGATTTTCGGTGTTGGCGATGTATGGCGTCCAGCATATTCTCAGGTGCTATAATACCACGTTGCTCCGCAATGGCTTGTCTACCTTATTGCTGGGATTTCGGAAAAGAATACAGCCGCGAGAGCTGTGTAACCCAGCATTTCGTTGTGCTCCGGAATAAACAAAGAAATTTGCTACTCTTCTGTTCGGATTTGAGAATCGTGATGTGATGTGCGAAGTTCTGAGACTTCAGATTAGAGTTTTGAGCTACTGCTATGCAAGCTTAGCCTGATTCCACCAGACCTTTGAATGTGCGAAACGTGAAGTTTTCTATTTCTGTATCCCATGTGTTTTTTAAGCCAGAAGGAGTCGAATGTGTCCCCATTGAGCATGTTGGCGCCTACACAATATTGAGGCTTTTGGTGTGATCTGCAACTCTACACATAAGTCCTAGTATGGGATATTCGTGGGCGTCTGGAGGGACTTGCGACTGGATGAGCTAGAAATTCGCAACCCATCCGGCAAGGATGCATTGAACGAATGTGGAAATGAAGTCGATTTGGGCAATCTATGTTCGGAAATATACTGATTCGGTGATTCCGGTTACATGGTGATGGCAAGTGCGAGCGGTGGCAATCGATGGGGAATGCGAATGCCGCAGGACAAGGCTTCGCGGCATCTCCCAATGCGCACTCAGCCCTTCAGCTGTGGCTCGATGCAACTCCTGAATTCCAACGCCTCTCCGACTTGGCTATCGGATTCGGACATTTGCAGCGTGAAAATTGGTGGCTGACTGCTGGGCCATCTCGGGACGAGGACAAGCAAGCTTGGTAGCTTTCGTCTCGCACGCAATTGGGGGTTCGCGGCGCCTGGTGAGACGAAGCGCTGGACCTCTCGTGAATTACATACTTTCCCGCCGAGTGCCCTCGGCTACATTGCGGTCGTCAGATAATATTGATATTGATGGTCAGAATCGAGACACGGCAGTAGCGGCGGCGGCGGCAGCAGCAGCAGCAGCGTAAGTGCAGTTACATTACATACAGTTGATTATACGTTTCCATATCTCCTCAATATCGTCGTTGGCCATACTCATTTCCCGTACCCGACGCCATCATTGCGCACCGGTTCACATAAGCTTCCGAGCCTTGCATAACGCATGTGCTGTACCCTTCTCGTACCTACCTTTTCTTAGTTCAGCCTCACTGAGACAATACCCGCACGAATCAATAAATACTACCTGGGCACGCAACAAGTGCCCGTTTGTCTCCACAGATAGGCTGGCTCTGGCTGACATGGCTGGTCCCACAGGCGAGCGCCAGCCGCTGTCCGTGTCAGCTCGAGTCCAATGCCACCATTCATTTCTGATCCTACCTCTTCAAAAACTTCATCAATACTATTGCAGACAAATGCATTGTTGTCGCCTCATCAATTGACGCAGGACCAGATCGCTTTTATTGCGCGGACGGAGACGTCGAGTTGGCATGCGCAGAGGGAGCCGGCGAGGGCGCATGAGTTTGTGGCGGAAATAGGCATGGAGCCACGGCTCCATCGCCGGCCAGTAACTAGTGATGGCGGCAGCGGTTCACGACCTTCCGCCGATTCGTCGTGGACAGCGGGCAGGAGGACGTTGAGTTGGTCAAGCGCAGGAAATGGCTCGAGGACCTCGATGGATCCACAACACTTGCTGAACGCTGGGCCGAAGAAAGCGTCGTTGGCGCTTCGAGCGGGAGTGCCAAGCACATCGATTTACAGCTACGGGAGTGGCAATGGGAATGGCAATGGGAAAGGTGATGGACAAAGAAGGCCAGCATCATCACGACGGCCACAGAAATCGAGTAGTTTCACGGCTCAAAAAAGACCAGCTCCAGGACCGCCGCTTAGGAATCATCCTCCAGGCGAGGCATTCCGAAGCTTACCCAAAGAGATATTAATATTCGTTATTGAGGAGCTAAGAAAGTTACATCTGGAAGGCGAAGATAAGAAGCGTACATGTCCTACTTGCTACCTTCGCGATTTATGCAGCCTCGCACTTACGAACAGACAACTACATGTTGCTGCCCAGGAGAAGATGTACGAAACGATTCTGCTCGTTGGCCCGGATTCAACATCCCATATCAAAAAGCGATTTCGGATGAATTATGGGACACGATTAAAGCTTCTACGGCGAACGTTGCGAGGTAATGAAGAACTGGCAGAACTGGTCAAGTCACTTCGTGTTCCTACTTTTACAGAGGCGGGGGCAGTGGGATCAAAAAAGGACTGTATGCCTTACGAGGATATCGTCGCATCGATAGTGATGGCCTGCCCGAATCTCGAGAGACTCCTTGGATTCTATCCGCAATACGATTATGAGTTTTCTCGGATTACCCAGGCGCTTAGCACCAGGAAATATCTGGCAGAACATATGTGGAATATCGATGCAAAGGCAGATATTTTACCTAGCTACATCCAAGCAGGCCAAAGTGATGAACAATACCACTCGGACGAAGCCCATGCATTTGTATCCTATCACTCTCGCTGGCGTTCTCTCATCACGCTCGCAATACATTGTACACATGCCAGCACCTTCAACGCCAGCATCCTCCGTCCACTTCTCAGTTGCCTTCCTTCGCTCCGCCAACTCGCGCTTTCGTCCCTCTCCCTACCCGACGATTTCATCTTGTCCCTCCCACCTCTTCCCTCCCTTTATCTATCCAATATCCCAACTATAAGCGCACGAACTCTCAGCGACCTCAGTCGCACCTCTGTTTCTGCCTCATTATCATCGCTTACTCTCGCCTCTCTACCACCGGAAGTCCTGACACTACCAATTCTTGCTCGGCTTCTGAGCTCCATGCCATTCCTCACCCGCCTCTCGATATCCTCTCCTACTTCGCCAGCACTACCGATCGGAGTCTCGATCTTCCTGCACCCCTATCTCGCGTCCGCGAGCCTGGAATTCCTGCATTGGGACGTCCCACCTTCTCCATGGAGCACCGACCGAAACGACGCGAGCTTCCTGCTCGCAAAAGCTATTGCGGCGGATGGCTTTCCCGCCCTGAGAAGGCTACGCGCACCGAGAGACGTCGATGGCATACTCCAGCACGTGTGCAAGCCGAGCCGTGGATTCGACATCCCGATCATGACGTTGAGTGTCCCTGGCGGCGGAAACGGTCCGGCGACTGGGAACGGCAGGGCTTTGGCAAATGGCAGACGGAGAAAGGACTCGGTGTCTAGTACATCTAGCGCGGCGAGTGGTGGGAGCGGAGCCAGCGGGGGTGTGCATACGACGGTGACAGCACGAGCTCTGAGAGAGGCGAGGCAGGCGGCGCAGACGAGGATTGATATTGCGCGGCTTAGACCGCGGTGGAAGATTGTGTGTGAAGACTGGTCGGCGAAGGATAAAATTCGTGTTACGGCGAGGTTCGAAGTGGGCGGCTTTGTGGGCAAAGTTGGATCCCAGGTTGTGTATTGGCTTGAAGATGACGAGATTGGTGGGATTGAGAGCCTTGTGAGGGGGACAGCGGTGAAGGAGGAGTGTAACGGGAGTTGGAATACAAGGAAGGATGAAAAGAAGGGATGGGGCAGTAGCGGGATGGGGAAAGAATGGCATACACCCAGAGAGAGGGGATGGAGGAATGAGGGACTGGATGGGCTGTTCTGATAAGAACAGCATGCAACGGCCATAATACTTATGAGTGATGAATTTGGATGAACATATACGTTAGATACCATGTACTGGAAGACAAACTTTAATAGAATCAAAAAGATGATATTTGCAAGCGTACCATAGAGGTATATGGCGTCTGTCCAAAATAACCTGGATAAAGGGGTCAGTGGTTCCCGCCAACAGTTTCTCCCCTGAAGATAAACTCGTTGCATAACTAGCATGACTTGGACTTTCATTGACTATAGTCTCTGTGGCGTTTCATTTATGCATAGACCTTCGTGTTATCTACGTTATTTTGAACACTCTAGAGGGATAGATAATGCGATATAACTAGAGTTATGCCGTTGTGCCTGTGAAGTTGATCTTGGTCTGTCCCATCTTTTTAGTGTCTTACTTATAACGGACAGACAAGTAAATTCTGAACAACTTCATCTCTCTAGCTGTACAGAGATAGAATATTGCTGTTATACAGGCAGGCAACTAAATTCCGAACAACTTCATCTCTGTAGACCACTGTTCAGACGCTAAAGCTGCTGTTACCGGGAACTCTTACACTGTTACAAGTGAACAAGCGCCCTAATAGATAGATTACTCGAGATCAAAAGCCTCATTCTCTTTAAAACGAACATATGCACTCTACGCTTCATCATAAATACAGCATCACTTTCCATCCTTCTGATCTTCTTGCACCATCCAGTCTCCAAGTTATTCAACAGACCAACCCAGACTATATAAGAGCACGCACACTTCCATCCGATCATCCTCGTAACACTACACGATCTTTCAAACACAGTCGAGAAGCAAATCGAACACGATGTGCGAGACCGTCATCAAGATTTTCAAGTGCGGTTGCAAGAAGACGAGCACGATCAAAACGTGCAACATGGTTGGAAAGAAGGGACATACGTATGTCCACAGCAAAAAGACGCTGGAGATGCCAGAGTCATGCAATGAGTGCTATGTTGAGGATGACTTCACAACGCAGTCATGGGAGATATGGGACGAGGAGGAGGAGAAGGAGGAGGGGAAGAAGCAGCACTGAATGCAAAGTGAGTTTGAGGAAGAGGCTTAAGTTGGAGACAGATCATGCTAACAGACATTTTAGTAATGATAATGAATGCAGACGACAACGACATAAGAGCATGGAGTTATTAGATGGACAAAAAGTCTAGGAAGGCGTTTTATTAGGAAGACCTTTTTGGCTACAGAAGAGTTTGGCACTTGCAGAGTTCTAGTGAAAAATGTATGTCAAATTTGTGAGACTGTTGTGATATATTGTCGATGAGAACTCAGTTCTCACTTTGTGCATGGCTCACATGCATGCAGAGAATACAGAGAAGAATATTCACCTACCTTCAGTCCAATAGCCGGCTAATGCCTATTTAGGCGAGAGCATATAAATAATAGATAGATTTGATCTAGACTCTATTCTACATGCTTTTATCACATTTTACTTCCGTGCCCACAGTGTTCACCGAATACTGTGTTCAACATATATCTCTGCGTACTGTGAACGCAGCGTGAGCATGAGCGCTCTCATAGAGTGCATGATACTTACCTCAGTGGTAAGCCCACTCACCATAGCCCCCATGGTTGAACAGTCTCCCCAGATGATGTTTGTTTGGACAAACTACGAAACAGCAGGACAAGCAGACAGTTAAGAGGACGGAGTGAATCCAGATTCACTCCGTCCTCTAGCAAGGGTGTTTCAGCTTTAACGTAGCATTCCCCCACAGCTAGTAGATGGTCTGGGCTTCCTGGGGTATGCTGAAGCCCAGAATAGAAGGATTCAAATTTCCAAACCAGTTTGTGCTCAACGAAGATAAGTATGCTTCTTGTGATATTTGTGAATTGGATGTGTCTCTGAAACGCCTTTTTTCGACGTCAAGCTGTTGTATGACGATGGCGTATTTCTTAGCGACCCTTGCACGCTGACTGGCCAAGGAGCCCATAGCCTCTGTGTATCTCAACAATTCTCCTTTAAATATACGTATCAAATTGAGATGAATCTCGCAAACCATAACGCCAGACTTTTGTTTTCCAAAAATACAAAATTATAGATATTGAGGGGCCGTGCTTACTCATCATGCTCGGCAAGATACGGCGCCTCCGTCATCCGCATATCCACCCATGGTGAACTAGTCTTCGAAGAGCTTCGCGGCAAACAGGCGCGATAGATCACCGAGTCAATATCGATCGCTAGACATTCACGAGGATTGAGATATCAAACTTTCGACCGCTTCGTTGCAGCGAAGCGACAGGGACGAGTTGAATTGGAATTTCAATGGTTACCATAGGCAAAAGTGGAGGTGGCTTCCGGATCAATGCGGCTATGGTTGTGAATGAGAATTACAGGGTGTGATTCGGCCTCAAAACACTCTAAACGAACCTTCTTACTCAAGATGGAGGAAGACAGATCAGGTTCTGATGCTCCGTCGGCAGCCAATGGCTCGTCCACGGACGGCCCAGCTGTCACAGGCTCTGGAAGAGCAATTCAAGCCTGTGACAGATGCAGGATGAAAAAGGTTCGATGCGACGGTCTCCTTCCTGCTTGCAGCAGATGTAAAACAGCTGGCCTGGAATGTTTGACGATGATCAAATTGACCAGAAAGAGCTATCCGCGAAGCTACACGGAATCCATCGAGGAGCGCCTCCGAGATGTAGAAGCAGAAGTGCAGAGGTTGCGAGACGAGAATACCGCGAGGCAGATCAAAATCAGAGAATTGGAGGCAGCTGCTGCTCGAGGAAAGCCTCCTTCGCATTCATCACCGCAGAATTCCGAGTCGTCACGTGTGGGAGGATCAATCATCTCTGGCCGGCGAGATAATAGAGCCAAGCCACGGCGTAACTCGGTTGATGACTCGATATGTCGTGAAGTTGGAAGGATGAATTCGGATAGGAGCGGCGTTGGCAGATTCATGGGTTCGTCTTCGGGGATATTCTTCGTTGGGATGGCACAGCAACGCTTCTCCACCCTCAGCAATGTGCAATGGAAGGTCGGACATGATCTCCTGAAAGTGGAAACAGACGATCACAGCATTGACTACAATATACATCCGAGTCATCTGAGGCAAGATTTCCTGCAGGAATTGCCGCCTTACGAGACAGCTATCAAGTATTGTGATGCATGGTTCGAGTTCTGGAGATATATATTCCCAATTCTTCACCGACCAACGTTCATGAGAAATTTGGAATTGATGTATTTCAAACAGCAAACGGTGCCAGACAATGATATTCCGGCAGAGATCTTTGCCATATTTTACCTGGTTCTCGCTGTTGGAAGCCGTCAGATACAGCTCAGTGGCGACAACGCTGATAGTCGTCCTAATATCAGGAGTAGCGGAGATGATACTATTTATTTTGAAAAGGCCATGAGTTATTATGATGAAGTCATGAAGCTGGGCACTGTTAGAACTATGCAGTTTCAGGAGCTCTTAATATTATGGTATGTGTCAACTGGCAAAAGGAGCTTGGCGTTCCAGATGACTGGAATTCTTGTTCGACTATCATTAGAACTTGGATTACATCGTCATTCGAGGAGATTCAATTTCAATCCCGTAACAACAGAGATCCGGAAACGGACTTTCTGGGTCTGTTATATTCTTGATAGGTAGGACTCTTAGTCACTGAAACTTGATTACCCGCTAATGGTAATGCAGCTTCATATCCACCATTGCTGGACTTCCAAAATCTTTGCGAGATCAAGATATCGACACAGATGGACCGTCAGAAGTAGACGACGATTTGGTATCTGCGGAAGGTTATCTGACTGCCCTGCCTGGCGAGCCTACCGGCATGATGGCCTTTGTATCACTGGTGAAAGTCGCACGAATCGTGGCTCGAGCACAGGAAATCCTCTATACAACGACTAATCGCAGAGGGACATCGGCCAAGATAAGAATCCTTGATCGGCTTTTAGATCAATGGGCGAATACGCTACCAGACCATTTTCAAATCAACTTCAACGAGTTGTCAGAGATGTCCCCGGAAGAGGCTCTTGCGGATCTTGGCCAAGGAGCGCCGGAAGTCGTCTTCATGCAGCTTGTGTATTTGTATACGCGGCTGATGATTCATCGGCCTGCGTTGTCTTTCAAGCCTCAGACAGATCAGAGCCAAACATCACTTTTGCGATGTATGGAGACTAGCATGCAGACAATCCTGCTGCTTTCGTACTTCAAACAATTTCTTCTACTGTTCGACATAAATCCCGGGGCTCATGTGTACACCTTCTGGCAATGTGGATTGATGTCAATGTATGGGATTCTAGAGTTGCGAGAAGCAAGAGAGAGATATGGATCGGCACCGACCAATTTCGAACTTGAAGCAATACAATCAGCGAATAGATGTCTTGCACTTTTGGACTACATGGTTTCTTGCGGCCGAAATGGGGAAGAAGTGAGAGCACAGAATATGAGAGATATTCTTGCAGTTATTCCTCTGTCGGTGGGAACTGGTTCCGTTTCAGAGCCGGGCAGTACGCCTGGGGTGGAAAGACAAAACAGTATAAGCTCGCCATTTGCAACAGCACCACAACTTGTAGGTGCCAGTACTCAACAGCCAAAGTCTCCCTTCTCCATGTTCCTTAATTCCGGGACTTGCTCCGGGCCTCTAAGTCCATTTACCCAGATACTCAATCACTCTGCCGATTTTATCGCACCCCCAGCTCCGCAGCCGGAGTTTGATTCTACTCAAGCCGCTGTTCAGCAGACTTTCAGCCTCGACTTCAGCAATGATATCACCCATCCCTACGACCGCTTTGGAATCTCAGATGGCTCGATGTTTATGACGAATAGCCCGCCTCAAAGAGGCCGAGCCTCAAGTGGAAGGACCCCGAGAGATATTTGGGATGATCCCGTCTTTGCATACTCTGGCAGTCCGCCGATGGAACAGCTGCCAGCTCAAAGCCCTGTGGTTATCGGTCCAAGTGCGCAGTATGAGGCGGGACCGGAGCCGAAGAGGATGAGGTTTGCGAAGCCCTTATGATGTGCTATGGATGACTCTAGAGATGTATTATGAAATATTTGGGAACAGCAATGTTGCGAGTCGAAGTCCTGCGTCAGGAACTAGGATCAGACTATTCATGGTATGTAGACACTCACATCACTTCATCTCAGTAAAGCCACTCAAACCACTCTCCCTTCCCTCGTCCTACAGTCGTCCACATCCCTATATCATAGAACCATCGCTGACTTGCTTTCTCATAGCTAAGTAACTACTCCACGCAGGGGAAAGAGTTAATTCCTAAGATGAATAACGGGACAAGGTCAGACAGGAATGATAAGGGCAGAGATGTTAAAGTCGGACGAGAAGAGAATGGGGAGAAATCCTCAGCTCAAGATCACAAGATTATGCTGAGAAAGGATTACTCCTATCTGCAATCGCTTCACAGCAGATACAAGATATGGAAAGCAGGAGCAAGATTAGAGAGGGCCGAGATGAGGAAAACGGCGACGAAGAAGAGGAGGAGGAGAAGGAGGAGCAGGGGGGAAGGAGGAGAAGGAGGAGAAGGAGGAGAAGGAGGAGAAGGAGGAGAAGGAGGAGAAGGAGGAGAAGGAGGAGAAGGAGGAGAAGGAGGAGAAGGAGGAGAAGAAGGCAGAGAAAGGAAAGGAGATCGTTGGTGATGGCCAACCATTAACATGCTCAAATACACCAGCATCTTCCCATAATGGGAGAGAAGAGGAGCATCCTGTCACTGATGAGGCTGCGTAAAATCAAGGGTTGTGAGGCGTGTGATGGCTATGCTGTGCTCTCCTATTTTAGTCTCTCCTACTATAAAAAGAGGAAGCAAGATGTGAGAGAATTTTAACAACTGAAGAAGCTTAAGACGATTTTGTAAGATGTAGGAATTGTTGTATTTTTTTTGTATGTAGTATCTCAGATCGGGATTTTGGGGGTGGTGCAGTGAGGGGGCAACTGGGATCAGAACAGCTTCTATTTCTTACGGAAGAAAGTACAGTTGTTGAGGAAATGCATGCATTCATAAAAATAAAAGTACAAAGAGTAATGGGAGAATCATGTGAGCAAATTTAAGTTTGACTTTATTTCCTCTCTAATTATTATCTGCACGAGGCCCTTAGCCGATCTGGAAAATAAATATAATTTCAGAATCCATATTTACTCCTCGTTCGTGCTTTCCAGCTACCGTCTACGGTTATTTCCAGCATAAGCCACGACCTTTCTCCTGAGTCCTACCTTTTTGTCTTCATCACCCAACCAAGACCTAAATACCGAAGTACAACTACCATCATCTTCCTCTCAAAACCCGATTGCTCCTTCATCTTCCGTCACATCTTGATGATATGAAGCAGCACACCTACTTTCAGTGAATACATCATTGATCCTACTTCACCGAGCAATTCACCTCAAAGATCCTTGTTTAATTCGTTTGATCTCGTTGAGCTCTCCATTACACACTCTTACACACATATTTGCCCAACACATCCAAGCCTTCGACTATCTTCACAACTTCATTTCAAACTCACACAGGCATAACAAGTTTGACAGTTTCTCGCCTACCAACCTCACTCAAGCATCAACTTTATGGGTTTCGCTGTCATACAATGGCCATTCTCTCTTCTCTCCCCGGTGTCTCCGTCACCATCCATACTGAAAAAGGCCAACTGACGGAATATCCAGATGACGAACCGGAACACGTCGAGGGCCTGAAAGTATCCCAAGATAGGGTCGTCTCAAGCTACGTAGAAGGTGAATCCGGTGCACTATTCTGGTTCCAGCTTCAGGTCGATAAATCTTGCGATAAATATAGTTCTCATCCTTTGTTTTTCCTCTTTGAGGTGAATGGGGAGCGTCTAAGGACTGGGGGACACTGCTATCCACAGAAGATTCCAGGTCAACTCTGGATGACTGAAAAAAGGGGGATTCCACTGAATACCGATGCTGGACCAATGCTGAAACGTTTCAAATTTATCACATTGGAAAGCGTCCCACGTACGTTTTCGAAACTTCTAAAAATATATAAAGGTATAAATATATTAACTGCTTTAGATGAGGGACATATTTCGAATCCTACGGAGAACGAGGAGAAGAGACTGAATAAGATGGGAATGGTAGAAGTACGTGTTTGTGAAGTAAAGGAACAGCTAGCTCAAAAGAAAACATCCAACAAGAATGGCACCAGAAAACGAGAGACCAAAGAGGAGCTGGCAATGAAGGCAAGCCAGGCAGAAGATCAGAAAAACTCAGAAGTACAAAACTCCTCTCTGAAAAGAGCTGACGAGAAAACAATTCAAGGAAAAGCAATATCACTAGGTATAGAGTATGGCCGTTTGTTTCTATTAATGCTTTTCGAACGTTAACTTTCTCTAGGTATTCTGATGAGCCGCAGAAGGAAGCTAAGAGAGAATCACTCTCCCGCTTCGAATATGTACAATCATATAATCACCCGCTTGCCGTATTTCGTTTCAAATATCGTTGTAAAGGTATACATATCCTTGAGTCGGTAACGCTGGACTCTGCTAATCGAGAATGTGTAGCCGATCTCGAGAAGCTCATGATTATTAGGAAAGAAGCAATTCCTGAGCCTGAAATGCAGCCAGCGTCTGTCTCAATCATTAAGAATCAAGAAAGCGACGAAGGAAGCCCAGAACTTGGATTCCAAGCAACATTGGAGCCTCCCGCATCTATACCTGCACCACTTTCCTCATCGTGCCCAAAGCCTTCCCCTGCGCAAGACTTCACCCCATCTCTCTCTTCCCCATCTCCTCCACAGTCCGAGCTCGCTGCTCTTCTCTCAAGTCTCGCCCAGACGGGCACGCGAGCCAATGTCGACGATTATGAGGCTCGGATTCGCGCACTACTTGCCCCTTCTCAGGCTTTTACAGCACAAGTAGAACCTCGAGCTAAACAGTTTGAAGAACTGACGGAAGACGAATTACGAGAGCTGGCGAAGGACAAGCACAAGACTTTTGAGTCTCTAGAAAACGAGGAGATAAGAAGAATAGCGAGACAGCACTACAAAGACTTTGTCGATCTAACGGAAGATGAAGTGAAGGCGCTAGCAAGGGATAGATATGCAGAGAAAAGAGTACGTTGGAAGATGCCAAGGATTAAAGAATAATGCTAATGGTCGATGCAGGGAATCCAAACCGTTAAAGATGAGGTCAAAGCCGAGAAAATCATCAAGGAAGAACAGACAACCGTGAAGAGAGAAAATAGATTCTCGCAAACACCACTGGCTCATGGACCTCAGATAGGAGAGAAGAGGACGATTGATCTTACTCTGGACGATGAGGAGGACTATGTTGTCGTACCTGGGCAGCGTAAGAAGAGGAACTGAACAAGGCGTTGATTTGACGCGAATCTGAGTAGAAGCGTCGCAGCTTGCGGTCAACGAACTCACCTCAGCGAAGCCACGAGCAATAGCGTCGGAGCAGCTCGAAGATTGTTCAGTTAGCAACTATTTCCGAGGAAGCTCGAGTCAAGGGCGGCCAGAACATTAGGATGAAGTCTCATTCTTCCAAGGCCATCGAGACTCGCTCTTGAATTGTGGAAGAAGAGAGTGGAAATATCCAGGATGATTGATTGGTTTCGTTGCTTATGACCAGAGAAATTTTATGGAGTAGAGAGCAGAGAGCATTCAACACAGATCTCGGATCAGTGAATTGCCATCTTCCATAGCAATAGAAAATACAACCACATCATGAACCCGAGACTGTCCGAGGCTGTTGGATGTCTAACATGGCCGCTAAAAATCAATGAATTGCTTTACGTATACATACTATTGAGAAAGCATTGCCAAGAGTAGACAAAAACAAGAACTCGCCGTCTTGTCCATTGACGCTGCGCTCCTACGCCAGCTTATGCCTTTACAGCATCGCATGCTTCTTCTGATGCCGTCCATCTCTCGCCGCTTAATAACTATCACATCATTTTTTCCTTCTTCCCTTCTTTCCTTCTTCCTAAGGCCCTTCTTCCCTTCTTCGTAAGGCTCCACTTGTACATTCGCACTCGAATCCGTCGCGGACCGATAGAGTATATCTATCTGTCCTTCTTTGGTGTAGGATCAGTAGTTTGAATAGCAGCGTACTTGTCGCTGATTTCATTGTACTCCCTGGTAAGGCCCTCACACTGCTTCTTCAAATTCTCGAGATCCTGCTCCTTCTTCGCGAGCTGCTTCTTCAGATTTGCGATCTCACTAGCTCCACCGGCCTGCTCAATCTTCGCTGCTTGCTTTCCGGTCGCCTTGGCGTCGCCCTCGTATTGCTTGATCTTGGTTTCGAGCTTGAGCGTTTCGAGGATCTGGGCTTGTTAGAGAGCGGACGATGGATGGCAGAGTACGAGAGGCTGCTTACCATCATGTATGTCCGGTTGAGAATCAGGGAGAGGAAGAGAGTGAAGCCACAGAGGTACATGTTGCGCTGCGAGTAGAACTTGCGAGCTTGTACCTCCATGCGCTCATGTCCGAGAACAGATCTACTAAATGCGGTTAATACTGAGGTTATGGTAGTGAGTAAGGATCAATACCCCGTTCCTGCTTGTTCACTTGCTGCGGAGAGTTCAATCTGGACACGATAGACGCGGTTTACCTATCATTGCCAGTAAGTGGCTGATAAGGAAGTCGGTGTGCTGGGTAATCTTACGCTGTCTATGAACAAAATAAGAATGAATATGAACGTTATTTTCAACGCATATTGTGCTTTCGCTACAATAGGACTCTCTTCGAGGATGTCAGTATAACTTTCGGAGGTTGTTGGTGTCTTTGGACGGACGAACCGGAGATGAAGGTGTAGAGCTTTTGGAAAGTTAGCAGCTGACGGGGAAAAATATAGAGACCATCTATCTCACCTTGAGTCTCCAGGTGAAGGGAAGAGGCACAACGAGAAGAACAAATAATGTCATCTCCGATACGAGGAGGAGGAACACCTGGAAGGTTTGTTAGCATATGGAACGCCAGAAGCTGGCAAGCAGTGGCTTCAGAAGATATGAATAGCTTACAAGACTGTAATAGAGCGTCATCTTGGAGATGGTGCCAAATCTGAGGCTATAGTATGTGTTCCTGCAACTTATCGAAGTCAGCAAGGTCGAAGATGTCACGGTCAACAATAGGTCGCATGCTTCATGCTCAGGCGTGAATAGCTTCATAGATATCGGGGATGGAGCTTACGATTATTCAAATTCTGCGGTCAGTGATGTTATAGATCTTCAGTCGTGATTATCCGCGTGGTGGAATGTCTCAGGATGGTGATCGTGGTGTGGATGTTTGAATGCTTCAAAGTGTCATGTTCTCTGGAAGAAGCTGACTTGGCACCTGAGGAGAGGAGGCAACGTCATTCATTCGATTGCCGCTTGTTGACAGACGTTGAAGTGAAGCTTGGACTACACTACTTGGTCCCCTGATTTTCAAGGCAGAGACAGGGGCCCATCTCCAAATTTCACGTGCGTTGAAGTCGAGGCTATATCATGTGATAGATGGCGCTAAAACTCTAAACTCCGATAAGATAACCCGATTGCCGACGATCCAATTCCGCATTCAGGAGCCGCCTCCATGAGATACATCGCTTTTGTCAATTCCTTTCACCTCTCTTTCAGCCTTTAGAGGGGACTCCCGACTCCTCCATACTTTCTTCACCTTCAACCCTCTTCTTTGTTCGAAATTCCTTCTTCATTCTGGGCAATCGCAGAGTCAATGAGATCCTAAGGGAGCTTCAACATGGCGCAGCCTTCTACACCCGCTGGTGCCAACTCTGGTACTGTATTTGGCTCGTCGATCTTCTCCAGCGCAAGCCAGACAACACTCGGTCTGACTCCAGCTTCTGCTGCATCATCTACGAACACATTCCTCATGCCGAATTCTCCTCTGGTCAAGTCGTCCTCGAAGGACAACTATCGTCCCAAGGTCACTCGTACTCTAGGACAGCGACCGGCCTGCTTGGTTAATGCGACGGTGACATACTGTGGTCACAACAACATCTATGCCTTTGGAGGCTTTGATGCATATACAGATGAGGTCTACAATCATGTCTTGAAGCTTGATATGGTCAGCCATCAATGGAGCTTAGGTTCGCTTTGCCCCGCTTTACCCCGGCTCTCCCTGATACCTCGCAAGGTGTCAGGAAAGTTGACGTGAGAAATGCTGACTTTTGGACCAAGTTGATAACTATGGCGACATTCCAGGCGTCCGAATGGGCATGTTCAACCTCCATTGTTGGATTGTAGACATTCTAATCCTCGCTAGGTCATACGGCAAACTTATACCAGGGCGACAAACTGCTTGTCTTCGGCGGCGAGAATGAACATCGAACCTATCTTTCCGATCTTATCATCTTCGACTTGAAGACTGCGCATTGGACACAGCCTGCCGTGCATGGCGCAGTTCCAAAAGGTAGAGCCAGACATGCTGCGGTTCTTCACGACGACAAGCTATTCATCATTGGGGGCATCACAGGGCATAATAACTATGTCTTAGATGACATTTGCTATCTCGATCTAAAGACTTTCACGTGGTCTCGAGCGTGGCGCTTTGTCGGACGTTTCGATCATCAGGCCTTCATCTGGGGTGATCGAATGTGGGTTTTTGGTGGCATGAGCGAAGATGCAGAGAAGGTTAACGATGTCTACTGGTTGGACCTCAAAGGCACCCCAGCATTTGACTCTCCTCTGGTATATAACAATTGGAATCGAAATCCTCTGCGAACCGGCACTATCCGCCAGCGTGAAGCGGCCAGTCCACCAGCGGTGGGTGCTTCAGGATATGCCGCAAACTCGAGCAGTGCCCAGGTCAGTCCTCCGTCATTCCTCTTGACCTCGCCGCCTCCGGTCGCACCTGGCGCCATATCGTCGGTCAAGTTCGTATCGGGACCCAATATTCCATCTCAAGGCTCGGGCATGCATTTTCACGTCTATACATCCGGAACACTCCTCGATTTCGTCACACCAGCGGCCACCATTACCCCTTCAGACTGTTCTTTGTCTTCCTTAGATCTCGATACCTTACGCTGGCAGAAACTTGCCGAAGGTCGCGAGATCTTCAGGCCGGGATATCGCTGGCACTACTGTACGATGAATGAGGATGGGACCAAGGCCTGGCTTCTGGGCTGTCCTACGGATGCTGCCCCGACTGATCTCGGTCCAAACGGCTTTGAAGAATATCTCAGCGATATCATGGAGATTGACCTTAAGAGATACGGCCTTCTTGGAAACGACATCGCAACGAACCACCGGGTCGAGGCGACGCAGTCCTTGGCGCACTCTGGTCGCAGTACTCCTCAGCCATCAAAGGGTCTTGGGGCAGATTTGGCCAAACTATTCAATGTACCTCCAGAGAGCGGCAGTGGAACGGACTTCATAGTAACGGCGATGAAAGAGGACGAAGACTGGGAAGATGATGCGCAAATGTCAATGAGCATATCACAATCCGAATCACCAGTGGAGCAGAACTGGCTTGCAGCAGATGCCTCAACGTCGCAGCCCATCCACGTGCACAAGCTCATCCTACAAGCTCGCTGGCCGCACTTCGCCCGTCTCTACAACTCCCAGATGGCAGAGTTCCACACGAAAAAGATGCACATTCCGGAGCCTTACACGGTAGTCAAAGCATTCCTGTACTACCTCTACACCGACAGCATCCACGGCGAGGACGTGCCGGAGCTCAACGACGTCGCAGGCCTGCTGGTCCTGTCGAACATCTACGGCATCCCGCACCTCCGCCTCCTCTGCGTCAACCGGCTCTCGAAGGAGCTCGATGTCGAGCACGCGTGCATCATCTGGCACTGCGCGACCGTTGCGAGCGAGGAGTGGCTGCGCAAGCGAGCCGCGAGCTACTGCCTCGTGCACTGGGGCCGGGTGGTGCGCACGGAGGGGTTCCAGAAGCTGCCGCGCGCGGCGCTGGTGGAGCTGGCGCAGGAGATCGACATGGAGGGGCGGGTTGTCGGGGGCGAGGAGCTGGAGGTCGTGGGCGGGCTTGGCGGCGGCAGGTTCGGCGTCGGCGGCGTGAGGAAGGCGAGTATCAGCAGCAGCGTGACGCAGCAGCCGAATGAGTCGGAGGTGGAGGACGATGATGAGGGGATGGAGATGTCGTAGTCCGTCGGTTCTATTGGAGGGGGATGTGAGATGTGAGATGTGACATGAGGGATGACGTATGGAACGGATCATAGGTCGGCGTTCGAATACCTTTTTCGGTGCGGAGGTTCATCGATGAGCTACATAGCATAGCATACATAGCCTAGGAGTTATTGTCTGGAGAAAGAGGGGGGGGAGGCGCTGTCTGTATCTGAGGCTCTTCTGGCTTTTGCCGTTGGCGGTGTACTCACATTAGGCGCAGTCATACCAGTAGAATAGCATTGGCAGTGTGGTGCTGTGGCGTAACTGAATACAATTCGCACTTCCACTCTACTCTCCATCCATCTTAAGACGCCAGCAATGAGTTCCCCCGCCTCATCCAGACATCCCATTCGACTTCACACACCACCCGCCGCCCGTCCCGAACTTCCTCTCCTCGCTCTTCGTCACTATTCCTCACCCCTCCGTCCCGCCCAAAACATCAATTGAGCACACTAAAAGACCCTCACCCCTGCCCTTCTCCTCTCACACCCTCCTCCCTCCTACCCATCGTTTTCGCATCCCCGCCCCGCCAATTCTCCAACAACATTATCCCCTCTATGTTTTTTCCCTGTCCCCGCCCCGCCCCGCTGAGCGGACTCCCACGCACGCCCCTAGCCCCATCTCGGCTTACCCTACCTACAGCGCGACGGATGCAGAGACTCCTCTTGTCTCGTCTCGTCTCGTCTCGTCGTGTCATCCGCGCGTCGTGGAGGGCGAGATGTTCGAGGAGAGGAGAGGAGCCGAGGCTTGTGTTTGGGGG
>Ga0209512_1000842_pt1 | contig 43598 bp, 48 predicted proteins | sample frozenSSSSmetaG_FD_184142 | JGI IMG/M metagenome (GOLD analysis project Ga0209512, IMG submission 184142) | Glacier valley bacterial and archeal communities from Borup Fiord, Nunavut, Canada, to study Microbial Dark Matter (Phase II) -... | ecosystem: Environmental > Aquatic > Freshwater > Ice >...
TCAGTACAAACCACATATCAACCAGAACGTTTCATCAAAGTAGCGCTTTGTCTACCTGCTCTGTTTATGATGACCTGGGTAATCTGAGGTATGTAGTGCCTCCTGGTTCAGTGGGACATGCTCTACTGAAGAAACTGACGCCAGCTTCAGTAGTTTGATTTATGCTTACCGGGATGATGGCCGGCGGAGGCTGGTGAGGAGTCAGGATTCTATGCAGCAGAGTGTAAAAAAAAGTTAATAAAAAACTTGTGGCATGGGCAGATATAATATTTGTAAGCTTCCCGTAAAACGACTGTTTTACATACATTGCATTGTGAAAAATGATATTACAATTAAATCAATAGCCGCGTTTGTTCTGTTAACCAGCTTTTTTGCTTGTTTAGGCCTCAATGCTCATGCAAATGCGTTTGTGCCAGATACTGGCAGAATAAACAAATCTTTAGATACCTTGAAGATCGTCTATCTTGGCTCATCAGTACCCTCTGGCACTGGAGCTAGCAAGAATTTTGGTTATACCTCTATGTACAGCCAGCTGCTTAAAAAGCGTGACGCCAATGGCATAGGCAAACCCTGGACAACGGTAAATAAGTCGATAGGTGGCGATAATACCGAAAGGATAATGGCGCGGTGGCAGCGGGACTTGGTGCCGCAAAAAGCTAAATATGTGGTCATCGCTTTATCATTGGGTAATGAGGGTATTCATGAATTCGGTAAACCAAAGTTCGAGCAGTTCAAAACGAATATGACAAAGATGATCTCCATAGCACGTGATAGTGGATATGTACCCGTAATTGCCAATTGTTATACCAGGAATGATTTTAACGAAGCGGATTATAACTACGTCAAGCAGCTGAACCTCTGGATAAATGCTTTAAATGTGCCGTCGATAAATTTGCTGGGAGCGGTGGATGATGGAACTGGCAAATGGGCAACTAATTACTGGTCCGACGGCGCTCACCCCAATGATGCAGGTCATGCCGAAATGAGTTACGCGATAGTTCCATCTTTATTTGATGCTTTAGCGAATGGCAAATCTCAACCAAAATTCATAGATGCATCCTATTTAAATTGGGATAAGAAGCAACATAAACTGCTTCATTTTAAGCCGGATAATGCTTTGCATGCCTTCACTACAGCTATAACTATAAAAACCGACGTTAAAGGTCAGGTATTGAAATTGACTGAAAGTACCGGTAATACAATTAATATAAGCATAAATAGCAAAGGTTTGCTGGAATACAAATCCGCAAAAGCGCAGACCATAAAAGGAATCACTAAAATAGATGATGGTAAATGGCATAAAATAATATTAACCCATTATTATGCCCGCGGAGAGACTATTCTTTACTGTGACAGCATACAACAAGGCAACACTTCTGAAAAGCTTTCGATCCAAGATCTTTACCTTGGCGACACTAAAGGTAAAGGTGTTATGGCTAAGGATTGGTTATTTTACCGATCAGGCATGAATTTAAGCGAGGTAAAGGCCCTGAGCGACAATACATTTCTAAAATCAAGCCTAGAATTGTATGCTCCACTTGATGGACTACATAGATTGCTAAAAAACGGGTTGTCTAATTTAGCGCAGAGTACAAACGCAATTGAGTGGGCGAAGTAATTAATTTAAAAGCGTAACTTTTCAAATATTTATATACCTTAGTCAAAACTTTAGGGGTGCCTTGTGCTGAGAAATACCCTTTGAACCTGATGCAGTTAGTACTGCCGAAGGGAAAAGTAGAACGACACTCCACGTCGTTTTTCCTTCCTTAATACGGGTGCATTCCTATAGTTAGCAATTTTGGCAAAATGGAAATCACCGTAAATCAAGAAACCTATTTAGTAGAAGATATTTGCTCTCTGCAGCAAGTACTTACCCATGTCCTTCAGCTACCGTCTACCGGGATCGCTGTGGCTATCAATCAAGAAATTATAGCTAAGGAAACCTGGGATGCACAATTTCTTAGATCCGGAGACCATCTTACCATTATCAAAGCAACCCAAGGCGGCTAAAACGTAAGATTATGAAAAAAGAAAAAACTCCAACGGATCAGGCAATCAGCAGGTCGCCTTTCCCCGCATCACGAAAGGTGTATGTTAAAGGTCAATTGCATGATATTGAAGTTGCCATGAGAGAAGTAATCCTCAGTGAAACCAAATTGCATGGCAGGTTTGGCGAAACAGAACCTAATTCGCCCGTAACGATCTACGATACCAGCGGTCCGTACACAGATCCCGACATAGAAATTGATGTCAAAAAAGGAATTTACAGGTTACGTGAGTCATGGATTTTAGATCGCGGAGATGTGGATCAGCTAGATGCTATTTCCTCGGATTATGGGAACATTAGGGCTAATGATCATGACTTAGATGCCTTAAGGTTTGCGCATATCAGTAAGCCTTACAGAGCTAAACCCGGTATGAATGTGTCTCAAATGCACTATGCCAGAAAGGGAATCATCACTCCGGAGATGGAATATATTGCCATTCGCGAAAATCAGCGGATTGATTTATTACAGGAACAATTGCAGGATCAGTTTGAAGTTATGACGCATCAACATGCGGGACAAAACTTTGGTGCAAATACGCCTAAAGGATACATCACTCCAGAATTTGTCCGTGCTGAAGTTGCCGCCGGAAGAGCCGTTATCCCATGTAACATCAATCATCCTGAACTAGAACCTATGATTATCGGTAGGAATTTCCTGGTGAAGATTAACGCCAATATTGGTAATTCAGCAGTTACCTCAAGCATTGAAGAAGAGGTTGAGAAGGCAGTTTGGGCTTGTAGATGGGGTGGAGACACGATTATGGATTTATCGACTGGTAAAAACATCCATGAAACAAGGGAGTGGATTATCCGCAATTCTCCTGTTCCCATAGGAACTGTGCCGATATATCAGGCTTTAGAAAAAGTGAATGGAAAGGCAGAAGACCTGACCTGGGAGCTTTTCAGAGATACTTTGATTGAGCAAGCAGAACAAGGGGTTGATTATTTCACCATTCATGCGGGGGTACTTTTAAGGTACGTTCCGCTTACCGCTAAACGCATCACCGGCATCGTATCCCGCGGGGGTTCTATCATGGCGAAATGGTGTCTTGCGCATCACAAAGAGAACTTTCTCTATACTCATTTTGAAGAAATATGTGAGATCATGAAGGCTTATGACGTTGCCTTTTCTTTAGGAGATGGATTGAGACCAGGTTGTATTGCCGATGCAAATGATGCTGCCCAATTCGGAGAGCTGGAAACGCTTGGCGAATTGACAAAAATTGCCTGGAAGCATGATATTCAGACCATTATCGAAGGTCCGGGCCATATTCCAATGCACATGATCAAGGAGAATATGGACAAACAACTTGCTCACTGTGGAGAGGCACCATTCTATACTTTAGGTCCGCTGACTACAGATATCGCCCCGGGATATGACCACATCACTTCGGCAATTGGAGCGGCGATGATTGGTTGGTTTGGAACTGCTATGTTGTGTTACGTGACTCCAAAAGAGCATCTCGGTTTACCAAATAAGAAGGATGTGAAAGACGGTGTGATCACCTACAAGATTGCTGCCCATGCTGCTGATCTGGCGAAAGGGCATCCTGGTGCACAGTACCGCGACAATGCGTTGAGCAAAGCAAGGTTTGAATTTAGATGGGAAGACCAGTTTAATCTGTCTCTTGATCCGGATACGGCAAGAGAGTTTCACGATGAAACGCTTCCTGCAGATGGCGCCAAGATCGCTCATTTCTGTTCCATGTGCGGTCCCAATTTCTGCTCTATGAAGATCACACAGGATGTACGGGAATACGCTAAAGAGCATGGAGTGGCTGATGATGACGCACTTGCTAAGGGAATGCAGGAGAAGTCGAAAGAGTTTTTGCAAAAGGGAAGCGAAATCTATTTATAATGAAACTGATCGTTCTTTCAAGTCCGGTTGCTCTCATTGATGAACACCATACTATCAATGGATTGTTCGAATTGAGTTTGCAATATTTTCATTTGAGGAAACCTAATGCGAGCCGCGAAAGTGTGGTCAAGCTGTTGAAGCAGATTGATCCTCGATATTACTCACGTATTGCTTTGCACCAGTTTCATGAGGTGGCAGCAGATTTCGGGATAAAACGACTACACTTTAAGGCAGATTTAAGGAACGTTTTCAAGCTTGGTTTGGAAAGATATGCAGAGGAACAGTATTTATGCAGTACTTCAGCTCATTCCATAGCTGAATTATACACATTTGAGGACTTTAATTACGCTTTTTTTAGTCCGGTGTTTAGCAGTCTTTCCAAACCGGGTTATTTAGGTATTGTTCCTCCTGATTTTGCATTGGACGTGCGTATAGCAACGGAGGTAATCGCTTTGGGAGGGATTACCTCAGAAAATATCCTGCAAATTAAAGATATGGGTTTCAAAGGGGCAGCGGTTCTTGGTACCATTTGGAGCGATCCTGCAAATGCTTTAAAAAAGGTCAATGATTTGATAAAAGTAATAGCTAATGAAAACTATAGATAGACTACATTATGTATCTCAACATAGCAGTGAAGTTTCGCAAATAGCTGCCATTCAGCTGGCGTTGGATGCAGGTTGCAAATGGATCCAGCTGCGGGCTAAAAATCAAGGGTATGAAGAAATTCTTGACTGTGCGCACGCAGCGAAAGAACTTTGTCTGATTTACGGGGCAAGATTAATTATAAATGATCATCCAGAAATAGCTGCAAAAGTGGCCGCTTATGGCCTACACTTGGGTTTGGAAGATATGCCTATCCCTTTAGCGAGAACGATTGTTGGTCCAGATGTAATTATAGGAGGGACTGCAAATACTTTTACTCACATACAAGCAAGAGTTGCTGAAGGTGCCGACTATATTGGTTTGGGCCCTTTTCGCTTCACCACAACAAAAGAGAAATTGAGCCCTATTTTAGGAATGGAAGGTTACAGGCAGATTTTAAAACAAATGCGGTTATCTGGTTTGGATATCCCGGTGATCGCCATCGGTGGAATACTTCCTGAAGACGTAAAAGGCATAATGGAAACGGGTGTCCACGGTGTGGCCATGTCGGGAGCCATAACTTTTGCTAAAGAACGTCAAAGAATTGTGCAATCCATCACCGAACAACAATCAGTATGTTAAAAATAGCAGACAAAATATTCCGATCACGCTTGTTTACGGGCACGGGAAAATTCAGTTCTTCTGAGCAGATGGAAGCGGCTTTGCTGGCTTCTGGATCAGAACTGGTAACGGTGGCGCTTAAGCGGGTGAATGTAAAAAATCACGAGCTGGACGACCTGCTCATTCGTTTGAAGCACCCGCACATCAATTTATTGCCCAATACTTCCGGGGTTAGAAATGCAAAGGAAGCTGTTTTCGCCGCACAATTGGCTCGTGAAGCATTAGAAACGAATTGGATTAAGCTGGAGATTCATCCGGACCCTAAATATCTGATGCCTGATCCAATCGAAACATTAAGGGCGACGGAAGAACTCGCGAAACTTGGGTTCATTGTGCTCCCTTATATTCATGCTGATCCAGTGTTGTGTAAACGTCTTGAGGACGCTGGGACGGCAGCTGTGATGCCTTTGGGATCTCCAATTGGGAGCAACAAAGGGTTGAAAACGATAGATTTTCTGGAAATTATCATCAGTCAAAGCAATGTTCCCGTTATTATTGATGCGGGAATCGGTTCGCCATCTGATGCTGCTCAAGCTATGGAAATCGGCGCAGATGCCGTGTTAGTCAACACCGCGATCGCAGTTTCCGGAAACCCGGTAGCAATGGCAGAAGCTTTCAAATTGGCAGTCCAGGCAGGAAGAATGGCTTATGAAGCAAGGTTAGCTCTTCCTACGATTCAGGCTGTGGCCAGCAGCCCTTTAACCAACTTTTTAGATGAGTAATTTCAACAGTATTTTCAAAAATTTCGATTGGGAAGAGACCAAGAAAAGTATTTACGCAAAGACCTCCGCAGATGTGGAGGTGGCACTTAACACTGAAAATCGAACACTGGAAGACTTCAAGGCACTGATTTCTCCGGCTGCCTCTAGCTACCTGGAGCAAATGGCGAGTATTAGTCAGCGCTTAACCACTAAACGCTTTGGCAATGTGGTTCAGATGTATGTGCCCTTGTACCTCTCCAATGAATGCAATAATATCTGTACCTATTGTGGCTTCAGCTACGACAATAAGGTGAGGCGTAAAACACTTTCTTCCGTAGAGATCATGCAGGAAGTGGCTGCTATCAAACAAATGGGGTATGAACACGTTTTGCTGGTGACAGGTGAAGCCAACCAAACCGTCCATGTTGATTACTTTAAGAAGGTGCTGGAGTTGATCAGACCACATTTTGCGCAGATATCGATGGAGGTGCAGCCGCTCGATGTGGAAGATTATCAGCAGCTGATACCTTATGGATTAAATACGGTGTTGGTTTATCAGGAGACCTACCATCAGGAAGATTACAAAAAACACCATCCGAAAGGGAAGAAGTCAAATTTTGAATACCGATTGGAAACGCCTGATCGCTTGGGTGAGGCGGGGATTCATAAAATGGGACTGGGAGTATTGATAGGTCTGGAAGATTGGCGTACCGACTCGTTTTTTACCGCTTTACATTTAAGTTACCTGGAGAAAAAATACTGGCAAAGTAAGTACAGCCTTTCTTTTCCTCGACTGAGGCCCTTTAGTGGCGGACTGGAGCCCAAAGTAGTAATGAGCGATCGGGAATTGGTGCAGTTGATTTGTGCGTATCGTCTTTTCAATGAAGAAGTTGAGCTATCGATTTCTACTCGTGAGTCTCCCTTATTCAGAGATAACATCATCAAGTTGGGCATCACGGCGATTAGTGCAGGCTCTAAAACCAATCCTGGTGGGTACGCTGTGGAACCGGAATCGCTGGAGCAGTTTGAGATTAGCGATGAGCGTAGTCCGGCTGAGATTGCCAGAATCATCAGCTCAAATGGCTATGAACCGATCTGGAAAGATTGGGATAACAGTTTAACTTCTTAGCTATGTTGGATAAAGAAGAAAATAAACGGTACAGCCGGCAAACGATATTGCCTGAGATCGGTCTTTCGGGGCAGTTGAAACTAAAATCTGCTAAGGTATTGGTCGTAGGTGCCGGAGGTTTGGGTTGTCCGATTCTTCAATATCTAGCTGCTGCTGGAGTTGGAGAACTAGGGATCATTGATGATGATGAAGTTGATTTAACCAATCTGCACAGGCAGATCTTGTATTCTGCTGAAGATATTGGAAAGTCAAAAGCAGAGGTTGCTAAGTCGAAACTTTTATGTTTAAATCCCCATGTAAAGATTAATGTATTTGTAGAGCGCTTAACAGCTGATAATGCCATGCGTATTTTTGGGGATCATCAGCTGATCATTGATGGTTCTGATAATTTTGAAACTCGCTATTTGGTCAATGATACCTGCGTGGAGATGAATAAAACTCTGGTATTTGGTTCGATATTTAAGTTTGAAGGCTATGTCTCTGTGTTCAACTATCTCGGTGGTCCTAACTACAGAGACCTTTTTTCAGAACCTCCGGCTGCAGGTAGTGTTCCAAATTGTGCGGAGATCGGCGTAATAGGTGTTTTACCAGGGATTGTAGGACTGTATATGGCTAATGAAGCGATCAAGATAATTTGTGAGTTAGGGGAAACGTTATCCGGTACATTGATGACGATCAATGCCCTTCAGAACACCACTCATTACTTTAAAATTCCTCGGCGAAAAGATCCTGTGGAGGTTCCTGTAGAACTGCAGTTTCCAGCGATACCTGAAATCAACCGGCAAACGCTGGACAATTGGATGAGTGATGATGAAATGGACTTGATGATTATTGATGTAAGGGAAACTTATGAGTACGAAGAAAACAGCATCGGTGGAAGAAACATTCCTTTGCATGAGTTAAAGGAGCAGGTACATACCTTTCCTTCTGATAAAAAGATCGTTTTCGTTTGTCAGACGGGACAGCGCAGCCGGATGGCAGTTCAACTTGTGAGTGCTCATTACAGCGGAACAGTTTACAGTTTAAAAAATGGACTTGGTTGATCAAATGAATCGTTCAGTCTATACGGTAGTGTTGAGTATTGCAGGTTCAGACAGCGGGGGAGGTGCAGGAATTCAAGGAGACCTGAAGACCATATCTGCTTTGGGCTGCTTTGGAACCACCGCGATCACTGCGGTAACCGTACAAAATACAATGGGAGTTACGGCTATTTACCAGATTCCCGCTGACATTGTCAGCGCACAAGTCGAGGCAGTAATTGAAGATATGAAGCCCTCTGCAATTAAGATTGGGATGGTATACAGTGCCGAACTCGGGCGTTCGCTTGTTTCGATATTAAAAAGATACCCTACGATCCCAGTAGTGTGTGACCCGGTAATGGTGGCAACTAGTGGAGATAGATTGATGCGAGAGGATACGATTTCAGTGTTGAAGGAACAGCTTTTTCCGCTTGCTCAATTGGTTACTCCAAACCTGGATGAAGCAGGTATATTGGCAGACATGGATATCCGAAATGTTAAAGACATGAAGCTGGCTGCTGAAAAAATCCTTCTTTTTGGCAGCGATGCAGTGCTTATTAAAGGAGGTCATTTGAAGGGGGAAGATTTATTTGATGTTTATTTGAATAAAAATGGTGATCATCATGTATTTCATTCCAAGGCCATAAAAACCAATAATACCCATGGTACCGGCTGCAGTCTTTCTTCTGCAATTGCATCCTACTGGGCTGTAGGGGAAACTATGATTGATGCTATATCGAAAGCAAAGGAGTATCTTCAACAAGCAATTGCTCATGGAAAAGACGTTAAGACTGGGGATGGCCATGGCCCTTTAAATCACTTTTTTGATCCAGAAAAGTTACGCATTAAGAAATGAAATTTAATTATACAGCTATGGAAGCTACAATGGAAAGTTTGTAAGAACATACCCTAGATCCATTTTCTTAACTTTTGGAAACTGATGTGAGATTCATATCGTAATTAATAAAATTGAACGAGAGCAAAAAAGTCAGTTCAGTTGGAAGTTTGTTAAAATGGTTTTATTAAATTGTCTGAATTTACAATTTGAGCAATTACGAACGATGAAACTTTTGAAGCTAACAATCTTCCTTCTTTTTATATCTTTTTTCAACAATTCCTATTCACAAGAACTCGTTTTACCTGGGGATCATCCCGATCCATCGGTAGTCAAAATTGGAGAAGATTACTGGGCAGCCGGTACTACATCCAATTGGATGCCTGCATTTCCAATTTATCATTCTAAAGATTTAAAAAAATGGACCCAAAAGAGTGCAGTTTTTAAAGTATTGCCCCAATGGGCAGATTTTTATATGTGGGCTCCTGAGATAAGTTATGACAAGGGTAAAGTCTATGTGTACTATACTGCTCATAAGAAAGACGGTAATCTTTGTATAGGGGCTGCGGTTGCTGATAAACCAGACGGTATATATACAGATTTGGGACCCTTAATGTGCCAACCCGCTGGTTCAATCGATGCCTTTCCTATGCGAGACAACAATGGTAAGTTGTATATGATTTGGAAAGAAGATGGTAATAGCGTTCAAAAACCTACCCCTATCTGGGCAATGGAGATGAAGGAGGATCGTACTGGGCTGATAGGCAAGAAAACAGAACTGTTTAGAGGGGATCAACCTTGGGAGAACGGGCTCGTTGAAGGCGTATCAATTGTTAAAAATGGTGAATATTTTTATGCAATCTATGCTGCTGCAGGCTGTTGTGGTATCAAGTGCAATTACGGAACTGGAATTGCACGAAGCAAAAACCTTTTAGGTCCATGGGAAAAATATGCTAACAATCCAGTTTTAGCCAGTACCGACAATTGGACTTGTCCTGGTCATGGTACTCCTGTTAAAAAAGATGGGAAAAATTACTTTTTATACCACGGATATAGCGCTGAAGAAAGTGTTTATGCTGGCAGACAAGGACTACTTATCGAGTTTGAGTTTACAACTGATGGATGGATTAAATTCAAACAAAACAACAAAAAATATACCGTTAAAAGGGTGGTAAAATCAGATGATTTTTCTGGGAAAAGCCTGAGTCTGTATTGGCAGTGGAGTATTTTTAAAGACATTAAATTAAACTTGGGGAAGAAGTCTCTGGAGATTTCAGCGCTGCCTGATGTTTCAGGTGCCTATATAGGCCAGTCTGTGAACCATTCAGATTATACCGCCGAAGCGGTGATCATTAAGGCTACTGCGGAGGCAGGGATAGCTATTATTGGAGATGATAAACAAATCATCTTCGCATCGGTAAATGATGGGAAAGTCCTTTTGAAACAAGTTAAAAATGGAGAAATTAGCATTCTTAAAACCATTTCTTTACCATCAATAAAAGCTACCGGGAAATTTCCAGTGAAACTAAAATTACATGCTCAGCAGAATCATTTGTTTACATTCTATTATGCCATTGGCAACGAGTCTTTTGTTAAAATAAATGCGGAGCCTGTCGATGGCAGCTTCCTACCGCCATGGGATAGGGCACTTAGGGTTGGGTTGACAGTATTGGGAACGCCTGATCATTCTGCAACATTCAGCAGTTTTAGCCTAAAATAAACCTTATAAATACAGTTGGCCTTTCTTATCCGTTGTGCTTTTCTTGAAGCCGATCGCCTCGTTCGTCGAGAAATTACTGGCGTTTGTCTAGAGGTTACTAAAGCTGGTATATTATTGGATTTTCTAGTGCAACGTTTCTGTTCTAACGACGTCTCAATAACAGAAAAACAAAGAAAATCATAAAATATAAAGACATGAAAGATCTAACAAAAACAGTAATCGCAGTAGCTTTAACAGCAGTAGTATTAACTTCATCGGCAATGACAACATTTGCAGCTGAGCCAATTGTAACGGAAACAAAAGCTTATTTGGCAACAGGCTTTAACAGGATTTGGGTAAGTGGAAACGTAAAAATCGTTTTGACACAGGGCGACAAAGAGTGTGTAGTTGGAGCATACAATTATAATTCGAAGAATACATCAGTGTTAAGTAAAGGTCAAACCCTTTACATCAACTCAACGGAATCTAGTCAAGTGACACTTAACATTACGGTAAAAGATTTGCAAAGGGTAGAGGCATACGGACAATCGGTGGTTGTTACCAGAAATAGTTTTGATGTGAAGAATCTTCAATTGTTCCTCAATCAAAATGCTTCTGCAAAGATCGCAACAACAGCGAAAAGTTTATATACGGTAATTAAAGACAATGCGGTATTAAAACTCAACGGCAGTGCTGAACACAGCACAATGATTACGAGTAATATGAAAAATGTAAAGCTAGGTGATTTTGCGAGCTTAAGATCTGATTCATATGCCACTGAAGCAATCATAGCAGCAGATAGAACATCCATGATCTTATCAAAGTAGATAAGGTTTTTTTAATACAGTAATTTAACATTTAAAGCACACGAAGCTCGATTGCTGAATTGCTGCTGTTTTTATATTTGTCTCTAACTGTCAAAACCAACCTATATGTTCCTGGTTTCATAGGCACATCGAGCATAACGTTCTCTAATGATCCTGTAACCATATCTGGTATAGCAATTGGTTGTCTCTTTTTTTCAACCGCCTCAAAAAGTTCGGATTTAGCGTAAAGTTCCCACTTAGCTGTAAGCTGATCACCTTCGGGATCGGTAATAGAGACCTTTATAAGGTATTTCTCGCCAGGATTTAATGGGACAATACTAGGTGATTTCTTCCCATCTATCATAAGAGAATTTATCTGAGGGGCACCGTTTTTAGTTTGGCTATAAGAAGATGTGCCAACGGTCAGTAGCAATGCAGTAAGTAAGAGATTAAATAGTTTCATTACGGTGATTCTTTGTACTAAGTTAACGCATATTATCTTTTTCTGATATATATGTGGGGTTAATTGTTGAGCATAAAAGGTAGCGTTTAAAGTAGCGTTCTTTATAAATTCAAATAATTAGAGTTGCTTGTAGAATAAGCACTGAAACGAACTGTTGTAGTCATTTATTTTTTACCTTCGGAGCAAAAAACGTAACATGAACATTGCCCTTGTAACTTATAAAGATAAAGGTGCCTACCATGCAATCAATGTTTCAAACGAAGATGATTTGCTTACTGATTTCCTGCATTCTAAGGGGATAGCTGTCACTAAGGAAATCTGGAATGACCCAGATGTTATTTGGGAGAAATATGATCTTGCTATTATAAAATCGCCTTGGGACTATTTTGACTTGATCGCCGACTTCTATTCCTGGCTGGAGGATATGGAGAAACGTAATGTTAGGTTATTGAATCCCTTCTCGATATTGAAATGGAACGCAGATAAACACTACTTAAAAGATATCGAACAAGCCGGACTTAGAGTTACCCCCACTATTTTTTTATCTCAAGGTCAAAAAGTAGAGTTGGCTGATTATTTCCAAACTTTTAAAACTTATAAAATAATCGTGAAGCCAGTTGTTTCTGGAGGAGCTAAAAACACCTTCAAGGTGACTCCCGTCACGGCGAATGAACATACTATAAAAGTTAACCAATTGCTACAGAACGAAGATTTCATCGTCCAACCTTTTCTTAAAGAAATTGAAGAAGTCGGTGAATGGTCCTTTCTATTTTTTGGAGCTGAGTTTAGCCATGCGGTTTTAAAAAAGGCGGCGGGCGGCGATTTTAGAGTACAGTCTACCTTTGGAGGAACGGTTCATAAAGAAAAGCCCTCGCAGGAATTAATTGGAAAGGCTCGGGCTTATGTTACCTCATTTGCGAAGGATTGTTTATATGCCCGAGTCGATGCGGCAGTTGTTAATGGGGAATTGGTTTTAGTGGAATTAGAACTCATTGAGCCTTATTTATTCTTAGACACGAATGAAATGGCACTGGATCACTATCATCAAGCACTCTTAAAACTAATTTCCTAGAAATATTGGCTATTTACCCGTTTCCATGTGTGGTGCATCTACAGGTTTTGATTTTGGAGATCCTTTTTGTCGCAGATAAATCCTGAAGAACACATTAGATGCTACGGAAAGAAATTTATGTAGAAGAAGGGAAAATTCGCTTTTGGCTTAATCATGGGCATTTCTTATACCTTAGTTATCAAAAAGCTATCTTTACCGACAAGACCCACGACAAGTACTATGACAAGCATTTTTATTGTTGGATTTCCTAAAGATACAACACCCATTTTATTATTGGAACTATTCTCCAAATACGGAACTGTTGAAAATTTAAACATTGTTGAAGATCCAAAGACTGGTTTAAGTAAAGGATACGCTTTTATTCAAATGAAAAGTTTGAAGAGTGCCGAACGAGCAGTTGTGGCACTTAATAATAGCGAACTACGTGGACGAAAATTGACAGTTAAAATAGGGGATAAGGATAAGAAAAAAGTTACAGAGAGTGGAAAAGCTTGGAAAAGTAGATCACGAAAGAACGAATCGGGTGCAGGCAAATAACAAATACATAAAGTTTGTCACACGGGAGTAATTGTTATATGAATTAACATCTGTTGAAGAAACACAAGCGTTTATATAAACAGATTTTCTATTAAGGTTTTTAAGGTTGTTAAGCCCGGCGCCGGAGGTGCCGGGCTTAATTATATTATACCGGTAAATAATTATCTTACTAAAGGCATATACTTAGCTCTGTTTTCAATTATTACCCAGATGTTTATAGCAAACATAACTAATGCTATAGCCAATCCTGAGGGTGCATCGAATATATTCAATAAAAGAATTCCAACCATTACTGGTAATATAATTATTGCTCCTAAAGCCCTGAATTTGGGTATTATAAACAGAATGCCGCCGATAATCTCAATTAATCCGACTAAAGGAAAAAACCAACTAATCTGCATAAAAGCACTCATAACCTTCGTCATGCTTTCAGGTAGGTCTTTGGGCATAGGCAAATAGTTAAGAAATTTATTAAGCCCTGCATTTATAAACATCAAACCAAATAGCAGGCAAATAACAAATAGAATCTTGCTTTTCATATTAAATTTTTTAGGTTACAATGCTGCCTCTTTGAGCGCCTGAATGTCAAATTTCGTCATTTTCATAAATGCTTCCATAACCTTTGGCGATTTTTGTGGATCAGCCATTAGTTTGCCAAGGATGGTCGGTACAATCTGCCAGCTTACGCCAAAAGAATCCTGACACCAGCCACATCTATCTTCATGCCCCCCTTTAGTGAGGTTTAGCCAAAGATAGTCGATTTCTTCCTGCGTATCACAGTTTACCACAAGGCTAACGCCTTGATTAAAATTAAAAGCATGATTGTGCGAGCTGTCCATTACAGAAATACGTTGTCCGTCTAGCGTAAACTGCGCATACTTAATATTGTCTTCGATATCCTGTTCACCAGATTGGTATTTTGAGATTACCTCCACTTTCGAATTTTCAAAAAGTGAGGTATAAAAGTTAATGGCTTCTTCTGCTTTACCATTTTGTTCCCCTGTAAAAAGCAAACTAGGAAAAATATCAGGTTGTTTTTTTTCTGATTGCAAACCTAGCGTGAGTTGCCACGACACTCCATATTTATCCTCCAGCCATCCATAATGATCGCTCCATGGATAACTGTTAAGTGGCATTAATTCTCGCCCATCTTTTAGTAGAAGATTCCAGGCTGCATCAAGTTGGTCTTTGGAAGCACAGATGGTAAAAATGGATATTGAAGGGTTTGGTTTATAGTGGGAGCCACCATTTAAACCCATAAATTTTTTCCCCATGATTTCAAAGATAACAACCATCGGATTAGAGGATTGTATGCTTGAATCTTCGAATGCTGAGCAATAAGTCTCAGCAGCCTGTTGTGCATTGCCATCAAACCAAATGCAAGGATATATTGAACTTTTCATGTTTTGAATTCTATGATTTACTATTGAAATTAATCATCCAAGATACTCCAAACTTGTCTGTGAAAGAGCCAAAATAATCGCCCCAAAACATATCTTCTAACGGCATTTCTACTACGCCACCTTCAGATAGTCCACTGAAGATCCTACTAGCCTCATCACGACTATCCGGTGAAACAGAAATATAATTGTTATTGCCAAAAGATAAGATATGGCCTTGAGATTGTAAGCAGTCTGAGGCCATTAGGAATTGTCCATCGCCAATCGGTAACGAAATATGCATCATCATTTCTCTCTCCTCTTCAGACAAATTTTCTGTACCAGGAGAATCACTCATTTTCTGGATTAACAGTTCCCCGCCAAGTACTGATTGATAAAACTGAAATACTTCTTTTGCATTTCCATTGAAGTTTAGATAAGGGTTAAGTTTCATAATGTCTAGTTTTGGTATATCAAACCTAGCGTATTTGTCATTAAATCCACTTGTCATAGGGCAAGAAATGCGAACTAACTTTCTCGGGCTAACTCTTTCCTTATCCTCGATAATGGATGTAGATAAATGGTATTATTTCTTAAGTAAAAAAAAAGAGCCATTTTTAGATGGCTCTTCAGAATTAATGTGGATTTAATTAGATCTTCGCTGCGTCTCTTAACCCTTTGATTATATCATGTGCGGTTTTAATCGAATCGGCCTGGCTACTTACTGTTGCAAGCGCGTCGCCACTTAAATCGCCGCTTTCAATGGCTAATTTATAGGCTGCTTTAATAGCATCTTCTCCGCGTTCAGCTTCATTTAAGATGCTTTCGCGATCGTCACCACCGAACAAAGCCTTCACGTCAATCCATGCTCTGTGTATAGTTCCAGCAATGCTATTTCCAGTTTCAACGTCATTCCCGCCAGCAGCAACAAGGGCGGTTAACTCCTGACTGAATTTATGACTTTGTGAGCTGTATTCCTGAAAGATTTCCTTCAAGTCAATGTTTTCGTCTTTGATATCAGCAGTTACTTTCTGGAATCCTTCAAAGCGGTCATTATTGATTTCGATTAGTTCATTTAATACTGTTGTAGCTTTCATAGTTAGTTTTTTTTTATTCTATCTAACAGCTTTGATAGTTCTTTGTTTGAGAACATTTAAATTGCTTTCCGAACTTGGGAGGTATATTGTATTAGTTACCAAAAATACGCAATATGGCTGATGTAAGATTTTACAAATAGCAGGCAATTGGCCATATTTTGTCGGCAGCAAAATGCTAACTTTGAGGAATAATTAAAACTGATATGAGTACTGAGAAAGCCATTTTAGCAGGAGGTTGTTTTTGGGGAGTTGAAGAACTATTTCGCCATTACCCTGGAGTAAAATCTACTGTTGTAGGATATACAGGAGGAGAAGTTCCTAATGCGACGTATAGAAATCACGGTAATCACGCTGAAGGTATTGAGATTACATTTGATCCTGAGCAGTTGTCTTACCGCAAGTTATTAGAATATTTTTTCCAGATTCATGATCCTACCACGCGCAACAGACAAGGGAATGATTTAGGTACATCCTATCGGTCCGCTATTTTTTATTCTAATGAAAAGCAGCATGAGACCGCCAAAGAATTAATTGCAGCTATGGAGGCTTCTGGTAAATGGCCAGGTAGAATAATAACGGAAATAATTCCAGAAGTTGATTTCTGGAATGCAGAAGAGGAGCATCAGAACTATCTGCAGAAAAATCCTTATGGATACACTTGTCATTTTGAGCGTCCTGACTGGACATTATAATATACAATCAAATTGTTTACCGGGGTTATCTGTTTGAAATACTTCCTTCGCCCAATCTAGCCCATAGGAGGCAAAGAGTTACGATAATAGTATATATGTATATGGTTCAACAATTATTTGTAGGTAACAAATTTTATAGATTTACTTAGGAACCTTTTCAAATAATCATTGTTATCTAATCATAAAATGTACTAATATGACATATCTTCCAAAGGGTAAATCTGAGAATGAAAAAAATTACTTTACTGTCGCAAATTTATTTGCTCAGGAAACAAAGCATAATGGCAAACTTGCGGTAGCTCTTCTTGCGGGAATCGCACTGGGTGGTATAATCAGTAGTCTTTTTTCCACTAAGAAATTCATGAAGATTCGTAGGGAAGATACAAATAGTGGAAGAATGATAAACCTCAAAGACAGCTATACTGAAATGTCAAATCGATTAGCAAATTAATCACTAAAGTAAAAAATTTGGATCGATTAGGCTTCTTGAAGAACACGAATTCATGAGAATAAACTGCTTGCATATGGTATTGTTGCTTTTGCTACCTCAAATACTATATGCACAAAAATCCAGTATTGGGTCAATTAAAGCAGTCGATCTCAAGCAGGGAGATTCAATAATTAGTTTTTTACCCATCTACAAGGCAAATAGAGATATGTCATATACCTCGCCAAAGGGGGAACTGGGCGCACCGATCAAATTTGTACTCATAGGCAAGCTCACTACATCTTACTTTCTGCTTGCTCCAACACACTCGCGATTTGCATTTGCGCTCATACCTGAATTTATCGTAAAAGTAATTGATGAGCGATCTGCCGGAGTAAGAACACCGAGCTTAAAGTTGGGAGGCATATTCTATTACCAGATTAACAAAGATAAAGAGGACTATAAATATGCATCGTTTCGGTTCACTCATCATTCAAATGGTCAGGATGGGGAGGCACTCAACCCTGACGGCAGTATAAATACAAGGACTGGAAACTTTAGCACCAACTATTTGACAGCAAGTTTTCATTTCGGCACCAGAAGGGCCCTAAATGTTCGTAGTGTCTACCAATTTAATAACGAAGCCGGATTTGAATGGCACCGTTGGTTTGATTATGAAAAAGCCCTCGAATATGATTACGGATTTACAAGGCTCAATTATACGGTTTCAATTAGAAAATTTGTTTACAAACGGGAAACCTGGAGATTAAATGCTGGGTTATCTTATGCGATAAATATGATGGCAGAATATAAAATAGCCTCCGTCAAAAAACGACTTAATACGGAGTCATCGTTCCACTACAGTTTTCCATTTATGCACAAATCTTTCCTTATGGCAGCTGCAGGCTATTATGGTGAAGATCCTTATAACATCTACTATCGCAACAAGTATGCTTACTTACGTTTCGGCGTATCATCAGCCTTGTAAAATATACTTGTAAAGCGCATTTTTTATTTGAGGATGTTTCCTGCACAGCATTATTCGGGATGAATTTATTATGTTTGAACTAGTAAATCATTCCCTTTTATGAGAGCTCAAATAAATGCCATAACCATTGCTGCAAAAGACCTTGACCTGTTAAAGAGTTTTTATATCAAAACTTTCGGTTGGCAGGTTCAAGCAGAATCAGAACAGCTTGTTACATTCCGACTAAAAAACGGATTAGCTTTCACCATTTACCAGCAACAACAACATTCAGAATATCTAGGTAGACAAGACCAAGCTGGAAACGCACTTCCGAAAACCTATTTTACAATAAATACAAACTCTTTAAAAGAAACTGATGAGGTTTTTATGGCTTTAGAAATTAAGGAAGTCAATATAATCAGGAAACCTTCACAAGTATTTTGGGGAGGTTATTCAGGAATCATAACTGATCCGGAGCATAATTACTGGGAGATCAGTTATAATCCCATGGAATAACATAAATTCCGTTAGATCAAAATCACCTATTTTTACTAAAACTGACTTTTTACCGGACAGTAATGATTTTTTACTAAATAACCAACAACGTCATCTTTTGTAAGCGTTACATTGAGGGTATATCTATAAAATAAATACCATGCGTATCGTTCATTAAACGGACACGCATGGATATTCAATACTACTACTTAGGCATAATCACGGAATCAATCACGTGAATAACCCCATTTGAAGCTTCAAGGTCAGCTGTTGTTACTGTTGCATTTTCAATTTTAACACCGTCTCCAATTGCAACTGTTATCTCTTGACCGTTAACAGTTTTAGCTTTTTGTCCGTTAGACAAGTCTTTGGACATTACTTTACCTGCTACTACATGGTAAGTAAGAATTGAAGCAAGTTTTTCCTTGTTTTCAGGCTTTAGAAGTTCTTCCACTGTACCCGCAGGTAACTTTGCAAATGCTTCGTTAGTCGGTGCAAATACTGTAAACGGACCTTTTCCGCTAAGCGTTTCCGATAAACCTGCAGCCACAACGGCAGCAACTAGCGTACTAAAGTCTTTGTTACCTGATGCAATTTCTACGATGTTTTCCATTTTATATCGATATTTATTTAGATATTAAACATGATGTATCACGGATTGTTTAAATAAATTTTAAATAAATTATTTGAAATAGGGGTTTAGTTGATAATCATTTTATAGATATAAGGCGGGTTTACGATCATTCTTTTCATCAGGTTTTCAAAAATGCCTTCTTTCTTTTTATTGGAGATCCAGGGGTTTTGTCCAGTCATGGTCGGAAGATTTTTCTTCCGACTTTTTTTGTTTTTATAGGTCTTGTCTTTGTTAATTAATTACCTTATTATCAATTATTTAATTTGTTTTTATCATATTCAATCGTTATCTTAATGGCTGACAATCGATAAGATGTGGTAGTGTTTAAGGATCATGAAATAAACGTCAAAAACCTATTAGGGTTCATTCCCGAAGCATTGATAGCAAATTTGTCGCTGACCACCAAAATCGACTATTACGCAAAGGTATTGCACGGAAGAAAGATGTTTTATTTACTGCTCTATGGCATTTTGGACAACGAGAAACTTAGTCAGCGAACATTGGAAGATACCTTCAATTATGCTGTATTCAAAACGCTTTTCAATCTTGATAAAGATGAAAGCGTACGACGAAGTTCTATTTCGGAAAGGCTATCTAAGATAGACACGGGTTATTTTAAGCAGATATACGATTGGCAGAATCCAAATAAATAAGAAACATCCATACTATCCTCTTTCACTGTCATAATTTTAAAGTTTTTTAAAGTTCTGCGTGAAAGCTGATCATTACGATTTTTGTATTTAATTCTAATAAAGGCCTTATTTTTTCTTGTTGTTGACAGCCGCAATTATTTCATTCGTAATCATTACCGTCCGGTAAAAGTTAACGGGAAAGCATAACTCACCGAGTTGATTCAAAGATCTGAAAAAGAATGGCGGCTAAAAAACCTTCAAAAAATAACCGTGCAAGTCTCTATTTTTGATGGGTAAGGGGTTCCTTTTCCAAACAAACCTAAAATGAGCCTCAAACCTATTTAAAACACCTGTTTTTTTATAACCGGTTTTTACAGGACAGTAGTGATTTTAATACTTAATTTTTTAAAGAAGCCATATCAATTACGTAACGGAAACGCACTTCTTCATCCTTTACTTTAGCTAAAGCATCATTTATATCTTTGATGTCAATCATTTCAACTTCAGGTAGAATATTATGTTTTGCACAGAATTCCAAGACTTCTTGTGTTTCTACAGTTCCACCAATTATTGATGCACCTAAAGTACTACTCATTTTTGCTACCTCCATATTGTTAGTGGCGCTTTTATAAGGACCAAGCAACCCGACTGTAACCATCGCACCGCGTCGCCTAATTAGCGGAATGTATTCATTTACATCAAATGGATAAGGGATGGTACATAGCAGGAAGTCGAATGTAGTAGCGTGTGCTTCCATTGCCTCTTCATCTCCGGAAATCAATACTTCATCAGCTCCTAAAGCAAGCGCATCTTCTCTCTTAGATTCATCACGCGTAATCGCGGTGACACTTGCGCCCATCGCCTTTGCTATTTTAACAGCCATATGTCCCAGACCACCGATTCCAATAACGCCAACTTTGTGACCAGCCTTAACTCCAAAATGCTTTAAAGGTGAATAAGTCGTTACACCGGCGCAGAGAATTGGAGCAGCAGCTTTGATATCCAAACTTTCAGGAATGCTCATGACAAACTTCTCCTGAGCAACAATATTTGTAGCATAACCACCATAAGTGTTGAAGCCTGTACCATCTGGCTTCCAATAGCCATTGTATGTCATGGTCTGCCCAACTGGTCCTTCGCAGAATTGCTCTTCTCCCTCTATACATGGCTTGCAATGTTTACAAGAGTCTATCATGCATCCTACACCTACAATATCGCCAACTTTAAATTTGGATACACCAGAACCTATGGTCAGCACACGACCTATGATCTCATGTCCTGGTACGCAAGGGTAAGTTGTGTTTTTCCAGTCGTTGTTTATCTGGTGTAAATCAGAATGACACACTCCGCAATAGAGTACATCAATAAGTACCTCATCAGTCTTTGGCTGTTCCCTTTCAAATTCCATTGGCTCTAAAGTTTTGCCGCCAATCAGAGATCCGGAAGCTCCATACCCTGTAGTTTTGATCTTTTCCATAGTCACATATTTTTTAGTACAAAAAGTAAACATTCTTTGATTATAAAGGTTTAGAGAAATGTGACACAATATTGCAGCAACTTTACAATCTGGTTAACATAGCATATTTCCGATTACTTACTTTTGCGCCATACTTAAAACATAAAAAACAAAATTATATGATAGCAACTAAAGGATTCGCAGCACAAACTCCCGGTGTAGATTTAGAAGCATGGGGTTTTGAACGTCGTGAAGTTGGCCCAAATGATGTGCAGTTTGATATTCTATTCTGTGGGGTTTGCCATTCCGACTTACATCAAGTTAATAATGACTGGTTTCCAGGGATTTTTCCGATGGTACCAGGGCACGAGATCGTTGGTCGCGTTGTCAAAGTAGGTAACAATGTAAAGAACTTTAAAGTTGGAGATCTTGCAGGTACTGGGTGTATGGTAGACTCTTGTCAAACTTGCGAGAACTGTAAAAAAGACCTTGAGCAGTATTGTTTAGAGGGTAATACCGGCACTTACAACAGTATGGAACGTGACGGTTCGTCGCCTACTTATGGTGGTTATTCCAAAACCATCGTAGTAAGAGAAGAGTTTGTACTGCACATCTCTGATAAATTAGACCTAGCCGCGGTAGCTCCGCTATTGTGCGCAGGTATCACAACTTACTCTCCGCTGAGACATTGGAAAGTAGGAAAAGGCCATAAGCTTGCCGTTCTTGGATTAGGCGGTCTTGGGCACATGGCAGTAAAATTTGGTGTAGCGTTTGGCGCTGAGGTTACCGTTTTGAGTACCTCGCCAGATAAAGAAGAAGATGCTAAGAAGTTGGGTGCACATCATTTTGTAGTAACTAAAGACGCAGCCCAGCTGAAAGCTGCAAGGGGATCCTTTGATTTTATTCTGGACACGGTATCTGCTGAGCATGATATAAATATGTACTTGGGTCTTTTAAAGACTGATGGAGTCCATATTTGTGTTGGTGCGCCACCTAAACCAGCCGCTATATCTGCGTTTAGCTTACTTGGCGGACGAAAAAGTTTAGCAGGCTCTGGCATCGGAGGTATCGCCGAAACTCAGGAGATGCTTGATTTCTGTGCAGAGCATAACATTGTTTCAGAAATTGAAATGATTGACATCAAGGACATTCAGACAGCATATGAGCGCATGGTAAAAGGTGACGTACGCTATCGTTTTGTAATTGACCTTGCAACACTTTAATTATTAACAAAGAGATAGTCTGGGGGCTATCTCTTTCTCTCCCTTAAAATTTCTTTTCAGGCAGCCTTATCCCAATAATCAAGCTTGTAACTTTTAATATTTGCCTTTTGCTCTGCCACCACAATGGTGTTAAATTCTTTTTCGTTTTTTAAATCAAGTTCAAGCCATGGCTTTTTAACCCTATTGGCTAAATATTAAATGCGATTGGCAACTGAACAATCTTAGTATATTTTTTGTTAAACCTTTACTATGAATAAATCAATCTTTACCACTGCTACAATACTTTCACTGCTTTCAGTCCTTACAGTTGCCTGCGGCCAGGTAAGCAACTCGCCGGTAAAACTTAAGGTCCAACTGATTACTGATAATTTGGCGAGCTTAACCTCTTTTGCTGAGCCAAAAGATCAATCTGGCAGGTTATTTATTTGCGAGCAGGAGGGACGAATTCGGATCATCAAAAAAGGAGTACTGCTCCCAACACCATTTTTGGATATCAAAGAGGATGTACTAAAACGAGAAGGCTCAGATGAACGCGGCTTGCTTGGATTGGCTTTTCATCCCAATTATGCTAAAAACCATAAGTACTATATTTATTATAGTTCAAGAATTTCTAAGACCGCAGGTGTAGACCATCACAGCATTGTAAAGGAGTTTACCGCATCAGGCCAAAACCCGGATCTTACCGATATGAAAAGCGGCAAAGTAGTATTGGAGTTTGATGAACCACAAGCTAACCATAATGGTGGCGATATTAAGTTCGGTCCAGATGGCTTTTTATACATTGCCGTAGGAGATGGCGGTGGAGGTGATGATCGTCATGGGGATATTGGTAATGGACAAAATCTGAACACGCTACTAGGTAAAATTCTGAGAATTGATGTGAATACTGCTCCCTACGTGATACCCAAAGACAATCCTTTTGTCGGTCGGGAAAACACGAAGGCAGAAATCTATGCCTACGGTTTACGTAACCCATGGCGGATTAGTTTCGATAAAGTGAATGGAAGATTATTCACGGGAGATGTAGGTCAGAATGCCTGGGAGGAAGTGGACATCATTACTAAAGGTGGCAACTACGGTTGGAGAGTTAGAGAAGGGTTGCACGAGAACAGCAAGTTCAATGGAGATCCCACTCCAAAGAATCCAATTGAGCCAATAACTGATTACGCGCACAAGGAAGGAATTAGCATCACAGGTGGCTTTGTATACCGTGGAAAGAAAATCCCAGCCTTGGTTGGTAAATATTTGTTTGCCGACTGGATGGGCCCGCTATGGACATTGACCGATACCAAAAAGCCACAGTGGTTAAGAGAAAAGCTTTCTATCTCCAAAGATGCTGGATATTGGCAAATCACCAGCTTCGGTGAAGATCAAGCTGGAGAACTATACCTGATAACAGCAATGCTGGAATCTGGTAAAGGGGCATTATACAAAATCGTAGCAGAAAGATAGTTATGAATCTTACTGAAGGAAGCTTACTGGCTCTCAACATACTAAGTTGGGATAACACAACGCCACAAACACTAAAACTTTCTTTACACGCCCCATATTAGAACAAACCGGTGTTCTCTGTGCTTCACTTCCTATTTCTGGATTTTTAATATGGTGGGGGAAAAGAAAGAAAAAGTGAAAGTCCAACGCAGTCAAATAAAATTACCTAGCTTTGTATCCTATAAACGTCGCAAGACAAAAAAACATACCTTAAACATATGAAAACATCATTCAAAATCCTTTCATTCCTATTTGCTGCAGCTACACTTGCATCATGCGGAAATGATCAAAAAACTACAACTACTGCAGATTCAGCGACTGTTTCTTCTGCAGACACTTCTATTGTTACAGCTGCGCCTGTGACAGAGACCGTTTTAAATTTAGAAGCTAGCGATCAAATGAAATACAATTTGACAGCGCTTAAAGCAACTGCCGGGCAGCCAATTAAACTAACTTTAAAGCATACTGGTAAATTTCCCATCACCGCAATGGGGCACAATGTTGTGATCCTGAAACCAGGAACTGATGTTGATTCATTTGCAGCTAAAGCGCTTGAGGCGAAAGACAACCAATACATCCCCAAATCAGAGGAAGGTTCAATCATCGCACATACGAAACTTTTGGGTGGTGGCGAAGAAGATACCATCACATTTACTATCGCAGAGAAAGGCACCTATACATTCATTTGCTCTTTCCCAGGTCATTATACCCTGATGAAAGGTACACTGATTGTTGAGTAATAGTTTCAATCTAAGAGTTTACTCCACAAAAGAGCCTCCTTTTAGGGGGCTCTTTTATTAAAGATAAATTTAGTAGTTTAGTTTATATATGATAACGATATGAACAAAGATCTCTTAATCAAAATCGCTTTTGGTACATCACTGGTTTCCGTTCTTACTTATTTAGTCTTGAAGATTATGCACATCCAGTCTCCAGTTCTATTGCTTTCAACAATCGCCTGGATTTCAACACTAACTTACATTATTCTGGTGTTAATTGAAATCATCTCTAGTGATCGTATTAAAACGTCAGAAAAGGTGATGTGGGTTGCGGGATTCTTGTTTGTTAATTGGATCGCTGGCATTTTATACTTCATTTCAAGACGCAAATACATTATTAGAAATTTCAAGATATTACCAATCTAGGGTTTTGAACTGGAATCGTATAAAAGTACACAGATGCCAAGCGTTTCCATACCTAGTTCAATACCTGCTAGGCCACCTATTAGTAGATCAGATAAGGGATGAATATGGTTCCACATGGATGTTAATGCGGCAATCAACAGGCCAAAGCCGATTAGCATTGCGGATTGCTTCTTTACTTGTTTGACCATTTTTAACGTGTTTGTTTTATAATGTTTTCAAAGTGTGTCAGTTCAGCGCTCAACTTTCGCGAATGCTTACTGAAACTTCTTGGCCTGATGTAGAACCAAAGAGTCATTATCCAACTCAAAACAATCACGTAAGTTATAATGGTAAGTACAATGCTGTGGACAGTAAATTCGTAAGGAAACAATACGGAAGAGATTGTAATTAAAATAAGACCTGCTACTTCTGTTCGTTTATGATAGTAGGCCTGGTTCCGACGTGTTTGATGCAAAAACTGAAGGAATTCCAGATTACTGAAGTCTTTAAGCTTGGTAAACCTCTTCATCGATCGCAAATTAGTTATTACCAGTATCGCACAGGCAGCGATATTACACGCCAATGCAATTTTTGTGCTCATTAATAGATCTTTATCCGTCGCCAATAGGGCTAAGGATGCCAAGATTACCAAAACAGATACCGTCACAGAAAAGACCTTGTTCCGCAATTTTATCCAGCGGAATCTTTTAATGTTTTTTTGTATTTTATCTCCGTCTGGCAAGTTTGATGGCCTGGCGGATTGCCATAATGTTTGGAGGTTATTCAAATCTTCCATGTTCCCTAAATTTAATAGCAAGTTTTTCTTTTATTCGGTGGATTTTTACCCTGATGTTTCCAGCTCCCAGTCCAGTGATCTCAGCGATCTGTGCCTGTGGTAGTCCCTCAAGTTCTAATGAGATAATGATCCTTTCCATTTCTGCAAGTTCAGCAATTGCACTATAGAGAAACGCAAGCTTTTCTTCGGCAGATTCTTCCTCAATCGCAGCGATATTCTCCGGCATTTCAACCTTGGTAATCCGTTTATCTTTTTCTAATGCTCTCAGGCAATGGTTGGTTGCTATGCGATAGATCCAGGTGCTGAGTTTTGACTCATTTCTAAATCCTGAAAGGTTTTTCCAGACCGCGATGAACGTTTCTTGTACAAGATCTTTTGCCCTGTCTTGGTCATTCACGTAACCCATGCATACCCGGAATATCTGTGACGAATAAGTTTTATAGATGTTCTCAAAATCTTGCATGGTTGTGCTAAATGTCCTTTATTTGTGTCGTATGATACGGGCATCTTCGAAATGTTACATCCCCTGATGGGATGAATTGTATGTGGCTGAGAAAAATTACTTCAAAACCCGCTACGCAAGAGTAAGCCGAGCAACGCCATACATATCCGATATGCAAATGGACTTCTTCCGTAAGCGCTAAAGGAGTAAAGGTCGCAATTCAAGCTACTGCCGATAAGCTAATTGATGTGGTTGTGTGGTATGCTAATTCGCATGATATGGACTTTAGAAATGATAAATGGCGATCAACAATTCTGGGGATTACTAATAAATCAAAAGTGGAACGGCTTGAGGAGTTCCTGGTTTCAGTGTATCGTGCTTTCTACGTAAATTTAAAGTATAAGGATGCCAAAGGCGGGGAATATATGCAAGTCATCAGGGTGTTCATGACTGATTCTACAAAGCTGTACTAGTTGTAAAGCTTTTGACAAGTTTCGCAAATAAATGATCTCCGTTTATTTTTACCAAGGTTGATCTTTTTAATATCGTGTTCTAATGGGCACCTTTTTTTGGTGTAAACTTCCCAATGTTTGCTGAGCGTTTCTTCCTTTCGCCATTTGAAGAAATCGAAACTGTAATCTCGTGCTTCTTTGATAATTAAATTTAGTTTAGCAGGAGGGATTTTGCTTATTACACTAGCCGGATGAATTCTAGCTTTATATAGTGCTTCATTCTTTATGATATTCCCTACGCCTGCAAAAATGTCCTGTTCCAATAGTAAGTCGCAGATTAAGCGATCAGGGTATTCTCTCAGTTTTTTTACTGCTTTAGGCGTGCTCCATGTGTCTGACATAATATCCGCTGACCAGTCATAAAATTTATCTAAATCCCCTTCGATTAGTTTTACCACGCAGGTATAGAAGTTGAGTTCTGTATCATCAAAGGATAGCCTTAATTTTAATGGGGTGGTTTTACGATCGTTGATGAGGTAGGTGCCGAACATCATCAAATGGATGCGAATGGTACTATCTTCCAGGCAAATCAGGAAATGCTTGCCCCATGTTTTGAATGTAACAATCTTTTTATGATTGATTTTGTCATAGTTAATTTGGGCATTACCAGCAGTCTCCAGGATTGTATGTCCTTTGATATGAAGGTGTTCCAGTTTTTCTTTTAATATGCGTATAGACGGACCTTCGGGCATTTTCTTATTTTGTTCAAGTAACTAGGAAAACATCCTAATCTTTGATATGTTTGTCTAGATTTATATTAAAATATTTAGACAATCAATGACGTATTCAATATCAGATCTTGAACAGCTTTCGGGCATTCAATCCCATACCATCAGGATGTGGGAACGCCGATATAATGCGCTCGTACCAAGGAGGTCTGCTGGTAATACCCGTTTCTATGACGATAATCAGCTCAGACGTTTATTGAATATTGTAAGTTTAAGCCAGTCTGGTTTAAAGATCTCTCGCGTATGCTCGCTAACGGAGCTTGAAATGAAAACGCTGCTTGATAAGGAGCTAGACCAGGTAGCATCACCGATTGCAAAGTATGAATACTATATCTCTCAACTGCTTAGTGTAGGCCTGGCTTACAATGAAATAGAATTTGATCGATTGATTTCGCTCGCCATTGATGAGTATGGTCTCAAAATGTCGTATATTAACATCATGTACCCGCTACTTGTGAGACTTGGTTTGATGTGGCGAAGCGACAATATATGTCCTGCACAGGAACATTTTTTGTCTAATATCATCCGGCAAAAGATTTCCGTTGCCACTAGTGAGATCAAACAAAATGTGGCTGTTAAAGCAACATGGGTACTGTTCCTGCCGGATGATGAAGACCATGATATTGGACTGCTCTTCGCTAATTATCTCTTGAAGTTGTCAGGCAACAAAGTGATTTACCTAGGTGCAAAGGTGCCAATTGATTCTATAAAAGATGTTACAACAAATGTGAAAGTAGATCACCTCTTATTATTTATGGTAAGAAGTCGGATAATAAATTCAGCCCCTGATTATCTGGCCGAGCTATCATTGGCTTTTCCTGATCAGATCATTCATGTAGCGGGTAATTCAATGGTATTGGGCGATGCAGTAATGGAAGGTAATTTAATATTGATGAAGTCTATAGACGACTTGGAGAAGCAAATGATAACATCGGAAAATGGTAATTAATGATAAAAAAAAGATAAAAAAAACGGCAGTTATCGGTGCTGGATTTGCTGGGATAAGTGCTGCTGCGTATCTAGCTCAGGGTGGTTTTGAGGTCGACCTCTATGAAAAAAACGAGCAGGTTGGTGGAAGAGCCAGGCAATTAGAAACCGACAATGGATATACCTTTGATATGGGCCCAAGTTGGTATTGGATGCCTGATGTGTTTGATAAGTTTTTCAGCGATTTTGGTCATAAGCCCTCAGATTTTTATGAGCTAGAATTGTTGGACCCTGGTTTTACCGTGGTCTATGGAATGGATGACGTATTGGATATTCCAGCAGATTTTGATGCACTGTGTTCCGTTTTCGAAAGTATCGAAACTGGTAGCGCTGAGCGATTAAAGGTCTTCTTAGCTGAGGCTGCTTTTAAATATAAGGTAGGAATCGAGAAGCTAGTTTATAAACCCGGTCTGTCGATATTTGAATTTTTGGATGCCGACCTTATTAAAGGAGTTTTCAAACTGCAGGTATTCACTTCATTTAGTAAGCACGTTAGAAAGTTTTTTAGCCATCCAAAGCTCATCGCACTTATGGAGTTTCCGGTTTTATTTCTCGGCGCCATGCCTGAAGATACACCGGCACTTTACAGCCTTATGAATTATGCGGGTCTAAAACTCGGTACTTGGTATCCGAAAGGAGGATTTGGGAAGGTAATAGAAGGAATGAAAAGCGTAGCAGAAGAGCAAGGTGTGAAATTTCATCTTGGATCGCCAATAGCTTCAATCAGGCAATCAGGTAATTCCGCTGTAGAATTAGGATTTGATACGTTTAAGAAAAGCTTTGACGGTGTTATTGCATCCGCAGATTATCACCACATTGAAAAGGAGCTATTGCTAACAGGAACTAACAATTACGAAGAAAAATATTGGGATAAGAGAGTACTTGCACCTTCATGTTTGATTTTCTATATTGGAGTGACCAAAAAAGTAGACCGTTTGAAGCACCATACCCTATTTTTCGACGAGGATTTGAAACTGCATGCTATAGAGATTTATAAGGATCCGAAATGGCCTGCTAAACCACTATTTTATGTATGTTGTCCTTCGAAAACTGACGATAGTGTTGCTCCAGAAGGTCATGAAAACCTTTTTCTTTTGATGCCACTGGCTACTGATCTTGAAGACACTGAAGCTTTGCGTGTAAAGTACTTCGATATGATTATGGATAGGTTAGAAAAATATACGGGTGACGATATAAGAAACAATATTGACTATAATAAGAGTTACTGCGTTGAAGACTTTAAGGTAGATTATAATTCTTACAAAGGAAATGCCTATGGTTTAGCTAATACGCTAATGCAAACGGCAAATCTAAAACCATCGATTCGCAATAAAAAGATCCCCAATTTATATTACGCAGGGCAACTAACTGTGCCCGGACCGGGAGTACCTCCTTCAATAATATCCGGTAATGTAGCTGCTAAACAATTGATTAACTATTTAAAAGCCTAATTTATGAAAGAAATGTTTGATAAGCTTTCTGCCGATTGCAGTAAGCTAACTACTAAAAGCTACAGTACCAGCTTTTCTCTTGGCATACTTTTCTTAAATAAAAAACTTCGTAATCCAATATATTCGATCTATGGTTTTGTTCGTTTAGCAGATGAAATAGTTGATAGTTTTCACGATTACGACAAAGAGTATCTGCTTGAAAAGTTTAGGACTGATTGTTTGGAAGCAATTGATCACGGGATTAGCTTGAACCCGGTTTTAAATTCCTTTCAACAAGTCGTAAACGAATTTGGAATAGAGATGGAACTGATCGAGCTGTTTTTGGAAAGCATGAAAATGGATTTGAAGCGGACGGAATATACCTTAGAAACATTTGACCAGTATATCCTTGGTTCTGCTCAGGTTGTGGGCTTGATGTGTTTGCGGGTATTCACCAATGGCGATGACGTTGCCTACGAAAAATTGAGACATTCTGCAATGAAACTGGGTTCTGCCTTTCAAAAGATTAATTTTCTTAGAGATTTAAAAGCCGATTATCAAAATCTTAGTCGCAATTATTTTCCTAACTTAGATCTCTCGAAGTTTACCAACGCAGAGAAGATGTTAATTGAACAGGATATCGAGCAGGATTTTAAAGAGGGTTTAGAGGGAATCAAGAGGTTGCCCTCAACATCAGGAAGTGGAGTTTACCTGGCTTACATTTATTATAAGGAGCTTTTTAATAAGATAAAAAAATGTAATGCGGAAAAGGTAATGTCTGAGAGGATTAGAATCTCGAACAGACAGAAATTTGGTTTAATGTTTGACTCTATGCTGCGCTATAAAATGAATGCTATATGAATAAATTCCTTTTTATCACGACAATTTTGATGGGTATGATTTCTAAAAATGAACCAAAAGTTGAAGTAGTAAGAAGTCTATTCTATGAAGCTGCTAGCAATAAATCAGCAGCGGAGAAGTTCTCAAGGGCATTGTCGGAGGTTGATAATAACTCCAGTCCTGTTTTGCTGTGTTACAAAGGAGTTGCAGAGATGATTCTAGCGAAGCATGTATTCAATCCATTTAATAAACTCGAAAAATTTAGAAATGGAAAAATTTTAATTGAGGAATCAATAGTCCGCGATCCTGAAGACTTGGAACTTAGGTTTTTGAGATTTTCCATTCAAAGTAATTTGCCAGGATTTTTAGGGTACGATGAGGAAATTTTTATAGATAAAACGAAGTTGATAAATGGGTATAGTACTATTAAAGATACCGAATTGAAAAGTCGAATATTAAGCTACTTATCTGATTCTAAATATTGTAGTATAATTGAACTAAAGAAATTAACAAAATGACTGAACAAGTAATCCTTGTTGATATTGAAGACAATGTATTGGGAACTATGGATAAAATGGACGCCCATGTTCATGGTAAACTTCATAGGGCATTTTCAGTTTTTATCTTTAATAAAGCGGGTGAGTTGTTACTTCAGCAACGTGCTATTGATAAGTACCACTCGGGTGGCAAATGGACCAATACCTGTTGTAGCCATCCAAGATTAGGAGAGGAAACTGTGGATGCAGCCCATCGTAGGCTTAAGGAAGAGATGGGTATGGAATGTGACTTGCAATATGCATTCAACTTTACTTATAAGGCCCAATTATTAGGCGGAATAGCAGAGAATGAATATGATCACGTTTATTTCGGAGTTAGCGATGATTTACCAATTCCTGATCCGTTAGAAGTTTCAGCATTTAAATATATATCTATGGAAGCGCTTTCCAGGGATATGCAAGAGAATCAGGATGAATATACTGAATGGTTAAAAATTTGTTTTGAACGAGTACAACATAGTATTAAACGATTATTGTAATGGGAGAATTTCTAAGAGGTTTTTTAATTGTCGGAGCAACCTTTTTTGTGATGGAGGGAGTAGCTTGGTTGACACATAAATACCTGATGCATGGATGGTTGTGGGCATTACATAGAGATCATCATAAGAAGGATACGGAAGGTTTTTTGGAGTTTAACGATTCCTTTTTCCTGATCTTCGCAATACCAGGTATCCTTTGTCTGGCACTTGGTTCATTTTTCGGTATCTCGATCGCTTTGTATATAGGTATTGGGATAACTATTTATGGAGCGGCCTATTTTTTTGTTCACGATATTTTCATTCACCAGCGCTTCAAGGTGTTCCGGAATTCAGATCACTGGTATTTCCAAGCCATTCGGAGGGCTCACAAAATGCACCATAAGCACCTTGGAAAAGAGGACGGTGAGTGTTTTGGAATGTTGTGGGTTCCGGTGAAGTATTTTTGGGAAACCAAAAATAAAAAGCATGAGCGAGTTGGCGTGAATAAACTTCGCCGCGACAATAAGATTAACGCGTAGTCATATTTTTCAAAAATTTGTGCTTTTTCAGAAATTAGGACTAAATTTCCAAACATGAAGCACGACCCTTCAAATTTTCGAACAGTTAATGTGATTCGCTACGTTACGCCTTTGAGGGAAGGTGGATCTATGCCCGCTATAGCTGAAGCAGACGATGAATTTCTTTATGTTGTCAAGTTTAGAGGTGCCGGACAAGGTACAAAGGCGCTCATTGCAGAGATTATTGGAGGAGAGATAGCCCGTGCGCTTGGTTTTAAAATCCCCGAAATCGTTTATGTCCAATTAGATGAAGCATTTGGGAGGACAGAACCTGATGAGGAGATTCAGGACTTGTTAAAAGCGAGTGTGGGATTGAACTTGGGAATCCACTACTTATCGGGATCAATAACTTATGACCCCGCAGTTGTTACTGTAGCATATAAGCTTGCATCTCAGATTGTATGGCTGGATTGTTTGTTAACAAATATGGACCGTACGCCCAGAAATACTAATATGTTAATGTGGCATAAAGACCTTTGGTTAATTGACCATGGCGCTTGCTTGTATTTTCATCATTCCATGGGAAACTGGAAAGAGCAGGCAGTTAGGCCATTTGTATTGATAAAAGATCACGTTTTGCTTCGGCAAGCGTCGTTATTAGAGGAAGTTGATTTAGATTTCAAAGCTATACTTACTGATGACCAGATTGACAAGATTGTTTCGTTAATCCCCGACGAGTTCCTGCATCAGGAAGGAGCGGATGAAACGGCAGAAGAGATGAGAGACATCTATGCTCAGTTTTTAAAATTACGCATCTTAAATTCCGAAACTTTTATAAACGAAGCCAACAATGCAAGAGCAACATTTATTTGAGTACGCAGTGATTCGTTGGGTTCCCCAAGTGGAACGAGAGGAGTTTATCAATATCGGAGTCATTCTTTATTGTGCCAGACACAAGTCCCTGAACATGATTTATCATCTTGACAATTCAAGGTTAGCCGTGTTTAATCCATTGTTTGATCTGCAAGAGATGGAACTACATCTGAGCGCTTTTCAAAATATATGTGCTGGATCAAATAAGGGAGGTCCAATTGCAGAGTTAGACGCAGTATCGAGATTTAGATGGCTCACCGCAATGCGAAGTACGACTATCCAAACTTCCCGTGTACATCCGGGTTATTGTTTCAGCTCTATGGACACACTCACAAAACTTCACCAGCAGCTCGTATTGCTGACGTAATTAAACTTTAAATCATATTTCGCTTTTTAAACTTATACCATCATGAACGAAGAGTTTTTTCAACAGATACATCGTAAACAGAATCAAATAGCGGCTGTGCCATCCAATGAAGAGGTGTCTGATTGGGTAATCAATCTACTTAATCTACTTTACCCCGAACGCCTTACCACTCCTGACTACTCGGTAAATGAAATTAAAAGACTGTTTTTAAAACTGGAAAAGGAATTGATTATGATCTTCAATGCTACTAATGCGTTGGAAAACTGCGATAACGAGGCATCTGCTAAAAAATTCTTTGAGGGTGTACCAGAGTTGTACAGGAAGATGAACAATGACATTACGGCGATTTACCTTGGAGACCCCGCGGCTCAAAGTGAGTTTGAAGTGATCAGGGTTTACCCTGGATTTTTAGGCATTGCCTTATACCGAATCGCGAACGATCTTTTGAAGGCTGGAATTCCGATCATTCCCCGAATCCTTACTGAATATGCGCATTCGATTACAGGAATAGATATTCACCCGGCAGCTACTATTGGCGAACATTTATTCATTGACCATGGCACCGGTGTTGTAATAGGTGAGACAACGGTTATAGGCAATCATGTAAAGCTATACCAAGGAGTTACCCTGGGAGCTTTAAGTGTGGAGAAGGACAGGGCTAACACAAAACGGCATCCCACAATCGGGGATCATGTTATCATCTATTCCGGAGCAACAATTTTGGGTGGAGAAACGCTGATTGGTGATTCCTGTATAATAGGCGGAAATGTTTGGTTAACTAAAAGTGTACCAAATCATTCAACAGTTTATCATCAATCAACGATTAAAGTAGTGGAGACTAAAAAGATAGGATAGGATATGAGAAGTGTTATAGATTTTGTGGGTAATACGCCACTCGTTGAAATACAAAGATTAAATAACAAAACTAACGTCAAAATTTTTGCTAAGCTTGAGGGAAACAATCCTGGGGGAAGTGTTAAAGACAGAGCTGCGTTAAACATGATCAGAACTGGTATGGAACGTGGCGACATAAAAACCGGTACAAAGCTTATTGAAGCGACTAGCGGAAACACGGGTATTGCCTTGGCAATGATAGCTAGCTTATATGATCTTGATATAGAGTTAGTTATGCCGTCAAACTCAACCAGGGAACGAACATTGACAATGGAAGCTTATGGTGCCAAAGTTACTTTGCTTGAATCTATCGAAGTGTGTAGAGATTATGCGGAAGAAAAGGGTGCTCAAGATGGGTATTACCTCATGAATCAATTTGCCAATCCGGATAATTATCTGGCTCATTATAAGACAACCGGCCCTGAGATATGGAGAGATACAGAAGGAAAGATAACGCATTTTGTGAGCTCAATGGGTACAACAGGAAGTATCATGGGTAACTCTATGTACCTAAAAGAAAAGAATCATGAGATACAAATTGTGGGCTGCCAGCCGACTCCTGAATCTTCAATTCCTGGAATCAGAAGATGGCCAGAGGCCTACCTACCAAAGATATTTGACCCATCACGTGTCGATCGTGTGATGGACGTTTCACAATTGGAAGCAACTGAAATGGCTAGAAAGATGGCTAAAACTGAGGGAATCTTCGCTGGTATGAGCAGTGGTGGAGCATTATCTTGCGCCCTAAAACTTGCCGAGGAGCTTGATTCTGGTTTGATCGTTTTTATTGCTTGTGATAGGGGTGACCGTTATTTGAGCAGTGACCTTTTTGGTTAGCTCTGAGCGATAACGATTGCGTAAATAATTTCCGGTTGTTGCGTTTATTCTATAGTATAATTATGTAGACTTGTTTATCACTGTATGAACATTTTCTATGATTTTATCTAAAAGTATCCTAAGCGACACCTTGTCCGCAAACATAAATCTTCCTGCGCTTTCCGATTTCGGACTTCCTGAAAAGGTTTTGCAATTTGGAACTGGAGTGCTGTTACGCGGACTTCCAGATTATTTTATTGATAAAGCCAATAAAGCTGGCAAGTTCAATGGACGCATTGTAGTTGTAAAATCTACAGGTAAAGGAGGGCTGGCCGATTTTGTAGAACAAGACAACCTATACACGATTTGTGTTAGGGGAATTGAAGACGGAGCGGTTGTTGAAGAGAGTATCATATCTTCTGCCATTAGTCGTGTTTTAGATGCAAATGGAGAATGGGATTCAGTATTAAAGGTTGCTACAAGCCCAGACTTAAAACTTATTTTATCAAATACTACAGAAGTGGGCCTAGTCTTGTTAAATGAGAAAATCGATCGGTCTACCCCTGAATCTTATCCTGGGAAGCTGTTGGCTGTACTTTATGAAAGGTTTAAAGCCCTTGGAGATAAGGCCCCAGGACTTGTTGTAATCGCCACTGAGTTAGTACCGGATAACGGAAAAATTTTACATAAAATAATTATTGAACTTATTGCTTATAATTCGCTGGAAGACAGATTTATTAAATGGCTGGAAGATTATGTGACTTTTTGCAGTTCTTTGGTGGACAGAATTGTCCCTGGTAAACCAGACCAATACCTACTCAATGCTATGGAAAAAAAGCTTGGGTATACCGACAATCTCTTGATCATGGCAGAACCATACCGACTATGGGCAATCGAAGGTGATCGAAAAGTAGCTGATTTACTTAGCCTTGAAGGTGTTGACGAGGGGATTGTTGTTAAGCATGATATCGAAATATATAGAGAACTGAAAGTCAGACTTCTTAATGGGAGTCACACGCTAGCCTCTGGCATTGCATTTCTGGCAGGAATTGATACCGTTGCAGATGCGATGTCTAACGAAAGCTTGAGGCACTATATAGAGAATGTGATGCAAAAGGAGATTATCCCGGCGATTCCTTATGCAGTCAATTCAAAAGAGGCTGAGGAGTTTGCTATGAAAGTTCTTGATCGGTTTTCAAATCCATTTATCAAGCATCAATGGATCAACATTACGTTCCAATACACTATGAAGCTGAAAATCAGGGTAATTCCTGTTATCAGTCAGTATTACAATAGATTCAATAAGGTTCCAGAACACATTGCATATGGTTTTGCGGCTTATCTGACGTTTATGACTGCAGGAGAAGTTGGAGGTATTGGATATAAGATTACTGACGATTCATTGGATTACATTAACGGTATTGACAAAACGAATTTTGTTTGGTCTGTTTTGAGTGACGAAAGCTTATGGGAAATCGACCTTACTGCTTTTGAGGGGTTTAAGCTAGCCGTGGAAAGATATTTTAGTTATATTACAAAAAATGGGGTTATCGCCGGATTGGCGCTGATTCTATAGTACTGATAAAAACCAAATATAATGATCGGGAAAAAAGTAACCAATTACAGGTGGACTATCTGTGCGCTATTGTTTTTTGCAACTACCGTTAATTACCTGGATAGACAAGTTTTAAGTCTGTTGAAGCCACATCTGGAGGATGTTTTTGGATGGAGCAACAGCGATTACGCTAATATAGCTTCCGTTTTTCAGTTTACATATGCAATTTCCATGCTTTTTGCAGGTCGTATTGTTGATAAGCTAGGCACGAAGAAGGGCTATGCCTGGGCTATAGTGATCTGGTCTGCCGGCGCTATCGTTCATGCCCTCGCGATCCCTATTGGAGAAGGAATAGCAGTAATAATGGGCTTTGTCGGCGTAGCTAGTATCTCTGTGTCAATTGCGGGGTTCATGTTCTCAAGGGCTCTTCTTGGCTTTGGAGAGGCAGGAAATTTTCCAGCTGCTATAAAAGCTACTGCAGAATACTTTCCCAAAAAAGAAAGATCATTTGCAACAGGAATATTTAACTCGGGGACGAATGTGGGTGCTGTGCTTGCGCCACTAACAGTACCATTTATTGCTAAACAATGGGGTTGGGAATCGGCTTTCATATTGATAGGGGCTGTGGGCTTACTGTGGCTGATTTTCTGGTTCAAGTTTTACGATAAACCTGAAGAGCAGAAAAGAATGTCTGCCGAAGAGCTGGAATATATCAATGATGAAAAAATTGAAGGCATTGAACCCATAAAAGAGTCTGAATATGCCGACGGAAAAGTGTCTTGGTTCCGGTTGTTGCATTATAGACAAACCTGGGCTTTTGTAGTGGGTAAATTCATGACCGATGGTGTTTGGTGGTTCTTCCTTTTCTGGCTTCCGGCTTATTTGAAAGACCAGTACGGCATGGTAGATACCCAAATAATGTTACCCTTAGTTGTTCTCTATAGTATGACCATGATTGGTAGTGTTGGAGGCGGTTGGTTTCCTATGTATTTTATTAAAAATGGTTATGCACCTTATGATGCAAGAATGAAGGCAATGTTGGTGATTGCTATTTTTCCTTTGGTGGTCTTGGCAGCGCAGCCTTTGGGTCAAATTAGTTTTTGGATGCCTGTTATCCTTATAGGAATTGGTGCATCAGCCCACCAAGCCTGGTCGGCCAATCTTTTCACGACTGTATCTGATATGTTCCCTAAAAAAGCGATCGGATCTGTGGTGGGTATCGGTGGGATGGTTGGAGGATTGGGAGGGGTATTCATTACCAAACTTGGAGGGGCCCTGTTTGATAAATATAAGGCATTGGGACACATTGAAACAGGCTACACCATTATGTTTTCTATTTGTGCTGTAGCATATCTTATCGCATGGGTAATTATGAAATCCCTTGTACCCAAGTATAAGTTAGTCACAGATCTGTAGATTCCTGACAAGATTAGCTGAATCAATTACAGTATAGCAGAATTTGAAGTAGATATGTATCTATCAATAAAAGCTTTTTCCGGAAGTATCTTTTTACTCCTGATTATTGCAACGGGGCTTAAAACATCAATGGGCTGCGTGCCTGCATTTAAGCAGCTAAGTATGCCCTACGGAAGAAATTCAAGGATTATCTACGATCAGTCCACCGGTTTATATGACCTTTATCAAGGTAAGCTGCAAATCATAAATGACGCCTTTGCAGAGGTGAAAAGTGGGGATCAAGTACTGAAAAGCAACGAATATACAGTACACACGTATACGATTGAAGCCCTAAATGATCAGTTTGGGGTCGGTAAAAGGTATATGTTTTTCTTGAGAAAGAAAGGCTTGCCCGAAATGCAGCAGGTGTTTTATGTTTATCCTAACTTGTCATACTTCTTTACTGAGGTTCTATTGAAAGGGGATGCAATAAAAAGCAATTACATGTCTCCACTATCCTCCAACAACGTAATACTGCATGCGAAAGGTGATAATAGGAATCTCTTTGTTCCTTTCGATAACGACACCTTCGTTAGATACGATGCAAAATCCACATTTTCAAACATTAAAAATGCGAGCGCTGAAGTTGGTGCATTCTACGACAATACGAGTCGTAAGGGATTAATTATTGGTTCCGTAGAACATATGGTTTGGAAGACAGGAGTGCTGAGTGAAGGCAAGGGTGATCAGCTAAGGGAATTGAGGGTGTACGGTGGGTATTCGGATAAGCAGGTTACCAGAGACCAAATTCCGCATGCGACAATTTCAGGTGATTTGATAAAGTCGCCAAAAATATTCGTAGGCTATTTCGTCGATTGGAGGATAGGGCTTGAAGCTTATGGAAAGGCAGGCAGACTTGCGGAGGTTCCTTTTGTGTTCAATTGGGCTAAACCCGTTCCATTTGGCTGGAACAGCTGGGGGGTAATTCAAGAAAAGCTGAGCTATGAAAAGGCCATCAAAGTTGTTGATTATTTTGCGGAGAAGCTTACTGATTTTAGAAACGGAGAAACTGCATACATTGATTTGGATTCATTCTGGGATAACTTTACAGGCGGCATGACAGGCGATTTCACTAAACTTAAGGAATTTGCTGATTATTGCAAAAGTAAAGGGCTAGAGCCTGGGGCTTATTGGGCACCTTTTACAGACTGGGGTTTCAAATCTAGGAACGACCGGGAGGCAGAGGGAGGCACTTATAAGTTCTCTGAAATGTGGACCAAAGTAGGAGAGGGCTATCATGATCTTGATGGAGCAAGGGCCTTAGATCCAACTCATCCCGGAACCCAGAGAAGGATTGACTATGTAATTGATAAGCTAAAAGCATGTGGTTTTAAGATGATTAAGATCGACTTTCTTGGTCACGCAGCCGTGGAGTCAACGCATTTTTACGATTTGAAAATTAGGACAGGTATGCAGGCGTATCGGGTTGGTATGGAATATCTCGTTAAAAGGGTGGATGGTCAGATGCTTATTTATGCTGCTATTTCACCAAGTATGGCGACGGGAAGGTATGCACACACAAGGAGAATTGCGTGTGACGCCTGGAAGACAATCAAGGATACAGAATATACCTTAAATAGCTTAAACTACGGTTGGTGGCAAACCTACCTATACAATTTCATTGATGCAGACCATGTTGTGTTTTCAGAAGAAGATCCTGGAAGTAATAACGCCAGATTTACATCAGGATTGATCACTGGTACATTAATCACGGGTGACGATTTCTCTGTCGCGGGCGATTGGAATAAACCAGCTGAAAGCTTGCTGCAAAATAAGGAGCTCTTGGCTATCGCAAGATCGGGAAAGGCTTTTATGCCATTAGAAGGAAATACTGGTAAAAATGCAAATGAAGTTTTCTACAGAACAATCAATGGTTTCTTATACGTAGCTCTTCTAAATTATTCGAAAACACCCCGTCAGTTTAATATTCCGTTTGATAGAATGGGTCTTCCCAAGGACCTTTATAAAGGAAAAGAACTCTTTGAAGATAAAGAAGTTGAGTTATACAAATTATTAAAGTTCAGGGTCAGAGAACAAGATGCTGCTATCTTGAGGATTAAACTTGGTAAATAGCAGGCTGAAATACTTAATATTAAATTAACATTGAAAGTAGATCTTTGTATATGTTTTTATACAGCCTAGCGTTTGTCTTTTTTTTATTAGCATTAATTGCCGCGTTCAAAATGGAATCTCCAGTTAAGGGAGCATTATTTGTGCTTTCGCTGATAGGCGTATGTGGCGTACTCTACTTATTTATCTTATTTCCTGGAATTTCAGGTTTGTCTGTGGCTTCGATGCTTGTCATATTTATTTTGAGACAAAGTAAGAAATAGCATCGTCTTAAATTCCAGACATAACGATGTCGCCAATTTGCCTACATCTTTCGGTTAACCAATTACCATTACTAATTTTTGATGGTGGACTGAAGAGTTTTGATCCAAAACCCAAAGCAGTAACGCCAGCCTGAAGCCAGCCCGTTATATTTCCCCCCGATATGTCCACGCCGCCTGTTGGCATAAACTTCAGATTTGGAAACAAGGGCTTAATTGCTTTTAAGAAAGAAATACCTAGCACATCTCCAGGAAAGAGCTTTACTAAAGTTGCGCCCAACTCTTCTGCCAATGCGATCTCTGAAGGAGTCATGCATCCTGGAATCCAAAATACCCCATGCTGTTTAGTAACCTCTGCGAGTTCTCTATTTACAATCGGACTTACAATAAAATCTGCGTTTAGGTCAATATAAGTTTTGGCTTGATCGGAGGTTTTTATGGTTCCAATTCCAAGCAGAAGATCGGGATATTCCGCATCACGCTTTTTTTGCATTAGCTTGAAGTTCTCTAGTGCCTTTTCTCCACGATTAGTAAATTCAAATACACGAATGCCGCCATCATAACAAGCACTCATGATGTTTAGGCAAGTAATTGAATTGTCATTATAGTAGACAGGGATTACAGGATGAGATATGATCTGGTCCAGTACGTTAATTTTTGAGTTCATAATAATTGTTTTTTTAAAGAGAACCATCACCAAAATCACCTTTTACGAACAATTTTCGAAATCCGGCAGCTGTCGCCCGTTCGATTATTTGCTTGCCAGGCAAGCCATCTACTAAACCATGGATCAAACCGGCCATAAAAGCGTCGCCACTACCTATTCGATCAATAACTTCTTCTGTTTCTAATACTTCCGAAATGAAGTTGTCGTTTTTAGTATGATAGGTTCCATAAAAAAGGTTATGTTTTGGGTTGTCCATAAATCTAAAGGTATTGGCTATATGTTCACAATTTGGATATGTTTTAAAGATATTCTCTGCAGAATTACAGGCCACTTTAAAGTACAGGGATGAAGTTGTGCTTCTATTCAGCGTCTCATCTATGCCTGCACCCAGCATTTTGTCGGCAGCCCAGATGTTGCCCATAATGACATGGCAATATTGGACTAAGGAAGGCATAACCTCAATCGGTTGTTTCCCGTAATCCCAGAGCCTGCTTCTATAGTTCAAATCTACTGATATCTTCAGGCCATTTCTATTTGCTGCTTGCAGAGCTTCTAGCATTACGAGGGCAAGTTCACCATTTAAAGCAGGAGTAAGGGCAGACCAATGAAACCAAGTATGACCTTTCATTAATTCATCCCAATTTATCGATCCAGTTACTAAACTGCTAAATGATGAATACTTTCTGTCGTAAATCACTTCACCATTGGACAAACCATTTGCTGAAAGTAAAAAGTAAAGCCCTAGTCGTGATCCTTGCTGTAGGACTTTCGTCGTGTTTACTGAGATATCTGATAACTCTTTCAGAGCACTTGATGTTAAAGCATTTTCGGGGGCGGCTGTAACATACGAAACAGTTTTTCCAAAATGTGCTAATGATGCAGCTACGTTGGCCTCGGATCCTCCGGGATACAGTGTTGCTCCCTGCTCATTGTTCAAAAAATCATTAGTTTTTGAACTAAGTCTGATCAATAGTTCACCGAAAACTAAAATGTTATGGTTTTGCCTCATTTAAATTGGGATACTTTATACAATAATACAGGTATAATGTTTAAAGTGCTAAGGTTCTTTGCGCTAAGAACGCAAACGTTTTCGAGTGGAGTTTCTAACGTTCACTTCTGTGGGCAACATGATGGTCTCGAACTCTATGTCATTTTGCTTTTTTTCTATTAACTCAATCAATTTACTAGCTGCGTGCTCACCGATTTCAAATGCAGGCTGATATACAGTACTTAATGAAGGGTTTAAAGCCTCCGCTAAATCCGTATTTGTAAAACCAATTATTGCGATGTCTTCCGGAATGTTGTAGCCAAGTTTGCTCAATATAGCCAGGCATCTGGTGGTAATCTGGTCTGTTGCCGTAAAAATGGCATTCGGACGATCATTTAAATTCATATAGAATGTTATTGCAGCCTCTAAATCGTCTGCGAGAGTTTGCGAGTCAGTGTAATCGCAGGATCTTAGTAGTTCGGGTCTAAACTCAATTCCCTTATCGGCCAATGCTTGTTTATAGCCGTTCAACCGATCTGTTGCAATGCTCAATTTAGTATTGGTATTTAGGTGGGCAATACTGCTGTAACCTTGCAAGATTAAATGCTCAGTTGCCTCGTATGCACCCTTAAAATTATCTGCACCTACTTTGTGTGTTTGTATCTCATCACTTAACCTATCAAAAAGCACTATAGGCAGGCCTTGTTCCTGTAGGGAGATCAGATAGCTCAGGTCAACACTTTCACAGGCAGGAGAAATTAATATTCCATCTACACCTCCAGCGTGCAGCAAAGAGAGGCAAGCGCATTCCTGTTCATGGGACTCCTTACTTTGCATGATGATAATCTGATAACTCTTATCTGTACTGTATTTGTCAATTCCATCTAGCATTTGTGCGACGAAATTGTTTTCAAGCGAACAAACAACAACACCAATTGACCGACTTTTGCCTTCCTTTAAGCCCTTCGCCAGCCTATTAGGGGAGTAGTGATTTGCTTTTGCAAATTCAAGGACTTTCTTTTTAGTCTCTATGCTTATTTCGTAGCTATCGTTCAATGATTTAGAAATTGTTGAAATAGATAAGTTAAGTGCCTTCGAAATATCCTTGAGGGTTATACTATTGTTCATATCAGGTTTACCATTTCTACTTATTTGGAGCAAAAAATTGTGTTTGACAAATATATGATACATAACATAAATACACTCTATACTGTATCCATCCCATAAAGTAGGTGCTTGATATATAAGTAGGCTGTTATCTAGGCCGCAGACGCACCTTTTGAATTTATTGCGGCTACATATATTGTTGTAGGCATTGGTTTCCAATTAGAGGGAAGCA